>ENA-OFCD01000614-OFCD01000614.1-metagenomes-genome-assembly--contig:-NODE-614-length-21598-cov-3.129648_pt1 | contig 21598 bp, 12 predicted proteins | sample MGYA00153392_OFCD01 | MGnify analysis MGYA00153392
TCCACACTATGCTCAATCGCTGAAAGTGCCGCCATGACGCCTCGTGGGGTGCGCACGTCGATATTGAGGAGTGCGATTAAATCCGCCTTGTTTGAAGGAGAAAGCTGTGCAGCGTCATCCGCAGGCCGGATTTTGGCGACGTGTAAATCAACGATGGGGCGAAATGGCTCAATCACATCATCGGCAAGATTAAATGCGTTCTGCTCACTGCGATGAAATAGCCCAATGCTGGGCATGAAACCGTGCGCCACCAGGCCGCGCGCAATTGCACCACGAAAAATGGAGTAACCATAGTCGAGTGCTGCATTCGTCCACATGCCCTGCGAACGATCAAATTTGACGCCGAACACCGCACGAAAATAAATCGCGCTTGCCTGTGCTTCAAGGTTATCCGGGTCACCTGAGCGGACGCGCCGCGCCAGCGACTCAAGATCATCGACACGCGCAGAATGCGTGAGCTTAAGGCAACGCGCTTGATTAGAAATTTTGGCACGAACAATCTCCGCCCAAGCCCGCTTGGCGAGCGGGCGATCAATCGCCAACTGCAAGCGCATCATGCGCGTGGCGCGGCTGTGCGCAAGGTAGGGTAAAAATATGCCATTCGGCTGATGGTTGTCGCCCGTCGAAAAAAGCCCGATGCCGTAGTCGGCGCAGGCAGATAAAACCGGATGCGTAATAATGATTTCGCGATGATGCAAAACAATCACCGCAATATCTTCAAACGGCACCCGCGCAGATGATTCCTGCTCGATCACCAGCGCGAAATGCTCGCGCTTGAGCTTTGCGGGTTGGTTAATGACGACACTACGCCAGACCACGGCGAGGTTCCGGTTGGGCGGGGAAGATATTGCCTAAAACATCGACGTGGAATTTTTCGACTGTTAAGGCAGTTTTCACTCCGATTGATTCTATTAAGCCGTTGTTACCAATTAATTTATTTCGATCTTGCGCCCAAAGGTCAATAGAGCCATTACGACGATTGCAGCCTGAAAAGTACCCCGATATAGCGGCTTTACCTTTTTGCGCAACTCGTAGAAGATCATTCGGATAAAGCGAAAAATACCATGCAAAACTTTCATCGATCAACGTCCACTCATCCTCATCTTTGCCTGAAACAATGGCATGATTTGGCAGTCCCTTCGCACGGTGATGCACGTATATAGGAACGAGATGAAATTTCCCCCCCTTTGTAAACACATCTACACGCAGCATCGTGGCGTTTGCCGCAACGCCTCCGCGCACGGTGATGCCAGTTGTCTTCCCTACGTTTAGTTTGACGGTTTTCATTTCAGGCCCCGTAAATGGGCCGTGTTCCGGGTCGCTTTTGAGTGGTTTCCGTGGGTAGCCGCGTAACTCAAAAATTTGTGCCTCTTCCTCTGCGGTTAAAGACCGCTTCTCCTTTCCACGACCTGTATTCGCTTCGATGAGTTTGGCCTCCGCTTCGCGTCTGTCGCGACCTTCAAGCCATTGGCGCAGCGAATAAATCTGCTTCTCGTTTCGTACGGGATCTACGATCAAATCCAAGTTGTTTAGCGTAATCTTAAACTTGCCTTTCTGGTCTTTCTCCTCCAGCCCGATGCGCTCAATGACGAGGTTCGATAGTTCCTTTCCTGAAGCGGGGCGGCTTGATTTGCTGCCTTTCTCGGTGACCCACAACGCGTGTGCCTGGCGAGCTCTAGCGTAGATTGTTTCTTTATGGGCCGCGCCGCCACTTCGTCGCTGCGGCGCTCGCGACACAAACACGCCATTTATTTGATTGATGACTTCAGGTGCATAGCTGCCAAACCGCGCCAGTTCTTCACGCAGCAATTTGGTGTCATCGATTTTCAACCTCACCTGCACCTCGTCGCGAAAATGCGGCCACGGATCGGGGAAATGTTCCTTTAGCTTGTCGTACATGACAGGGTTCGGAATTTCGCCCGTGGTGACATCCACAAAGCCCTCTGAAACTTGACGCAACTCACGCCGGCGTGAATAATCCGACATCCGCTTGACCATGCTGTGTGAGCATGCGGCGATCACCACTGCGTCCAGCGCATGATGCCGATCACTTTCGTCGCGCACTTTTATTAAGCTCCAGCGAGCGCGCAGAAACGAAGTGAGTTGCCCCGAAAGCACCACACAGCGTTTTTGCTCGCTTTTGTCATGCAGCTTTAAAAACTGCTCAACTTGATTCTTAAAAAACTTGCAGATGTAGCGGGTGTCGTTCAGGTTTCTTTCGCGGAATTCTTTTGACTCTTCGAGCCCAAAATCCTTGCGTAATAATCGCGAACGTTTGGCGATTCGGTAGGCTTTATTGGACTCCACAAAGCCCACAAATTGACGCCAGCGCTCGCTATTGCTCGACCCGTCAAGATATTCGTAAGGTGTTTTATTCCCTTTGTTGCGGTTCTCACGCGTGAGCGCAAGCACCTTGTTATTTTTGCTGTCATCAAAGCTGCGTGAATAGGGCAGGGCGTGGTCGATTTCAACGTAACCTTCTTCAAGTAGGCGATTGATATCAATAGTGGCTAACGAGTATGCGCACTTGCCCCTTTGCTCCCGATAAAGCTTCCACTTTTCAAAATCACCTCCTCGCGGTGAGCCGACGATGTTGTATTCACTGGCAAATGTGGATTTATCTTTTTGATTGAGAGCGCGGTATTCATCCTGATCTTTTTTAATATCTCGACGTTCATCAAACGGCTTCGACAATTCACGCGCCATCTCGATATGCACCGCAGTCGGCGAGCCATACGTATGCACGAGCGCATTGAGCACCTTTCGCGCTTGATTGAGCGCGCGCAGCACAACGGGGTTGCGCGGAATATCGCCAATTTCTTCGTTAAAGATCATGCGTTTTTTTTTGTCGCGACCTTTGTAGAGGGACGGCAGATATTTTTGGTTTCCTTCTCCCAACTTAAAAAGCTGGCTGTGGTGGTAATTCGCCTTGATGCATGCCTCGTCGTATCGTAGCCCACGTTCCATATGCGGCAAGATATTACGCAGGGCTTTGAGTGACAATGAATGAAATTTATCGAAGCGAATATCCAATAAAACATCAATCATCTTTTCTGCGTTTGGCAAATTGAGCTTGCTAAGCTCGCGCACAACTTCATCGTCTTCCTTGTAAACACTCAAAATCCATGCAATTTCGTCCAGTGTTTTGGGGTCGCCTTCAATTGCCGCAGTCGAAATTTGCTGCCATTCGCTTTCAAGTTCTGCCTTCTTGAATGCGGCTTTCAATTCATGCCACGCGGGCAACTTGACCAGCGTTTCGATTTCAGGATCTTTTGCTTTGCCTTCATCTCGTTGCCGTGCGCTCGGGTAGGCGAGGCCGGCGAATCGAAATGATTCAGACGCCCCAAGTTTTACCAGCACTTTGCGCAAATGTTTGTAAGTAAATTTCTCAGGCGATTCGTAGGGCAGCGTCAATGCCGTGCGCCACTCAATTTCGTTCAAGCTCCGTGTACGCCCATCATCGATAAGCCGCACATTGGTGAGGCGGGTAAGCCACACATGGCGCTCTGCCGTAAAGCTGGCTTTAGGCGCGCGGTATTCGTTTTTTTCAAACGTACATTTGCCTAGCATCGCGAGAAGCTTTTCGCCCGATAGGGCGGGCTTTTGCAGCCAAAATAAGCCGCTTCTGTGCTCTGCTGTTCCAATAAGTTCTTTTTCCAAACCAGCCGTTGCGTACGCGTTTCCCAATTCACGCTGTCGATTAAACAGTAAGCGAAATTCGTCACCAAGCAGCACTCTGGACAACGCCTTGTTGTAATCGCCACGCTTGTTGCGCTGCGCATCCGGAAACTCGTTAAGAACCATCTCACCTGCGCTGCGATAGTCCTTGTCAGCGAGAAGCGCCCTGGTTCGTGCAAGCCCTTGTTTAACTTTGCCCCCTTCACCTTTGGCATCACCTTCAGCTTTCTTCTCTTCGGCGCGGCTTTGCCAAAAAAAAACCGCGATGTTTGCACAGGTGATAAATGACGCGCGCCCATTCGTCAACAGTGAGCTTGCGATCCAATCCGTTGACACGCAGCACCCACGGATTATCGAGGTCAGGGCGAGGTGCGTATAGCGTTTCTTTACCCTCGATGAGTCCCGCTTTCTTCAAAACTCTAACCAGTTTGGTCAGTCGCCACGCACGTTGACGCAGACGATTGCGAGTGAGGCGTGCCATTCGGCGAGCGAGGTTTAGCGATTCACCTTCTTTTGCGGTTTCCGCTTTATCAAAGCAGCGCACCCCGAGATCAACAATCTGCGTGGCATTCAATACCGCCCACCCCACGGATGCCATCCCAATATCAAACCCAAACGTGAGCGGCCCAAAATCATGCTTGATTCTCATCGTGATCTCCCTTATTCTTGTGGCTGTAGTCTTCCGGGGTGAGAGCCGTTGCTACAATAAATTAAATCAAAGTATCGATTTGATGTACCCGCCCGATGGATTAAAACCCCATCGGGCTTTTAATTTTTGCGCTATGCAAAGTCTAGCACTGGCGGGGGGTTTGGAGTAAAAAAGGCTGTAAAGCCGCTACTTTGCTTGTGCTTAAAAATAAGATTAGGCCGAATCCAGTGCTACATTGATGGCACTGAATATGCCCGTTGGTCGGGTTCGGGTATTGGCGAGAACGCTACCCGACGCTGCACGTAAGACTTAGGTACTGCCTAAATTTTAGGCAAGCATGGCGCAATTGTGCCAATGGCAACACTCCTTTCTTGTATCCAACATTCAGGCTGCTTTGCCTCCATGAACCCTTCCGTATCTGCCCAAAACGACCAAACGCTTCGCATTCGGGATATCGATATGGATTCCCATTGCGAGATCGACTTGATTGCCAAGCGTATGCGGGACACACTAATTGAAGTTGAAGGCGAGGCGGTTGCTGACAAGTTGCACTCGCAAGAATGGATACGACAGCGGCTTCTCTGGCATGTGACTGGGGCGGAAGTTTTGGCAAAGGTAATGGTGGCCACCCTGAATACAGATGAGGTCATTGGTCATACTATATTGAGGCGTGAAGTCGACGAAGGTGGCAACCAATTTGGCCTGATCGCCACAACTTATGTCGCACCCGCTTATCGGAAAAGAGGCGTAGCAAACCAATTGTTGCTGGCTGGCGAGCAATGGTTCCACACGATCGATCTCAATATATTTTCCACTTGGACGTCAGCCAGGAACCATAAACTGATTGGGCTTTACGCGAAAAATGGCTACAAGATCAGCGAATCCGGACTTAACGAAATTACCGGAACTGAAATGGTGAAACTCACCAAGTTTTTCCGGCAAGCGTCGCATGCGGCCTCAATTTAAGTCAGGTAGCTGCGCAACCTGACAAAGCGTTCAAACGTGAAGTCCTTTTTCTATATGGAAAAGATTGGCGCGAGAGCGCCTTATCTAGTCCAGCCAGCCCTTGTACTTGAAATACGCGAACGGCACGATCACCGAGACCACCATCAGGCCCAGCGCGTAGGGGTAGCCGTAGGCCCATTCCAGTTCAGGGAACCAGCCCTTGAAATTCATGCCGTAGATGCTGGCGATGAGGGTCGGTGGCAGCAGCGCCACCGAGGCGACGGAAAAAAGTTTGATGATTTTATTTTGATTGATGTTGATGAAACCGACCGTGGCATCCATCAGAAAATTGATTTTATCGAACAGGAAAGCGGTGTGGCTATCGAGTGAATCGATATCACGCAGAATCTGACGCGCTTCTTCCGCCTGGTCGCCCTGCAATAGTTTTTTGCGCATCAAAAACGAGACGGCGCGGCGCGTATCCATCACGTTGCGGCGAATGCGCCCGTTTAAATCTTCTTCAGCAGCGACGCGGGCGAGCACGCTTGCGGCTTCCTGATCGGTGATCTTGGTAGTGAGTACGCTTTGGCTGATTTTCTCAAGCTCGGCGTAGACGCCTTCGAGTGCATCAGCCGAATATTCAGCGTCTGTTGCGTAAAGATCGAGCAGCACTTCTTTAGCGTCTTCTATATAGCCGGGCCGGGTGCGGGCCCGCATGCGCACCAGCCGAAACACGGGGAGGTCTTCCAGATGCAGGCTCAGCAAAGTATTGTTTTTGAGAATAAACGCAACGGGAACGTTGCGCGATTCTTCATCGACTTCGAGCAAGAAATCGGAGTGTAAGTGAAGCTCGCCATTTTCACCCTCAAAAAATCGCGCGCTGGCTTCTATGTCCTGCATGTCTTCGACCGAAGGCAGGGCAAAGTCGTAGAGGGATTTGATCCAGCCGGTTTCAGTTTCGGTAGGCGAAACCAGATCAATCCAGATAGGTTCTGAATTTTTCAGATCTTCGAGTGTATCAACCTGGAGCTGGTTGAGACGACGGTTATTGAGGACGAATACGTTAAGCACAAAACACCTTTCAAAACGCGCTACAGAGATGACCGATTCTAGATCATCTTTCCGCCGTCAGGGGCAGTAAGAGAGGGGAGGGTCATGAAAAATTTGTTGTATGTGCAACGCATTTGCAGCCCATCTGCAGCCCATGCGCAGCGCATCAGGAACGCAGAAGGCAACGCGGCGCTTGGATACCAGGCGGCCTGCCATCAATGCCCTATTATTTGGCATAGCAGGCCGCCGTCGCTAACGACTGCTGGCTGGGCTAATTTTCCAGCCTTGATGCCAGTCGTATTCTGGGCGGTTGATGGATGGCGGCGCTAATCAAGCCGCGTTCATGAAATGCCTGAGATATTTTTTGGGCATGCGGGAAAGTGATAGCAGCACAAAAAAATCTGCCGTGTTGAAGTCGGGATCCCATGCAGGGTCTCCGCCAATCCACGCGCCTAGCCGGGTGTAGCCTTTGATCAATGGCGGGATCTGTGGATCAAGCGAGGCCTGACCTCTAAGCGGGAATGCGTGGCGTGGGAACACCCGATATTCAGGCGGTGATAGCCAGTTGTTGCTGGCTTTGGCATGAATGGATAATGCATTGGCACCGCCATCGGCCAGGCTCACGCTCGCGCAGCCAATCAAATGTTCGTAACTATTTTCAAGCATGAATTTGGCGATGCCTGACCACAGCAGCATGATTACGCTGCCGGTTCGGTAATCGGGATGAATACAGGCGCGGCCTACTTCAACCATGCTGCCGCGCAGGTGATGGAGCCGTGACAGATCAAATTCGCTGTCGGCATAATAGCTGCGGCGTTTGGCCGCAATGTCCGGTCGCATGATGCGGTAGCAGCCGACAACTTGCTGCGTTGCGTGCTCACGCACAATCAGGTGCTCGCAGTCGGCATCGTATTCGTCAGCATCCAATAGTGATCGTTTTGACTTTGCACGTGCGCCCAACTCTTCGAAAAAAACCTGATAACGTAATCGTTGCGCTTCTTCAATTTCATCATCGCTCGTAGCTATGCGCATTTCAAACGCAGAGGCGGGCAATTCTGCGCGGGCGTCATGTTGCTTTGGGCTTGGCTTTGCGGTGTGGGCAGATTTTGTGGCGCCGCACAGGGGAAAAGAAGCAAGCATGAATAGTTTTCCTTGAGAATATGGGGTTTTATTTTTCGAGGTTTCTCGTAAGTTACGCGATGAATGTGTCGGCAACGCTGCAAAGCGTTGACGTTTTCATGACAACTTTATTCAGGGTTTTTTTTTGCGCGAAAAAAAACGGCGAACTTGGAGAAGTTCGCCGCTTACAAATCCGCTTATGAGTCATAACCTGCTTGCACACAGATTAAGCCGGGCGGAGGAGGAGGCTACTACCAAAAACTATGCTGAGAATAATGGCCGCAGATGACAGCCCCCTTAACGTTTTATGACCATTCCATGACCTTCAAATGGTTTTCGATAATGGCCGAAAAATATCAGGGCTGACCGAGAAAGAAATAGAAGATACCGCTATGCTCTCGCGAACGGCCATAGCCTAAATATAGCGGCCCAAAAAAGGTATCAACGCCGACAAACAAACCGAGTGAATACTTGATTTTATTATTCGACAGGGTTTGGAAATTTTGTGAAATTCGACCTAATTCAGTCGAAAACCCGACGTATAGATTGCGGCCCAGCATATTTGATGAATTGCCCACTCGTCGATAGTAGGAGGCGCGCGCCATGGCAACAGATTCGCCAATCAGCTCTCCGGGCAAATAGCCCGATAACTGCAAAAATCCTCCTAATGAAAACTGATCAAAAATCGGGATCGACTGCTTCGCCCCAATGATCGTACCGTAGCGGCCGGCCAGCGACAAAGTGTGATCGCCGAATGAATAGTGGTCGGTGAAATTGAATTCCAGCTTGCGGTAATCGCGCGTTGCGGCCAACGATTTTATACTGGCGTAATAATCAAAACTGGCGGTGCTACCTGCGCGCGGAAAATTTGCATCATCCAGGCTGTCGTAGAGCACGCGCAGTTTTATGCCGCCCTGTTTCAGCTTTACATTGGGAAACGCAAACGAGCCGATGTTCACGTCGGCGCTGTCGTTGCCGCGTACCAGTCCCAGGCGGGCGATAGTGCTGCGGCCAATGTCGAGCCCTAAATCAACGCTAACGGTGCTGGTCGAAACATCATATTGCGAAATACGACGACCGGCAGAAAATATATCGATGGGGCGCCGCGTCAGCTCAACCCCAGCGGAGATATTGGCAAAGCTGCCGATACTGAAAGGCTGAAAAAAATTGGAGGCGATACGCCGGTCCCGGCCAATCTGCAAGTCGTTGCGCCATTCAGCACCAGCCCTGTTGAACTGGGTTTGTTGATAGCGCAGTAACAAATTAAAACGGCCTTCGCCGGCTGTATCGGCGGCCATGGAAAGCGCAAAGCGCAGATAATTGGGGCCCCATTGTTTTTCACGCGCAGTCACGGTCAGAATCTGTCGCGCGTCAGCACCATCACCTTCGCTGATCAGGCCATAATTAACGCGTTCAAAATAGCCGGTGCCAAATACCCGGCTAATGCCGTCGTTGATGCGTTTGAAATCAATTGAATCACCCGGCTTGATACCCAGTGTGCGCTTGAGCTCATCGGCATTAGCGCGATCCAGCCCGGCCACCCGTACCTCTTCAATTTTGGTACTTAACGCAACCGGCACTTGAATTTGCTGTAATTGAGCCAGGCGAAAGGCCGGATAGTAATCGGGCGCGCTTAAACGCTGCAGTGTGTCGGCAATTTCGCGCGTTGCGGCGGCACCGATAGTCATGGCATCCACGGCAAAATTGAAATCGGTGGAGCCAATCGTATCCAGCGGCGGTGAAATAAGGATGTCGTCTTTTTTCAGCGTCTCGATTGAATTACGCACATTTTGATCAGTCAGAATATTGATCATCTGTAGCGATACGCCAAAAATGGATTGCAGTTCATTGCGCTTCAGTAAGGGGCCTGCAATATTCACGGCAATGACAATATCGGCACCCATTTCACGCACGATATCAATGGGCAGGTTTCGGGTTAGGCCGCCATCCAGATAAATTTTGTCGCCGATGGTGAAGGGCGCAATCGCGCCCGGAACTGACATAGAGGCGCGCATCACGTCCGCCAGACGGCCACGCTTGAAAATCACCATGCGACCGGTTTCCGCATCAGTCGCGACCGCGCGAAACGGAATGGGCAATTTATCAAACTCAGTATAGCCAGCAGAGTTGCGGGTGATGATTGAAAAGAGCGTGTCCAGCTTTTGCCCGGAAATCGCGCCAGGCGGCAGGCTGAGCACGCCTTCTTTTACGCCGAGCTCCAGTTTTAACAAGCGTGCCTGGTCTTCCTCTTTGCGCAAAAAACTGCGATCAGCGCGTGGGCTGATGTCTGTAAACAGATCATTCCAGTCTACAGTGGCCAAGCGCCGTTCCAGCTCTTTGATCGGGGTGCCTGATGCATACGCCGCCCCAACCAGCGCGCCCATGCTGGTGCCTGCAATGTAGTCAATCGGAATTTTAAGCTCTTCGAGAATCTTGATAACGCCGACATGCGCCGCACCACGAGCGCCGCCGCCAGACAGTGCAAGCCCGATCTTGAGACGGGGCTTGGGGACGGCGGGAAGCGATGGCAGTTGTGTGGGTGGCAACGCCGGCGGCAACACTTGGGCAGCATTAACAGGCGTGACTGGCAGCGGCAGCTGTGCGTCCGCTGCCGTACCGCTTGATGCCCAAGCGGACACACCCATTACGAACGCAATTATTAGCCGCATAAAAATAAATAACTAAAAAAAGTTAGAAAAATAATCAATAAAAAAATAGGCGAATGTATTTAACATTTGCCTATTGTAGCGTGCCTGATTCAGCCTGCCCGGTGAAAAATGTTCAGCCAAGTGCGGCAGATTGGGCGTGGCTCGGGTTAATTTCTTTACCCGGTGTGGCAGGTTGAATCCGAAACCAGGCCGCATAAAGCGCAGGCAGGAACAGCAGCGTCAGCAACGTTGCGACGAATAAGCCACCCATAATCGCGACCGCCATAGGGCCAAAAAAATCAGACCTGATTAACGGAATCATGGCAAAAATAGCCGCCAACGCAGTTAACGCAATTGGTCGGAAGCGGCGCACCGTTGCATCAATAATCGCATCAAAAGGTTTATGACCTGCTCCAATATCCTGCTCGATTTGATCAATTAAAATAACCGAGTTACGCATAATCAATCCGAACAGCGCAATGATGCCTAATTGAGCTACAAAGCCCATCGGCTTGTTAAATATCAGCAGGAAAGCGACCACCCCGATCAAGCCCAGCGGCGCGGTGAGCACCACCAAAATCACCCGTTGAAAACTTTTTAGCTGGATCATCAGGACGGTCAGCACGACAAAGATAAAAAGTGGAATGCCAGCCGCAATTGAGGCGCCAGCTTTCCTGCTCTCTTCCACCGCGCCGCCAATATCGATACGATTTCCCGGGCTTAGATTGGCGCGCAGTTTGTTCAATTCAGGCGTTACGTCTGCAACCACGGTCGCAGCCTGCACATTGGCTGCGCTAATATCGGCCTTTACTGTGATGGTGGGTAAACGGTCACGGCGCCAGATAATGCCTTCCTCAAATTCATAACGAATCGTGGCGATTTGCGATAGCGGCACTGCCCGACCAGAGCGCGTCGGTACGGAAAGGCTTTCAAGCAGCGAAATACGGGCTCGTTCGTTATCGGGGCCGCGAATCAATATTTCAATCTGCTTATCGCGCTCGCGGAAAGTGGTGGCCTGCACCCCGTTCAACGCGGTGTTTACAAAGATCGATAGCTCTTGGGTTGAAATACCCAGCAGACGCGCTTTGTCCTGATCAATCTCAAGCTTGATAACCTTGGCGCGCTCGTCCCAATCAAACTGCACATTGCTGGTGCTGGGGTTAGCACGCAATACCTCGGCTACCAGCCGCGCATTGGCGCGGATAGTCGGAATATCTTCGCCCGATACACGGAGCTGAATCGGAAAGCCGACGGGTGGGCCGTTTTCAAGACGTGACACACGCGTGCGGATCGCCGGAAATTCGGTATCCAGCTTGCTCAGCAGATGCAGCCGTAATTCTTCACGCGCTTTAACGCTGTTGGCCGTAACGACAAATTGCGCCAGACTGGCTGCAGGTAGCTGCTGATCGAGCGGAAAGTAGAAGCGTGTAGCCCCGGTGCCGACATAGCTCGCGTAGTTTTCATAAAGGTTTTTTTCTTTATCGAGCAACGCTTCCATTTTTTTTACTTCACGCTCAGTGGCGGTAAATGACGAGCCTTCCGGTAATTTAAGATCAATCACCAATTCCACCCGGGTCGATGAGGGAAAAAATTGTTGCTGAACAAATTTGAACGAATAGAGACTGACCGCGAATAGCAGCACAGTAATCAAAATAACGGTTTTGCGATATTGGACACACCAGGCCACCAATGTACGGAAGCGTTTGTAAAACGGCTTGTCGTAAACATCGTGATCAACATGTGCCTGATTATGCATGGCGCTGTGATCAGTTGCGCCGCTGGGCGCAATACTGGTTGCCAGACGTTTGCCGATCAACGGAAGGCGTGCCAGCTTATCGGCAATACGTCGCATGCGCGGGGTCACCACCGGTAAACCATCACGATAATCCGGCAATAGTTTGTAGCCTAAGTACGGAATAAAAATGACCGCGGCAAACCAGGAAATAATCAGCGCAAGCGTCGTCACCTGAAAGATCGAACGGGTATATTCACCGGTGCCGGATTTGGCCAGGCCAATGGGCAAGAAGCCAGCGGCGGTGACCAGCGTACCCGTTAGCATCGGAAAGGCGGTTGAGGTGTACGCAAAACTGGCGGCTCTGGTGCGATCCCAACCTTGCTCCATTTTGATGGCCATCATTTCGACCGCGATAATGGCATCGTCAACCAGCAAGCCGAGCGATAAAATCAGCGCGCCCAGCGAGATTTTATGCAGGCCGACATCGAATAAATACATGAACAAAAAGGTGGCGGCGAGTACCAGCGGAATTGAAAGTGCGACCACAAAGCCGGTGCGAATGCCAAGGCTGAAAAATGTAACGGCCAAAACAATAATCACGGCTTCAGTGAGGGAGCGTGCAAATTCATTAATGCTGCTGGCAACCGCTTTGGGTTGATCATTGACCCGGTGCAATTCAAGACCTATCGGCAATGTGCCTTCAAGCGTGTGCAGCGCCTTGTCCACGTTTTTGCCGAGCGAAATAATATCGCCACCTTGGCGCATGGACACGCCCAGCCCCATCGCTTCATGGCCCATATAACGCATCTTGGAAAATGGTGGATCAATGTAGCCGCGTTTGACAGTAGCGATGTCGCCGATTTTAAACACGCGACCATTGGCGCGCAGCGTGAAATTGCGAATCGCTTCAACGCTGTTCAATGCGCCAGTCGTGCGCACAAATATTTTATCGGTGGCGGTTTCGAAGGTGCCGCCAGGCGTTACAGCGTTCTGCGCCTGCATAGCGGTGATGATTGTGGCACCGTCAATACCGAGGGTGGCAAGTTTGACGTTGGATAATTCGATGTAAATTTTTTCTTCCTGCTCGCCAATGATGTCCACTTTTGAAACATCCGGTACACGCAGTAATTCGCGACGCAGCCGGTCAATATATATTTTCTTGTCGGCATATGAAAAACCTTCGCCTGTCAGCGCAAAAATATTGCCGAAGGTATCGCCGAACTCATCATTGAACAGAGGGCCAACCACACCTTGCGGCAAGGTCTGACGAATATCGCCGATGCGTTTACGCACCTGGTACTGCGTCTCGGGCACTGCCGATGCAGGCGCGGCGTCGCTGATGGCGAAAAAAATCAATGATTCACCCGGCCGTGAATAGCTGCGCAGGAAATTGATATTCGGTACTTCCTGTAATTTTTTTTCCAGCCGCTCAGTGACTTGTTGATCCATATCCACGACCGAAGCGCCCGGCCAGACGGTGCGAATAGTCATAAATTTGAACGTGAAGGGCGGATCTTCAGATTGCCCCAGACGTCCATAAGAAGCTGCGCCAACCACACCCAGGATAATAATCAGATATAAAATCAACGGCTGATGACGCAATGCCCATTCGGAAAGATTAAAATTTTTCATATTATTTTTGGCGCGAATTTTGGAGATGGAATCTGAATGGATTCGTTGGTTGGTTAGCGTTTCAGCGCGATGGTGGTTACATCAGTCGCTGTATCTGGAGATAGATAAGAAACCTTGCCATCGCCTTTAATCAGCGCATCGATGACTGGTTTGACGATTTCACCTTCGCGCAATTTATGGACACCAGCAGCCACAATAAGATCACCTGCTTTGATCCCGCTACCCGTTCCTTGCAGGGGCTCAATAAATGCCGTGGTCTCCCGATACTGCAGCACCGTGACAGGTTTAAACGATACCTTGCCATCGGCCGCAATCAGCCACACACCCACCACATCGCCTTTGGGATCGCCTTTTACGTAAATGGAGGAGAGCGGTACGCTCAGGGTGTCGGATTCATTAGCGGCGCCAAAAACCGCATAGGCGGTCATGCCTAATTGGATCGCCTCATCCGGATTTTGCAGACTCAAGCGAATCGCATAGGTGCGGGTAACTGGGTCCGCTGCGCCGCCGATTTCGCGAATGCGTGCGGGATAATATTTACCGGGCTGCGACCATAAGGCCACGCGTAAATTGACGCCTGCGTTTTTTGCTGCATCTTTAACAGCGTTTTTTGCATTAGACTGCGCGAAGATCTTGCGGAAGTCAGCAACCTTCGATTCTGAGGCGCTGATGGCAAGTTCTTTTTCGTTAGGGTTAGCGATGCGCATCACGGCTTGGCCTTGCGCGACCACTTGTCCTGCCTCGGCCATTACTTGCGTTACGACCCCATCCATTTCTGCCACCAAGGTGGCATAACCCGCTTGATTCAGCGATACAGCCGCTTGCGAACGTACCGCCTCCAGCCGCGCTTTGGCGGCATTAGTGACGCTTATCTTTTGATCAAGGGCGGATTGGCTGACAAAGCCTTTTGTGAATAAATCGCGATAGCGTTTAAGTTCATTCTCGGCGAAATCGGCTTCCGTTTTTTGCGCTGCTACCTGGGATGCTGCTGCGTTCGCTGCGAGCTTTATATCCTGGGGATCAATCCGCGCCAGTGCCTGGCCTTTTTTGACCGTTGCACCTGCATCAACCATGCGCTGGATGATCTTGCCGCCCATCCGGAAGGCGTGATCGACCTCAACCCGGGCGCGAATATCGCCTGCATACAATTCGGTTTCGCTGCCAGCGTCGGATTTTATTTGATAAGCCAGTGCTGGGCGCGGGGCAGGGGCGTTTGCTTCCTGATGGCTACATCCGCTAACACCGACCAAGCTGATTAGCAGGCTGGTTAGCATAATTGATGATAGCGGGAAGAGCGATGACCACGCCGCAGGCGATGAGAATGATATGGGAAAAGCATGAGCGCTGATGATATTGCTTGCGTCCGTGGCGCTAACGGCGCTGCACGGTTCGCTAGCGTCGGAGTTTTTGTGTGTGTGGCGGCTAGTGTTGGGTGTCATGGCGGCATCCATTGAATATATAAATATAAATGACTCGCTGGTAAGTTAACTGGTTTCGACAGGACTGTCAATCTCGCAATGGCGCTGCCCAGCAAGCAATGTGCGGCATGAATGCGCTCTTTATGCGAGCTTCATGCGCGCTTACGGCGAACTCATGCAGATTTAAAAAATAGGATTTCATTTGCATAAAATGCCGATTCGCTCGTGGATAGCCAGAGAAGAGAATCACTGGTGCGCCTGACGCGTTGTGCCGCAGCACTAATGGTGGCTCTGACGCGTGGTTGCGCGGCGGCTTTTTCGTCATCAGATATCAGCCAGAAAGACGCAGGCGCAGGGGTAAAAGCAGCAGTGCAGAAAGTCGCCAAAGTGGCCGTTGAACTGCTCGGCAAACAAAACGGTTTTTAAGGCCAACGATAAAGTGCGAATTTTATTGCCGCATGGGGTCGATAAAGCGCAATCACATTGCTGCTAATCGCGAAGGACACCAGAATAATTCGGGAATCGCTTAAACAGGCTGGAAAGCCGCGCCAGTGCTGGTTCTTCAGGCGTAGATGTAGATTATGGCAGCTTGCAAAACGATGCTAACGATTGCTCATGGAGGCTGATACCGATACCACTATTGCCATAATCATGATCGTCAGTAACGCCACTACGGCGGGTGTAATCGTGTCCGTGGCAACATCCATGCAGGCATCAATCAGTAAATTGCCGCCGGACAAAAATGTCGTGGCAAACAACGCAGCGACGCAGGTCTGATTGTGGCGTCTGTTTACCCAGAAAAAATTCAGGCGGTATGGGCTGGCCTTTTTCGGCCAGTTGAATCGCGGTTTCGTGCATGCATCGGGTTTTGCGCAATTGGTACCATAGAATCAACCCCGCTAAAACAATGGGCATGCCAGTGCCCATCACAATGGCGGCGAGTGGAATGAGGCTGTATCCGATATCCATGTAGCTCTCCTAGTTTGCTGCGGCTGCAGCAGTATCTAAGATGCAAAAAAATACAAAAATAAAAATGGCTGAATTTGTTGAGTTTGTTTATATAAACATTAAGACGCGTCCAAAATGCATTCTGGATTTTTTGGCGCATTTTTTGTTTTAAGCGGCCATTTCGGGCGTTCTGACTGGCGCATCCGCAGGTTCGGGTAGATGGCGCATTTGCATCATGGGTGAATAACGCAACATCGTAAAACCCAGTATGAGTCCGCCGATGCCAGCCACAACAATAGTTGCGCGGAGCCCGATGTAAGTGCCCATCACGCCACCCAGCAGTGAGCCCAGGGGCGATAGCGAGACCGCTATAAAAATCAGGGTAGATGTGACTCGTCCACGCAAATGATTGGGTGCTACCGCCTGCCGTAATGTCAGGTAGTTGATGAAAAAAATCATCGCACCGAAATCAAAACAAAATAATGCGAAGCCGAAGTGCAGCATGGTGACGTATTGCGCCGTCACCGTCGCGACCAGTAGCCAGGACGCGCCGCTCAAGGTCAGCCCGAACAACATCATCGGACCCACCCCATAGCGATCATTGAGGCGCTGGCAAAATGCTGATGCGGCCAGAAAACCCAGCCCTGCCATCATGAATATCACCCCAATCTGCCCGGCCGAAAGCACTAAATCCCGGGTGGCAAATAAAATCAGGACAGTCAAATAAACATGCTTGAGTAAATTCCACATCATCAGCGAAAAGCCGATGGAGCGCAGCACCGGTGTGTGCCAGATTAACGCCAAGCCTTCTTTGATATCAGCCCAGATGCTGCGCCATGCATGTTGCCAGGATTCTGATTTTTCGCGGGCTTGCGGTACATCGCTGGGATGCGGTTTGATCCCGCGCAGCATAATGGCGGATACAAAAAACGAGGCGGCATCCAGCAAAATCGCGAACGGTGCCGTCAGCGCATGAATCAATGCACCGGCCACGCCGGGGCCGATGAGTTGCGACGCCGAATCTGAAAGCGCAATCCGTGAATTGGCTTCAACCAGATTGTCACGTCCTACCCGTTCAGCCATAAAAACCTGATACGCCGCCCAACCGATAATGCCGCCAATGCCCACCAGGAAACCTACGATATACAGCACCGGCATCGACAGCACACCGAACCATGCCGCAATCGGCACAGCGAGCAGTGCCAGACCCCTGAGTACATCGGCCATGATAATCAGCGGCAATTTATGGGAGCGATCAACCAGTACGCCGGTGAACAGGCCAAACAACGTGTAAGGCAAGACTTCAACTGCCGTCAAAATTCCCATTTGCAGCGGCGTAGCGTGCAGCATAATCGCGGCGGTAATGGGTAAAGCCAGAAACGTGATTTGTCCACCGAAATGGGTGATCGTGAGGGACAGCCACAAGGTGCGGAAATCCCGTTCCCGCCAAAGTTTGCCTAAATATTTGTCCCATTTATGATGCGACTGCATGGTAATTCTCAATTCAATTTTTAAAGCTCGTCACTAATTTAAGGCGCTAGGTTTAAGGTGATTTTCGATGCTCAGCTAGCCCGCACTGGCTAGTGTTTCGAGCCGTTTTTTAGCGTCATCAACGGCTTTTCCCTGGGTTTGATAAGTCAGGAATTGCTTGAACGCGGCAATCGCTTTTGGCTTGTCGCCTTTGGTTTGATAGGCAATGCCGAGTCGATAATGCAGGGTTATTTTGCTGTCAAGTTTTAAGGCTCGTTCAAACGAAATAATCGCGGCCTCGACCAATTTTGCCTCAAGCTGGGCGCGGCCCAGGCCAAAGAAAAAAGTGGCGTTGTTCATATCGACCGCAATTAAGCGTTCAAACAATTTCACCGCTTTGCCGGGCTGCTCGGCAGCGATGATTGAAAAGCCCAGACTGGTCCAAATTTGCGGCAGCGCTTCGATAACGCGTTCATCAGTGCTGGCTTTAACCGCGTTTAAGATATTTTCCGCTTGATCAAATTCTTTTTCATAAATATGCACTTCCGCTCGCAGCAATGCGCCCAGATTGGCATTGATTTTGGCATAGCTGTCTGCGTTCGCATAAGCTTTGCGCACGCTGCCGCCAGCGAGTCCGGGTGCCTGCAAATAGAATTGGTTTAGATCACGTCGCGCATCAAAAAACTGTGGATCCAGCTCTACGGCTTTTTCAAAACTCTCTTTGATGCGCGATGCATATTTGATGCCGTTTACCAGACCGGATGACAGTGCTGCCGCGCCATATAGCGTGCCTAATGCATTCTGGCACTTGGCAGATTGCGGCATGGCTTTAATGCATTGCTCAACTTTGGGTATCAGCTCATCGCGTTTTTTGGCGTCACCTGCGGTGATGCGCGCCAAATACCAAAGCGCCATATCGTCTTGTGGCTGCCGGTTAATCCGTTCACGTGCCAGGGCTTCAGCTTCGGCTGGTTTGCGCTCCTTGAGCAGGCTACGAAAATCAGCATCGCTGGATTGCGCGAAGGCAGCTGAACTGGTCAACGCGATAGCGACTGCGGTAAATCGGGTTAATCGTGAATTTGCAGGTGAAGGCGGGTGGCCGGATTTTTTAGGGGTCATGTCGGTATAGTGTGGGTTGTGATGAACGGAGGGGTCTTGGCTAAGCGCGTATCTTGTGAAAAAAAACCAAAAACCTTAAAGAAATTATTGTAACTGACGCCGCTTGCCAAACGTTTTTTCGCGTTTTTTAAGGTGTTTTCAATGCGTCCCAATGTGTCTTAAGATTTGCTAAACGTGTGCTTAATGCGCACACAAGGATGAACGAAATTGAGTAAACAAGTAAAGCAGCGAACCAAGCAGCAAGCCAGCGAGACAGATAAGAATACCCAGAAAAAAACGGCTGTCCGGAAGCCACCCAAGCCCGGCGGTCGCGCCAAAGCGCGGGCAGCCGTGGCCAAAACAAAAAAAGGTAAAAGTGCGACCGCAAAACTGGCGAGACCCAGAGTCGCCAAAACTAAAATAGCGGTCGATGTCGTCAAAGCACCACGACCACGACGACCCCCTATTAAAATGGTGCCTGCAGTCGCGCCATTGCCCACCATGGTGGCGGCCAGCGCAGGGCCGATCACATCGGCAGATATTTCGGTATTGGCCTACTGCCGGGCTGGTTTTGAGCCTGATCTGCTGACCGAAATTATGGCGCATTTGGCGGCCACCCCCAAGGCAAGCTGGGCTCTGCCGGGCAGCGGTTTTGTACGTGCAACATTTGCACCTGCTGCGCTCAAACGGCTGCACATGGTATTGCATGAACCGATGGTGTTTGCGCGCCAGATTATGCGTGCGCAATCAACCGTGGTCGCACTTGGCTCGGTTGATCGAGTCACGCCCATCGTGAATGCCGCAAAGGAATTTTTAACGCAATTGAGCATTCCCAATATCGCCGCCGTGTGGGTTGAGTATCCTGATACCAACGACGGTAAATCACTGTCGAAACTGTCGATGGCCTTGCAGACGCGCATTACCCAGCAGCTCGACGAAATGGGTTTGGTGAACGCGCAAGCCAAGCGTCGTCTGCATGTATTCCTGACCTCGAAAGGCGAGGCGTGGCTCGGACTAACCGACATAGAACATTCATCCTCATGGCCGCTCGGCATCCCACGTTTGCGCATGCCCGCTGATGCGCCAAGCCGCTCAACGCTGAAGCTGGCCGAAGCGATCCATATTTTTATTGGTGATGATGATGAGCGTTTGTTCCAGCCGGATATGCGTGCGGTTGATTTGGGCGCCGCGCCCGGCGGGTGGACTTGGCAGCTGGTTCATCGCGGACTTTATGTGACTGCGATTGATAACGGTAATTTGCGTGGCGAGCTCGTTGACAATGCCATGGTGCGACATTTGCGCGAAGATGGCTTTAAGTATCGCCCCAATAAACCGGTGGACTGGATGGTGTGCGATATGGTCGAAAGCCCTTCGCGTATCGCCAAGCTGGTGGGTCTTTGGCTTAGCGAAGGCTGGGCACGACACGTTATCTTCAATCTCAAACTGCCGATGAAAAAACGCTTTGAAGAGGTCGAGCGCTGCAGCGCGATTATCGACGAGATGCTTGGCGATAAAGCGGAACGCGCGGTGCTGCAGTTAAAGCAGCTCTACCATGATCGGGAAGAAGTCACAGGCTATTGCGGATTTCCGCCGCGCGCTCGGCAGGCGTAGATGACGAACAGGGTTAAATCAAACTAGCTGAAAATTTATCTCAGTTTCATAGCTGCGTCCCTCTGCGCCGGGATTAAATTTCCAGCGGTTGAGTGATGAAATAACTGCGCGATCAAATATACGGGTGGGACGGGACAAAACAATAGTCACGTTGGTCACCTCGCCCCCGGCGTTAATGGTTAATTTGGCGCGCACTGAGCCCGTATCAATATTTTGTCTGGCAGCATCACGCGGAAATTCAGGTTGCTCGCGAAAGATTGGTGTTGTCTGCGCGGTTTGCTCAACCTTGGGGGCAGCTGCACGCGCAGTAGGCGCTGCGCTGGCGACTTGTGGTGGCGGTATCGGCGCAGGTTCAACGGCGCGTTCAACGGCGCGTTCAACGGCGCGTTCAGCGGCACGTCCCGATGCTGGCGCAGGGGTGGGAGATGAGCTAGGGGCCAGCACGGGCGCTACTGCTATTGTTGCAGGCTTGGCGGGCACGGCAGCCGGGGGCTCAGGCTTGACGGGCGCATCCTTCATGTTCTTTAAACCGTCCAGATAAGAGCCTCCCTTGCGCGGCACATAAAAATCAGGCTGGACCTGCTGATTTTGTTCAACTGATTTGAGTCGATCAGCGGTGGTGGGGATGGTTTCATTTTTCTGGCAGGCACTGAGCACTACGGCAAACGCAGCTGCCAACCAAAATGGGTGTGTTTTAATATTCAAACGACGGGTCACAGTATTTTGCCCAGCAGCAATTTGACTATCGGGTGATTGATGGGCAACTGTTTTATTTGAGGGTGTGCGCATAAAGCTCCCAAGGAATAACGCTTTTTTAAATGAGCGGGTTTTATGATTTTTGTTTTTCAATTCTATCAACAAGGTGCTAAACGGGCTTCGGCTTTGATGCATGTCCAATCCCTTTTTTGCAGTGCATTCTTGTTCAGTACCGTTCAAGTATATGTTGAGATTTAAAAAAACTAAATCGTTTTGTAAAATCTGGCTGCATAAGAACGCAATAACGTATCAACAAACGCGGCAGGCTGGCCGCTAGCGCAGCGGCTTCCCTACCAGTGTAAACATCGCAAATAGATTTGTATCAAGATCGTCGATGGTTTCACCCTTATCATTTTGATCCCATTTTAGTGCTCGTCCCATCAACCTGGCGGCAACATGATCTTCGCGATCCAGCGCCAGAACCTGAAAGCCTGCTTTTTCATACTGTGCACGGTTGAATGGCGAACGGCCATCGGCAAGCGGTTTGTAAGCCTCGTTGCTGGCGGCCGCTTTGGGGTAAAGGTTGTAGATCAATAGCTTGCCGCCGGGGTTAAGGGCTGCAAATAATGTTTTGAGAAACACCTCATCGCTGACACCGAGCTCGATGAGTTGTCGTTTGTCCGCTTTGCGCTCAGGTTTGAGATAGCCGCGTTTTAAGGTGTTTTTGGACAGAATAAGATCATAGCCCTGACCCACTTTTTCAATCGCTTTGGCGTCTTTGGGATAAGCGCTATGCACCAGTGTGATGGTGCCCGGTCGACCACGCCAGAGTTTGCGCCCGGCCGCGGGTATCTCGCCCTGATCGCGGGCGTCGCTGTAAAGCGCATCCAGATAACTGTCC
>ENA-OFCD01000615-OFCD01000615.1-metagenomes-genome-assembly--contig:-NODE-615-length-21549-cov-7.572858_pt1 | contig 21549 bp, 15 predicted proteins | sample MGYA00153392_OFCD01 | MGnify analysis MGYA00153392
CCCCACTGCTGCCTCCCGTAGGAGTCTGGGCCGTGTCTCAGTCCCAGTGTGGCCGATCGCCCTCTCAGGCCGGCTACCCGTCGTCGCCTTGGTAGGCCTTCACCCCACCAACAAGCTGATAGGCCGCGGGCCCATCCTCAGCCGAAAAACTTTCCACCGCCCCCGATGCCGGGAACAGTCATATCCGGTATTAGCCCCGGTTTCCCGGAGTTATCCCAGAGCTGAGGGCAGGTTGCCCACGTGTTACTCACCCGTTCGCCGCTCCGTCACCCGAAAGCAACGTCGCTCGACTTGCATGTGTTAAGCACGCCGCCAGCGTTCGTCCTGAGCCAGGATCAAACTCTCCAAAGATGAACTAACACACCCAGCCCGGCAACACCGGACCAGACGCCAAAGAGAGTCGCTGCCACCCTGACGGTGGACAGCTGCTTGACCTCAGATCACAACACTGACAAAAAACATCAATCCTGCTCACCAAGCGAACCCCCACCACCACACGGCAGCAGAAGCCCAAAAACTTGGCACTGACTTTCAGCACGCTGTTGAGTTCTCAAGAACCAGACACACACCACCACAAGCCTCACGGCCCGATCCGGGGTAACTCGGATAACCTACGCGGCGGCGCCCGGTGAGTCAACTCGCGCGCGGCCCCGTGCCCGACCGGCGTGATCGGAGCCTGGGCGCGTCCAGCGCGACGCGTCAGTGCGTAGCCAGCGAAGTGTCCTGCGGCCATCCTCGACGTCGCGTCGGGGCGGCCTGCGGCGGTCCGCCGGCTTCCCGACAACCTTGGCTGGCCCCGCGATGGCCCGCGGGCCGGCCGACGCTGCTGGCTCGAGTGCCTGATCCGGAGCGGCGCGGCCCCCTACCTTCACCACCGTGTCCGACCTGGCGCACTGAGGCTGCCCTGTGAGCGCGCACTTCCGTCAGGGCGGACCGACTGTTTGCGGCTGGCGGGCCCCCACGGGCCGCCGGGCAGTTCCGCTGGACCGGCTTCGGCGAGACTGCATCGTTCATGACAGACGCGGATCGGTGTCTTCCATTGCGGCTGCGGGTGTGTTCGGTGCGGTGCGCTCGGGATAGGACAGCAAACAGGGCCCTGATCGGTGATCACGGCCCTGATGCGCTTTCCGGGTGGAGCTGAGGGGACTCGAACCCCTGACCCCCACACTGCCAGTGTGGTGCGCTACCAGCTGCGCCACAGCCCCGCGTGCTTCCAGCACCTTACAGGGCTGCCTCACGGGGCGGCCCTGCCCACGACGCCGGATCAACCAGGCCGCCGGGACCCGCACCGAGCGCCTCGAGCCGCCATCCGTGTCGATGCTCCACGAGCACCGTCCAGCATGTGTTGGCCAGGCCCGCGAAACGCCACCACTGAGGTGGCTCGACCTCGAGCAGCACGCACAGGGCGCCGCGGGCGGTGCCGCCGTGCGTGACCGCCACCAGCAGGCCGGCGGCGGGGACCTCCGCAAGCGCCTCGCGAATAGCCGCCACAGCACGGGTTCCCGCCTGCAGATACGTCTCCCCACCGCCGCGCGGGACGTCGACGCCGTCGCGCCAGGCCGCGTGTTCCCGCGGATAGCGCTCCTGGGCCTGCTCGCTGGTCAACCCCTGCCAGCGACCGAGGTCCAGCTCGCGCAACCGGGGGTCGCAGCGCAGCGGGACGCCCGCTGCCGCGGCCAGCGGTGTCGCCGTGTCGCGCGCGCGGGACAGGTCGCTGGACAGGACCACCGCGGGCCGGGCGGCGGCGAGCAGCGGGGCGACCACGCGGGCCTGAGCGCGCCCGACGTCGTCCAGGGGGGTGTCCAGCTGGCCTTGGATCCGACCGCCCGCGTTGTCGCCGGTACGACCGTGGCGCAGCAGGACGACGCGGCGCGGCGCCACGGCGGAAACGCTCAGGGAGCGACCTGGGTGCGGCCGACCGAGCGTTCGGCGTCGCGGTCGACGAACGGGATGACCGGGCAGTCTTTCCACAGGCGCTCAAGGGCGTAGAAGACCCGCTCCTGCTCGTGCTGTACGTGCACGACAACCTCGGCGAAGTCCAGCAGCACCCAACGACCCTCCTGGGCTCCCTCGCGACGGACCGGCTTGGCACCCAGGCTGCGCAGGCGGTCCTCGACCTCGTCGACGACGGCCTTGACCTGCCGGTCGCTGGGGGCGCTGGCAAGCACGAAGACGTCGGTGATCACGAGCTGCTCGCTGACGTCGAGCAGCAGGATATCGACGGCGAGCTTGTCCGCAGCGGCCTGTGCTGCGGCCAGCGCCAGCTCGACGGCGCGCTCAGAGGCGGGCACAGGATGGTCCTCTCTCAGCCGGATAGTGCTCTCCAGGCTAATGGGCGCGGCGCCGCGCAGTCCGTGCAGGACGAGCCCGCCACGGCTGTGAGCCGGGCTGAGGTGCGACATCGACCGCCCGGTCTCCAAACCAGCCTGAACCGCGTTCATGCGGAGCCGGCCAGGGCGGCCAGCCAGGCCCGGTTAGACCCGCGGGTGGTGACGTGCAAGCGACTGGCTGAGCAGCTGCGTCGTCCGGCTCAAGGTTGTGCGTCGCGGCGGCTCGCGGCTAGCCAGGTAGACCGTGACCAGGAGCGTGGCAAGCACAGCGACAAGAAGGGCAGCGACAACCCGACGGCGGCGCTGGCGTCGACGATGGCGACGCCGAACCGCTCGTCGGCGACCGTCGACGGGTGGCTGCGAGGCCCCGACGACCGGCTCGCTCATCGGTCGCTGCCGTCGACGCGGTAGAGGCGCCGCTTCTCGATGTACTGCACCACCCCGTCCGGTACGAGGTACCAGACAGGGTGCCCGCGGCCCACGCGGGCGCGGCAGTCGGTGGAGGAGATGGCCAGCGCGGGCACCTGGACAAGGGTGACCGCGCCGTCGGGGAAGCCCTCGACGTCGACCGGCGCGTAGCCGGGCCGGCTGACACCGACGAAGTGCGCCAGGGCGAACAGCTCGGCGGCGTCACGCCAGCCCAGGATGGCCGTGAGCGCGTCGGCACCGGTGATGAAGAACAGCGCGCTACCCGCGCCGTACGCCGAACGCAGGTCGCGCAGGGTGTCGACGGTGTACGTCGGCCCGGGCCGATCGATGTCGATGCGGCTGACCGAGAAGCGCGGGTTCGAGGCTGTTGCGACAACGGTCATCAGGTAGCGGTCCTCAGCCGCGCTGACCTGCCGGTCGGCCTTCTGCCAGGGCTGGCCGGTCGGGACGAAAACGACCTCGTCCAGCGCGAACAGCGTGGCAACCTCATTCGCCGCCGACAGGTGACCCTGATGGACGGGGTCGAAGGTGCCGCCCATCACCCCGATACGTCGCCCGGAACGCACCTCCACTACTGCGGGAGCAGCCGCTGTACGAAGTCCTCGAGCTGGACCGCATTGCGTACCTCGACCATCTCGATCACTTCGCCGTACTGCGCCACCGCGCTGTCGCCCGAGCTCCAGTAGGCCTGTGGCTCCGGGTTGAGCCAGTAGGCATGGCGCGACTGCGCCACCAGCCGCTTCAGCGTCGCCAGCCCCGTGGCCCGGTAGTTGTTGCGGGCGTCCCCGAGGATCAGCAGCGAGGTGCGCGGGCCGACCGCATCGGGGTAGCGGGTCGCGAACTCCTCCAGCGAGTGCCCGTAGTCGCTGTGGCCGTCGAACCAGACCAGCTCGGCCTCCGCCGACATCCGCGCCAGAGCGTCCGCCACGTCGCCGCCGGGGGTGAAGAAACGGGTGACCTCGTCGCAGGTGTCGATGAAGGCGAAGGCCCGCACCTTGGTGAACTGCTCGCGCAGCGCGTACGCCAGCAAGAGCGTGAAGTGCGCGAAGCCGGCCACCGAGCCGGAGACGTCGCAGATGACGGTCAACTCGGGCTTGTGCGGTTTGTGCGGCCGGTGGTGGGTGACGATCGGGACGCCACCGGTGCCCAGCGAGGCGCGGACGGTACGCCGGAAATCCAGCTTGCCGCTGCGGCCGAGCCGCCGGCGGGCGGTGAGCCGGGTCGCGAGCCGGCGCGCCAGTGGGAAGACCTGTCGGCGTAGCTCGGCCATGTCCTCGCGGCTGGCCCGCAGGAAGTCGACCTGCTCGGCCAGCGGCTGGACCACGGTCCGGCTGACCTGTTCCACTCCGCGGTCCTCAGCAAGGCGACGGCGTACCTCGGACTCGACCATCTCCTGGAACTGCCGGATCCGCTCCTGCACGGTCTGCCGGGCGACCCGCTCGGCGAGCCCGTCGCGCTCCTGACCCTGGAGCAGCCGGTCGAGCAGCGAGGCGACCAGGGTCTCGGGCGACAGCGCCCGCAGGACCCGGTAGGAGAACCAGTTCTGCCGGCCGGGCGAGGCGTCGGCACGGCCAAGGTCGCTGACGACCTCGCGGGCGAAGCGGCGCAACGCTTCCTCGTCGCCGTTCAGCAGCAGGTCGCGCAGCGCGTCGCGCAGCGCGTCGGTGTCCGGAGCATCGTCGTCGCCAGCCGCCCCGGGCTCTGCGGCCGCGCCCCGGGTCGGCTCGCCGGTCACCGCCGGCCACCACAGGTCGAACAGCCGGTCGTACGTGGCCCGGTGGTTCGGCCGCTTGACCGCGGTCGCCGCAAACGCCTGCCGCAGCGCCTCCCGGTCGAGCAGGTCGACCACGCCCATCGCCCGGGTGGCGTCGAGCAGCTCGGACAGCGCGACCGGGACACCGGCGGCCCGTAGCGCGTCGAAGAACCCGATCTCCCTGCCGAGCAGGCCGCCCTTGACCGCCATCAGTTGAGCTTGAGCGCCGTGGCGGCTCGGGCGTGATCGCTGGCGTGCTTCAGCACGACCCCGAGGGTGTCCTTCACGGCCTGCTCGTCCAGGGTGTCCAGGCCCAGCGCGACGAGCGTGCGCGCCCAGTCGATGGACTCCGCGATGCTCGGCGACTTCTTCAGCTCCAGCGCCCGCAGCGCGCGTACGGTCCGTACGAGCTGGTCGGCGAGCCGCTCGGCCACCTCGGGGACCCGGGACAGCACGATGGCCTTCTCGCGGTCGGCGTCCGGATAGTCCAGGTGCAGGTAGAGGCAGCGTCGCTTGAGCGCTTCGGACAGCTCGCGGGTCGCGTTGGAGGTGAGGAAGACCAGCGGTCGGCGGGTCGCGCTGATCGTGCCGAGCTCGGGGATCGTCACCTGGAAGTCGCTGAGCACCTCCAGCAGCAGGCCCTCGACCTCGACGTCGGCCTTGTCGGTCTCGTCGATGAGCAGCACGGTCGGCCCGGTGCGCCGGATCGCCGTCAGCAGCGGCCGCGACAGCAGGAACTCCTCTGCGAAGACGTCGTCGTGCACGGTGTCCCACTGCTCATCGTCGCTGGAGGCCTGGATGCGCAGTAGCTGCTTCTTGTAGTTCCACTCGTACAGCGCGCGGGCCTCGTCCAAGCCCTCATAGCACTGCAGGCGGATCAGCTCCGAGCCGGTCGCCGCGGCTACCGCCTTCGCCAGCTCGGTCTTGCCGACGCCGGCCGGACCCTCGACGAGCAGCGGTTTGCCGAGCCGGTCGGCCAGGAACACCGTCGTGGCGATCGCATGGTCGGTCAGGTAACCGGCGGCGGACAGCCGCTCCTGCACGTCGCTGACAGACGCGAACACGGTCTGGTGCACGGTCAACTCCTTCGGCGCGGGAGTCCCCATCCTGCTCCACCCGCGCCCCGGGACGCGGTCAGGGCACCGGCGGCCCGGTGACCATCCAGTCCAGCACGGGGGTGCTCTGCAGGTAGACCAGCACGCACATGAACAGCAGGAACCCCAGACTCCAGCCGAGCACCCGCCGGAACAGGTCGCCTTCGCGGCCCTCCAACCCGACGGCGGCGGCGGCGATCGCCAGGTTCTGCGGCGAGATCATCTTGCCGAGCACGCCGCCGGAGGAGTTGGCGGCGGCCAGCAGCGTCGGCGACAGGCCCGCCTTGGCCGCCGCCGTCGTCTGCAGAGTGCCGAACAGCGAGTTCGACGAGGTGTCGGAGCCGGTGACCGCGACCCCCAACCACCCGAGGATCGGCGACAGGAAGGCGAACAGCCCACCCGCACCGGCCATCCACAGCCCCAGCGTCTTGGTCTCACCCGACTGGTTCATCACGAATGCCAGCGCCAGGACGAGCATGACTGTCAGGATCGCGTACTTGAGCTGATCGAGAGAACGGACGTAGGCGTGCAGCGCCTTGCCGGGGCCGACCCGCAGCGCGACCATCGTCAGCAGCCCGCACAGCAGCAGCAGCGTGCCGGCTGCCGACAGGTAGTTCAGCCGGAACGCGGTGGCGACGGCCTTGCCGGTGTCATCGCTGACGTGCAGGCCGGGCCAGGCCACCACCCGTGTGAGGGCCTCCAGGCCGGTGCCGTCGTGCTTACCGAGGGCTATCGGCAGCACCGCGCCGGCCGCGTTCTTGACCCCGACGAGCGCGGTGCGGGTGGCAAGCACGAAGACCACGATGATGATCGCGTACGGCGCGTACGCCTTCAGTACCTCGGCCCGGGAGTCGGTGACCTGCCGGCCGGCGTCGGCGCGGGCGCGGGCAACAGCGACGGGGTCGGCATCCTCGCTCCCGCCGGCGACGACCGGCAGGCGGCGACCGCTCGGCTCCGGCCCGTCGTCCCCGGACTCGACATAGCCCTCCTTCGCGTGCCACACCCGAGTGAAGGCCAGCACCGCGAGCGCGCTCGCGAGCGCGGCGATGATGTCGGTGAGCGGCACCGACCAGTAGTTGGACGCGACGTACTGGAAGACCGCGAAGACCACGCCGCACAGCAGCGCGGGCGGCCAGACCTGCCTGAGGCCACGGGCGCCGTCGACGATGCAGACCAGCGCGAGCGGGACGAAGATCGCCAGCACCGGGGTCTGCCGGCCGACCATCGAGCCCAGGTCGTCGACCGGCAGCTTGGTGATCCCTGCCAGGGTGGTGATCGGGACCGCGAGCGCGCCGAAGGCGACCGGCGCGGTGTTGGCGACCAGCGCGATGGTGGCTGCCTTGATCGGCCGGAACCCCAGCGCGATCAGCATCACCGAGCTGATGGCGACCGGCGTGCCGAAGCCGGCAAGGGCCTCCATCAGCGCCCCGAAGCAGAAGGCGATGATGATGGCCTGGATGCGCTGGTCGTCGCTGATGGAGGCGAACGAGCGGCGCAGCACGTCGAAGTGCCCGGTCTCGACGGTCAGGTTGTAGACCCAGATCGCGTTGACGACGATCCACATGATCGGGAAGAGGCCGAAGGCCGCTCCCCACAGCCCGCTGTTGAGCGCGTCGCCGACCGGCATCGAGTAGACCGCGACGGCGATCACGAGCGCGACGACGAGTGCGATCAGCGAGGCCATCCAGGCCTTCATCCGCAGGCCACCGAGCAGGACGAACAGGGTCAGCAGCGGCAGCATCGCCAGCAGTGCGGACAGCCCCAGCGAGGAGCTGACCGGGTTGTAGACCTGGCGGTAGCTGGCCAGCAGCATCGTGGGCCTTCCTAAGCAGTCGAGGCGCGCACCGTACGCCCTGCGGAACCGGACGTGGCGCTCGACGCGACCGTCCCGGGGCCATCCAGGGCACGCGCCAGCAGCTGCTCCACGGGAACTCCCCGGATGGAGGCGTCCAGGACCTGCACGGTGTGGGCCACCGGCAAGCGCTCGCCCATCCCGGCCAGCGTGGTCGCGACCTGCATCCAGCAGCCCGGGTTTGCGGTGACCATCACCTGCGCGCCGGTGTCCAGGACCGCTCTGGCCTTGCGCTCGCCGAGCTCATGGGCGGGCTCGGGGTGCAGCAGGTTGTAGGTACCGGCGCTACCACAGCAGATCTCCGCCTCGGCCAGCTCTCGCAGCTCGATGCCGGGCACGTCGCGTAGCAGTCGGCGCGGCTGCTCGCGGATGCCCTGGGCGTGGGCGAGGTGGCAGGCGTCCTGGTAGGCCACCGTCATCGGCAATGGGTGTCGCTTCGCGACCGGGCCGCCGTCGGCGTGCAGCTCGACGAGCAGCTCGGTGATGTCGAGGGCCTTGTCGGCCAGGGCCTGCGCGCGCTCGGGCCAGCCCGGCTCGTCGCGCAGCTGGTGGCCGTACTCCTTGAGGTTGGAACCGCAGCCGGCGGCGTTGACCACGAGCGTGTCCACTCCCTCGAAGGCCTCGATAACACCCTTGGCGAAGGCGATCGCCTCGTCCTCGCGGCCGGCGTGCGCCGACAGCGCGCCGCAGCAGCCCTGCTTCCGCGGAACCAGGACCTCGCAGCCCTCGGCCGCCAGCACCCGCACCGTCGCGGCATTGACGTCAGGAAAGAAGGTGCCCTGCACGCAGCCGGTCAGCAGCCCGACGGTGCGCCGGGCGGTGCCGCTGGCGGGGGTGCGCACCGGGAGCCGCTCGACGTGCCCCAGTCGCGGAGCGAGCGACTCCATCGCCTGCAGGCCCTGGGGCAGTCGGCTCAGCAAGCCGCTCCTGGCGAGCACTCGGCCCAGGCCGCTGGCCTGGTAGGCCCGCAGCGGGGCGCGCAGGACCCGCAGCCGCCGGGGATAGGGGAACAGGCGGTAGATCATCTCGCGGAGCAGCGCCTCGCCCCGCGGTCGCGATACCCGTCGCTCGAGCTGCGCCCTGGTGCTCTCGATCAGCTTGTCGTACTGCACCCCCGACGGGCAGGCGGTGACGCAGGCCATGCAGCCCAGGCACTGGTCGATGTGCCGGAAGCTGGCGTCGTCGAACGGCTCGCCCTCGAGACCGGCCTTCATGATGTCGATGCGCCCGCGCGGGCTGTCCATCTCCTCGCCCCACAGCACGTACGTCGGGCAGGTCGGCAGGCAGAAGCCGCAGTGCACGCAGTCGCCGACGAGGGCGGCGTCAGGCGGGTGGTGGCCGTCGAAGGCCGGTTGCAGCGGCAGCCCGATGCCTGGCAGGCCCAGCCCGACCGTCGCGCCGGGTGCGCTAGCGGCGACCGGACCGCCTTGGCCCAGGTCGAGCGGCCGGCGGGCGCCGAGCAGCTCGGCGGCAGCCTGGTCGGTGGCCCGCTCCGCGCCGGTCTCGGCGCCCCTCGGAAGGTCGGCGGAGCCCTGCTCGACCGGCGGGCTGGTCATCTAAAGGCCTCCAAGCAGGCGTCCGGGCGACAGTCGCCGCTCCGGGTCAAAGCGGTCCTTCACGCGCTGCATGAGCGCGAAGGAGTCAGGGACGGGTCCCCAATGATCCACACCCGAGCCTGCCGGCGCCGACAGCACGACCGCCGTGCCGTCGTACGGCGCCAGAGCCGTACGCAGCCCAGCCAGGCCGGCAAGCCCGGTCGCCGCGGGCTGGGCGACGTAGGCAACGCCGGTACCGGTCGAGGCGTGCACAACCGCCGTCGCCGGTAGCGCGTCGAGCACGGCGGGCAGGGCGTAGGGCTCGTACGCCAGGCGCAGCACCAGGTCAGCGTCGGCGCCGGGGCGGTGGCCCCACCAGGACGGTGGCTGCTCGCTGCGCTCGCCCGCCCCGAGCAACGCGACCGCCGCGGCGGCCTGCGCGTCAACCGACTCCGGGATCGATTCGAACAGCACAAGCAACGACAGCTCGCCGTCGGCGCGCCGCAGCTCGGTGGCTGACGGCGTCAGTGTCGACCTGACCAGCAGCTGGGCGAGCCGGCCGGCGTCGGCGCTGTCGCGGACCGGCACGACGACCGCGCCGGAGGCGGGCGGCAGCGGGTGCAGTCGCCAGGTCGTCGACACCACGACACCGAGGCTGCCGTGCGCCCCGGTATAGAGCTTGCCGAGGTCGTAGCCCGCGACGTTCTTGACGACCTTGCCGCCGGAGGAGGCGGTGGTGCCGTCGGCCAGCACGACCGTGACGCCGATCAGCAGGTCGCGCACGGTGCCGTAGCGCAGCCGGCGCGGACCCGACGCGTTGGCGCTGACCAGGCCGCCGAGGGTCGCGTCCGGCTCGGGCGGGTCGAGCGCGAGCATCTGGCCGGAGGCGGCCAGTTGGTCCTGCAGGGCCTCGAGCCGCACGCCGGCCTCGGCCACGACCACCAGGTCACCGGCGACGTGCTCCAGGACGCGGTCGAGCTCGGTGAGGTCCAGAGCCAGGTCGCAGGAGGTCGGCGGTGCCGCCCAACCGATCTTGCTACGGCCACCTACGGGGACGACGGTCCCTGTCGTGGAGCGCAGCACGTCGGCAACCTCACGGGCCGACGACGGGCGGGCAACCTGGCCGGGGACGACGCCGGACACCGCGTCGGCGCCGGTGCCGGACCAGCCAGCGGCCAGCTGCGCCGCCACCACCTAGAACACCTCCATCGAGGCAGCGTCCATCGCGAACATGTCCATCTAGAACACGTCGCCCAGCGCCGGGTCGTGGGTGTCGGCTGCGGTGTACACACCGGGCCGCTCCCCGCACAGCCGCGGCGTCGGAAACAGCTTGCCCGGGTTGGCCAGGCCATCCGGGTCGAAGGCGCAACGCACCAGCTGCATCGTGTCGAGGTCCTCCGGCGTGAACTGCGCCGACATCTTGGACTTCTTCTCCACCCCGACGCCGTGCTCGCCGGTGATGCTGCCGCCGGCCTCGATGCACAGGTCCAGGATGGCGAACCCCAGCTCCTCGGCGGCATGGGCGGCGCCAGGGACGGCGTCGTCGAACAGGATCAGCGGGTGCAGGTTGCCGTCGCCGGCGTGGAAGACGTTGGCGACCCGTACGTTCGCCTCCGTAGCCAACCGGGCGATGCCGGCGAGCACCTCGGGCAGCTTGGTGCGGGGGATCACGCCGTCCTGCACGTAGTACGCCGGGCTGATCCGGCCGACAGCGGCGAACGCCGACTTGCGGCCCTTCCACATCAGCGCCCGCTCTGCGGCGTCCCGGGCGATCCGGGTCTCGAAGGCGTGCCGCGCCTGCGACAGGGCCTCGACCTGGGCGAACTGGGCGTCGACCTCGACCTGCGGCCCGTCGAGCTCGATGACGAGCACCGCGACCGCCCCGGCCGGGTAGCCACACTTGACGGCCGCCTCCGCCGCCTCGATGGCCAGCGCGTCCATCATTTCGATCGCGGCCGGCAGGATGCCGGCGGCGATGATGTCACTGACGGCGCCGGCGGCGTCCTCCACGCTGCGAAAGCCGACGAGCATGGTCTGCACCGACTCCGGTACCCGCACGGTGCGCAGCGTGACCTCGGTGGTGACCCCGAGCGTCCCCTCGCTGCCGATGAAGGCCCCGAGCAGGTCGTAGCCGGGGTGCTCCGGGGCGCTGCCGCCCAGGTGCACGACCTCACCGCTGGAGAGCACCACCTCGGCGCCCATCACGTGGTTGACCGTGAAGCCGTACTTCAGGCAGTGCGCGCCGCCGGCGTTCTCGGCAACGTTGCCGCCGATGCTGCAGATTTGCTGTGAGGACGGGTCAGGCGCATAGGCCTGGTTGTGCGGCGCGGCCTCGCGCGTGACCCACAGGTTGATGACCCCGGGCTCGACGACCACGCGCTGGTTGTCAGGGTCGACCGACACGATCTTCCGCAGTCGGGTCAGCACGATCAGCACGCCCTCGGCGATCGGCATGGCGCCGCCAGACAGCCCGGTGCCCGAGCCGCGGGCCACGAAGGGAACCCCGGCCGCGGCGCACAGCCGGACGGTCTGCACGACGTCGTCGCGGGTGCTGGCGAGCACCACGACCCCGGGCCGGGTCCGGAAAGTGGCCAGACCGTCGCACTCGTAGGTCCGCAGCTGCGCGGGGTCGGTCAGCACCTTGTCGGCGCCGATCAGTCGGCGCAGGTCCTCGGCGAGGCGCGCGGAGGCCGGTGGGGCGAGCAGCACGGCGGTCATGCGTCGAGCCGCTCGTACGCCGGGAGGGTGAGAAACTCCACGAAGTCGTCGGCCAGCGCCACCTGCTCGAACAGCTCTCGGGCCTCGGCGTACTTCCCGGCGTTGAAGCGCTGGTCACCGACGATGGCTTTCACCTTGGACAACTCCTCGTCCTCGACATGTCGCACCCAGTCGGGCGTGATGGCCGTGCCCTCGGCGGTGTGCACCCCGTTGTGGACCCACTGCCAGATCTGCGAGCGGCTGATCTCGGCGGTCGCAGCGTCCTCCATGAGGTTGAAGATGGCGACCGCCCCCCCGCCGCGCAGCCAGGACTCGAGGTACTGGATGCCGACGCTGACGTTGTTGCGAACCCCGGCTTCAGTCACTGACCCCGGGGTGGACTTGGCGTCGAGCAGCTGCGCGGCGGTCACGTGTACGTCGTCGCGCAGCCGGTCGAGCTGGTTGGGCTGCTCACCGAGCTTGGCGTCGAACACCTCCAGCGCCACCGGCACGAGGTCGGGGTGGGCGACCCAGGAGCCGTCGAAGCCGTCATCGGCCTCGCGGGTCTTGTCGGCGCGCACGGCCACCAGCGCCGCGTCGTTGACCTCGGCGTCCTTGCGGTTGGGGATGAAAGCGGCCATCCCGCCGATCGCGTGCGCGCCGTGCGCGTGACAGGTCTTGACGAGCAGCTCGGTGTAGGCCCGCATGAACGGCACCGTCATCTTCACGTCGGCTCGGTCGGGGAGCTGGAACTCCGCGCCACGGGTCCGGAACTTCTTGATCATCGAGAAGATGTAGTCCCAGCGGCCGGCGTTCAGGCCGGCGGAGTGCTCGCGCAGCTCGTACACGATCTCTTCCATCTCGAACGCACCCATGATCGTCTCAATGAGGCAGGTGGCCCGGATCGTGCCGCGCGGGATGCCCAGGGCCTCCTGCGCCAGCACGAACGCGTCGTTCCAGAGCCGGGCCTCGAGGTGGCTCTCCAGCTTGGGCAGGTAGAAGTACGGCCCGAAGCCCTTGTCGATGGCGATCTGCGCGCTGGTCGTCATGTAGAGGCAGAAGTCGAACAGGCTCCCCGACACGGGCTCGCCGTCGACGAGCACGTGCCGCTCGGGCAGGTGCCAGCCCCGGTTGCGTACGACCAGCGTCGCGACGGTGTCGGCCAGGGCGTACGACTTACCCTCAGGGCTGGTGAAGTCGATCTTCCGCAGCCAGGCGTTGCGCAGGTTGAGCTGGCCCTGCACGAGGTTGTCGAACGTCGGGGTGTTGCTGTCCTCGAAGTCGGCCATGAAGACCTTGGCGCCGCAGTTGAGCGCGTTGATGACCATCTTGCGGTCGGTCGGGCCGGTGATCTCGACCCGGCGATCGACCAGCCCAGGCGCCGGCGGCGGGACCCGCCAGTCGCCGCCGCGCACGTCGGCCGTCTCGGGCAGGAAGTCGGGCAGCGCCCCGGCAGCCAGCTCGGCGTCGCGCGTGGCCCGGGCAGCCAGCAGCTCACTGCGGCGCGGACCGAGCTCGCGCTGCAGCCGCGCCAGCAGGCCCAGCGCGTCGGCTGTGAGCACCTGCTCGTAGCCCGTGCGCCACGGCGCGCGCACCTCGACGCCGTCGACCTGCGGTGGCTGACTCATCGCTGTCCTCCTCCAGGACCGGACAGACGTCCGGCCCTGGACAGAGTGGTGCACGTCTCCCGTCCTCGCAACGGCGCCAGGGGGGGCACCTGCGCTGCGAGGGTGCAGCTGCCATGCGGGAGTGCGCCTGCGGAGCGCACTGTTAATGGGAGGCGCCCACAAAAGGGGCGTCGCGCGGGTCAGCCGCGGACGTGCCCGTCGCCGGTGACGACGTACGTGGTGCTGGTCAGCTCGGGCAGGCCCATCGGGCCGCGGGCGTGCAGCTTCTGGGTCGAGATGCCGATCTCCGCGCCGAACCCGAACTCGCCGCCGTCGGTGAACCGGGTCGAGGCATTGACCATCACCGCGGCGCTGTCGAGCCGGCTGATGAACTGGCGGGCCGCCTGCACCGAGCGGGTGACGATCGCCTCGGTGTGGCCGCTCCCCCAGCGACGGATGTGGTCGGTGGCCGCCTCGAGCGAGTCGACGACGCCGACCGCCAGGTCCAGGGAGAGGTACTCGGCCGCCCAGTCGTCGTCGCCGGCCGGCACGCTGTCGACCAGGTGCTCTGCCGCCCGAGCGTCGGCGTGCAGCCGGACCCCTTCGAGCGCCTTCTCGGCTCGCGGCAGGAACTCCGCGACGACCGCGCCGTGCACCAGCAGCGTCTCGGCGGCGTTGCACACCGACGGCCGGGTGGTCTTGGCATCGACGATGATCGCGACGGCCATGTCCAGGTCGGCCTCGGCGTCGACGTAGACGGTGCAGTTGCCGACACCGGTCTCGATGACCGGCACCTGCGAGCCGGCGACGACCGCCGAGATCAGCCCGGCGCCCCCCCGCGGGATCAGCACATCCACCAGGCCGCGCGCCTGCATCAGCTCGGTGACGCTCGCGCGGTCGGTGCCGGGCACCAGCTGCACGCTGTCGACGGGCAGCCCGGCAGCCGTCGCTGCAGCGGCGAGGACCTGCACGAGCACGGTGTTGGAGCGGTACGCGCTGGCACTGCCCCGCAGCAGCACGGCGTTGCCGCTCTTGACACACAGCCCGGCGGCGTCGGCGGTGACGTTGGGGCGCGCCTCGTACACGATCCCGACGACGCCGAGCGGGACCCGCACCTGCCGCAGCTCCAGGCCGTTCGCCAGCGTCGAGCCGCGGACGACCTCACCGACCGGGTCGGGCAGCCCGGCGACGTGCCGGAGTCCGTCGGCCATCGCCTGCACCCGGGTCGCGGTGAGCGCCAGTCGGTCGACCTGGGCCTCGGGGGTGCCTGTCGCCCGCGCGGCCGCCACGTCCTCGGCGTTGGCGGCGAGCACCTCGTCCTGCCGGGCGACGAGCGCGTCGGCCATCGCGTGCAGCGCGGCGTCCTTGACCCCGCGGGGCAGCGGCGCCAGGCCGGCGGCGGCGGCGCGGGCACGACGGGCGACCTCGAGGACCTCGCTCATGCCGCGAGCGTACGCAGACCCGCGCCTACCCTCGCCCCGCCAGCACCACCAGGTCGTCACGGTGGACGACCTCGCGCAGGCCCAGCTCCCGGGTCGACCGGCCGAGCAGCGCGGGGAGCTCGACGGCGTCGTACGCCACCAGGCCCCGCGCCACCGGGCGCCCGTCAGGTGCACAGAGCTCGACCGGGTCCCCGGCCGAGAAGTCGCCCTCGACAGCGGTCACACCGGCCGGCAGCAGCGAGCTGCCGCGCTCGACCACCGCCCGCACGGCGCCGTCGTCGAGCAGCAGCCGGCCGGTCGGGGTGGAGGCGTGCGCCAGCCACAGCAGCCGGGCGCTGCGCCGCGAGCCGGTCACGTGGAAGCAGGTGCCCGTGCGCCCCTCCAACACGTCGATCGCCCGGGTCGCCGCGCCAAGCAGGACGGGGATGCCCGCGCCGGTGGCGATCCGCGCGGCATCGACCTTGCTGGCCATCCCTCCTCGCCCGAGCCCGGCCGAGCCGGCCCCGCCGGCCGCGACACCTGCGAGATCGGCCGGACCGCGTACCTCCTCGACGAGCCGCGCCCCTGGCCGGCTGGGGTCGCCGTCGTAGAGACCGTCGACATCGGACAGCAGGACGAGGGCGTCGGCCCGTACGAGATGCGCGACGAGCGCCGCCAGCCGGTCGTTGTCACCGAAGCGGATCTCGGCGGTCGCGACGGCGTCGTTCTCGTTGACGACCGGTACGACGGACAGCGCGAGAAGCCGGTCCAGCGTGGTCTGGGCGTTGCGGTAGTGGGCCCGCCGGACGACATCGTCGGCCGTCAGCAGCACCTGCCCGACCGTGCAGCCGTGCCGCGCGAAGGCGGTGGCGTACTGCTGCACGAGCAGCGACTGCCCGACGGAGGCAGCGGCCTGCTGGGTGGCGAGGTCCCGGGGGCGGGTGCGCAACCCGAGCGGCGCGAGGCCCGCGGCGATCGCGCCCGAGGAGACCAGCACCAGCTCCCCGCCCCGGCCGGCGAGAACATCGACCAGCGCGGACAACCGTTCCGGGTCCAGCCCGCCGCCGATCATCGTCAGCGACGACGAACCGACTTTGACGACGACCCGCCGCGCAGAGGCAACCGCCTCGCGCGTCACGGGGCTGCTGAGTCCGCCGGCAAGGCGTCCAGCGCGGTGTCGAGCCCGAGCCGCTCGGCGCGCCGGAGGTTCTTGGCGAACCGGCGCTCGTCGGCGCGCGGCCGGGTGTCGTTGACGAGCCGGTTGTCGGTGCCGCGCGAGGTCGAGACGAAGTCCTCGAGCTGGGCCGGGTGCCACTCGAAGCCGACTGCCCCGATCGTCACCCACGCGCCGGGCGCAGCGCCGGCGTCGGCCAGCGCCTTCTCGACGCCGAGCCGGGCGAGCCGGTCGGCCAGGTAGCCGACAGCCTCGTCGTTGTTGAAGTCGGTCTGCTGCACCCAGCGCGACGGCTTGGCGCCGAGTACGACGAACCCTTCCTGGTCGCGGCCGATCGAGAACCCCGCGTCGTCGACACCGGTCGGGCGTAGGACGATGCGGGTGGCCTGCTCGACCGGCCTGGCGGCCCGGTCCGCGGCGACCAGGCGGCCGAGGGCGTAGGTCAGCTCGCGCAGTCCGGCGCGGGTCGCGGCGGAGGCCTCGAGCACAGTCAGGCCGCGGGCCTCGAGCTCGGGTCGGGCGAGGTCGGCGATCGCCTGGCCGTCGGGCACATCGACCTTGTTCAGCACGACCAGCCGCGGCCGGTCCGACAGTGACGTGCGGTACTGCTCGAGCTCGGACTCGATGGCGTCGAGGTCGCTGAGCGGGTCTCGGTCAGGCTCGAAGGTCGCGCAGTCGATGACGTGTACGAGGACCGTGCAGCGCTCGACGTGCCGCAGGAACTCAAGGCCCAGGCCTTTACCCTGCGCGGCCCCTGGGATCAGGCCTGGCACGTCGGCGATGGTGAAGACGGTGCCGCCCGCCTCGACGACCCCGAGGTTGGGCACCAGGGTCGTGAACGGGTAGTCGGCGATCTTCGGCCTGGCCGCGGAGACCGCCGCGATCAGGCTCGACTTACCGGCGCTCGGAAAACCGACGAGGGCGACATCGGCGACGCTCTTGAGCTCCAGGACGACGTCGCTGGCCTCACCGGGCTCGCCGAGCAGCGCAAAGCCGGGGGCCTTGCGCTTGACCGTCGCGAGGCTGGCGTTGCCCAGGCCGCCGCGACCCCCGCGGGCCACCACGTGCCGGCTGCCCTCACCGACCAGGTCGGCGAGCTGTTCGCCGTCCGGCCCGAGGACCACCGTGCCGTCCGGGACCGGAAGGACCAGGGTGTCGCCGGACGCTCCGTTACGAAGGTCGCCCTGGCCGGCCTTGCCGCTGGTGGCCTTCTGATGCGGGTGGAAGTGATAGTCCAGCAGCGTCGTCGTGTTGTGCTCCACGACCAGCACGACGTCACCGCCGTGGCCACCGTCGGCGCCGTCCGGGCCGCCGAGCGGCTTGAACTTCTCCCGACGAATGCTGGCGCAGCCATGCCCGCCGTCACCGGCGGCGACGTGCAGCACGACACGGTCGACGAACGTGGTCACGCTGGGGTCCTCTCTACGCACGGAAGGCGGGTCCGGCAAGCCGGCCCGCCCTGTCGTGCCGCTGCGCTGGTCAGCCGACCGGCACGATGTTGACGGTCTTGCGACCGCGCTTGAGGCCGAACAGGACGGCGCCGGCGGCCAACGCGAACAGGGTGTCGTCGCCGCCGCGGCCGACCAGGTCACCGGGGTGGAAGTGGGTGCCGCGCTGGCGCACCAGGATCTCGCCGGACTTGACGACCTGACCGCCGAACCGCTTCACACCCAGACGCTGGGAGTTGGAGTCGCGACCGTTGCGCGAGGAGCTCGCGCCCTTCTTGTGAGCCATGGGATCCCCTACGCAGTCTCGATGCCGGTGACCCGGACCTGGGTCAGCTTCTGGCGGTGGCCGATGCGCTTCTTGTAGCCGGTCTTGTTCTTGTACTTAAGGATCCGGATCTTCGGGCCCTTGGTCTGTGCGACGACCTCACCGCTGACGGTGACGCCGGCGAGCGCGGTCGGGTCGGTGGTCACGGTCGTGCCGTCGACGACGAGCAGGGCAGGCAGGGTGACCGGCGCGCCGGGTGCACCCAGCACCTTCTCCACCTCGAGGACGTCACCGACGGCGACCCTGTACTGCTTGCCGCCGGTCTTGACGATGGCGTACACGGCTGAACTCCTCGCTGGCAATGACGGTCACCTGGCAGGACGGGCGACTCGGGTGGTGGGCGACTGCGGTTGTGACTGATGAGAAAGCCTGGCGTGCGTGGGGGCCGGCACCGGGGCCGCCACACGAGCAGACTCGTCTCCCACGTGATCACGCGACACTACCGGATGGACCCGTGGGGCCACAGGCCCGTCCGGCCGGTCAGTCGGTGCTGGGCGGGCCCGCGGGACGGCTCGTGGCACGGCGGCGGCGGCGCGGCGCGGCGCCGGAAGTGTCGGCCAAACCCTCCTGCACCACCGTCACGACCTCTATGGCCGGCTGCGGCTCGGGCTCCTGCGGGGCGGGCTCCTGCGGCTCGGGCTCCTGCAGCTCGGGCTCCTGCAGCTCGGGCTCCTGCGGGGCGGCCTCCTGCGGCTCGGGCTCCTGCGGGGCGTCCACCGGCTGGGGATCGTGAGCCGACCCCAGCAGACCGTCCGGCTCCGCCTCGACGACGGCAGCTGACGTCGCTGCGCCTGCGCCTCGCCCGCCGCGGCGACGGCGCGCACGCGGCGCTGCGGGCGAAGGCTCGGACCCAGCGGCCGCGACTGGGTCGGACGACACCGGCGGGGACGCAGCCGCCCCGGACGACGACGGGGCGGGGTCGGCCCTACCGCCGGTGGCGGCCGCGACCAAGGCGGGGCCGGCCGCAGCCGCCTTCCGGTCGCGTGGTCCGCGGTCGTCGAACCGCTCGACCTGCGCCGGGGTGTCGACGGGGGCGTCGGACACGATCACGCCGCGCCCCGCGCAGGCCTCGCAGGTCTCACTGAAGCTCTCCAGTAGGCCCTGGCCGACCCGCTTTCGGGTCATCTGCACCAGGCCGAGCGACGTGACCTCGGCGACCTGGTGCTTGGTGCGGTCACGGCCCAGGCACTCGACCAGCCGCCGGACGACCAGGTCACGGTTGCTCTCCAGCACCATGTCGATGAAGTCCACAACGATGATGCCGCCGAGGTCACGCAGCCGCAGCTGGCGGGCGATCTCCTCCGCCGCCTCGAGGTTGTTGCGGGTGACCGTCTCTTCGAGGTTGCCGCCCTTGCCGACGTACTTGCCGGTGTTCACGTCGATGACGAACATCGCCTCAGTGCGGTCGACCACCAGCGAGCCGCCCGACGGCAGCCACACCTTGCGGTCGAGCGCCTTCGCCAGCTGCTCGTCGATCCGGTGGACCGCGAACACGTCCACGTCGGCGGTGTGCCGGCTGATCCGGGAAGCCAGGTCGGGCGCGACGAAGTCGACGTACTCCTTGATGGTGTCCCACTCGCTGTCACCTTGGACGACGAGCGAGGTGAAGTCCTCGTTGAACACGTCCCGGACGACCCGGATCACCAGGTCCGGTTCGGCGTGCAGCAGCACCGGGCCGCCGCCTGCGGCGACCTTCCCGGAGATGACCTCCCATTGCGCCTGCAGACGGCGTACGTCAGCGGTGAGCTCCTCCTCGGACGCGCCCTCGGCGGCCGTACGGATGATGACGCCGGCATCGTCCGGGACGATCTTCTTCAGGATCGCCTTCAAGCGGGTGCGCTCGGTATCGGGGAGCTTGCGGCTGATGCCCGTCATGGAGCCCTCGGGCACGTAGACGAGGTAGCGGCCGGGCAGGCTGACCTGGCTGGTGAGCCGGGCACCCTTGTGGCCGATGGGGTCCTTGCTGACCTGGACCAGGACGTCCTGGCCGCTCTTGAGGACCTGCTCGATCTTGCGCGGCCCGTGCCCGGCGAGCTGTGCGTCGTAGTTGACCTCGCCGGCGTACAGCACGCCGTTCTTGCCCTTGCCGATGTCGATGAACGCCGCTTCCATGCTGGGCAGGACGTTCTGCACCTTGCCGAGGTAGACGTTGCCGGCGTAGGACTGGGCGCTGGCCTTGGTGACGTAGTGCTCCACCAGCACGCCGTCCTCGAGCACGGCGATCTGCGTGCGGTCACCCTGCTGCCGCACGACCATCGTCCGGTCGACAGCCTCGCGGCGGGCCAGGAACTCGGCCTCGGACAGCACCGGTGGGCGGCGGCGACCGGAGTCGCGGCCCTCCTGCCGACGGGCCCGCTTGGCGGCCATCCGGGTGGAGCCGGTGATGCCGCGTACGCCGTCCTCGTCGGCGGCGCTGGCGCCCCGGACCCGCGGCGCGCGCGGCTCGCGGACGTGGACGACGGAGGGGACGTCGTCTCCCGTGTCCTCGGCAGCGGCGCCGCTGCCACTGCGGCGTCGACGGCGTCGACGGCGTCGGGTGCCGTCGGCGTTCAACTCCTCGTCGTCCTCACCAGCGTCGGACGCCGCGTCGGCCGGCTGCTCGAGGACTGGCGTGGCGTCGTCACCGGGGTCGCTGCCGACCGCCTCGTCGACGGCCGGCTCGTCGTCCTGTCGCGGTCCTCGACCACGACGGCCGCGACGTCGGCGCCGGGGACGGTCGTCGTCGTCGTCGTCAGGGCCGGTCGCCGGGGCGTCCACCTCGACCGCCTCGTCGGCGACAGGAGCGGGCACCACGGTCTGGGCGGGGACGAGCGCGCCAGCCGGTACGACGCCTGCGGTGCCAGCCCGACGGCGGCGGCGCGGTGCAGCGCCGCCGAGGGCGTCGTCGGCGGCGGGGGCGTCGGCGTAGCGGTAGCCGAAGATCTGGGGCTGGCCCAACACGTTTGACAGGGCCACATGGAGAATGGTGAACTGCCCGGCGATATGGGTGAGGTAGCTCAGGTTCAGACTCAAGTCCTGGTAAGCGGGGGTGCGGCCTTGGTTGTAGCCAAGTTGGTTGGGGTCTTGGTAGCTGCGGGGCCCGGTGTAGGCGTAGGTGCCGCCGAACTGGGTGTGGATTTTCGCCACCCAATACTTGGCCACCACGCTCAGGCTGTGCCGGGCGGCGAAGGTGGGCACGTTGGCCACCGGATCGGCGCGGAACCGGCGCGCGGTGCTGAGGTAGCCGTAGCTCACCCAGTAGTCGAGGCGTGGCACGGTGCTGCGGTCGCGCCAGAACACGTCGAGGCCTTGGGCGTAGCCGCTGCCGGCGTTCTGGTAGGCGCTGGTGCGGTACGGGTTGGCCGCGTCGTAAGTGGTTAAGTCGGTGTAGTCTTTCCGGTACAGCTCGGCGCGCAGCGTGCGGGTGCCCACCACGCGCTGGTACGTGAGTAGCAGGTGCTGGGCCCGCTCAAAACCCAGGGGCGCGCCGAAGCGCAGCAGGTCGTTGGTGGGCGTTTGATAGAAGTGGCCCCAGGCGGCCGAGAGCTGGCTGTGGCCGCCGGTTTGGTAGGCCAGGGCGGCGCGGGGGGCCAGGTTGGCGCGGCCCAGCACGCCCGAGTATTCGCCCCGCAGGCCCACGCGGCCGGTCAGCACTACCTCGCTTTCAGTAAAAGCGGCGGCGCGGCGCTCGTCGAAGCCCAGGCGGCGCACGTCGGCCCCGGGGCTGGCCTGGTAGGTCTGGCGGTACTGCTGGGCCAACAGCTCGGTACCCAGCTTGAGATTAAACCAAGTGGCGGCCGAGTCGTTGGTGAGCACGAGGCGGGCCACGGCCGACTGCTCCACATCGCGCACCGCTTGCACATCGGGGCGCACCGCGTTGTAGTCGTGGCTCAGGGCCAAGCCGG
>ENA-OFCD01000616-OFCD01000616.1-metagenomes-genome-assembly--contig:-NODE-616-length-21535-cov-4.535521_pt1 | contig 21535 bp, 19 predicted proteins | sample MGYA00153392_OFCD01 | MGnify analysis MGYA00153392
CCGAACGAAGAACCACGTGCTCGACGGGAGCAAGGTCACATCGCTGACAGACTTGTATGAGATGTGGAGGCTGCCTCCGTTCGGGCTTCGCTCTGGCGTTATGCCTGTTCTGTCGCTCGCGTTCTTCCTGGCGCACCGCTCTTCCCTCGCCCTCTACGTCGACGGCGTGTTCACCCCAGACATGTCGGAAGCCGTCGTAGACGAGTGGACGCTCGACCCGAAGCGCATCGCGTTCCAGAACGTTGAGGCATCCCAGGACCAGACGAAGTTCGTGAGTGCCATCTCGCGCAGCATCTCGTCGCAGACGCAAGTGGACATCGGCGACCAGCCACTAGACGCGGCCCGAGGGTTGGTGGGCATGGTGATTAGCCTGCCAGGCTGGACCAAGCGCACCTCCACCGTGTCTCCACTGGCTCAGGACGTTCGAGCGATGCTGTTGAAGGCGAACGACCCGCACAAGGTCTTGTTCGCTGACCTACCAACTCTGCTGAACGCGAAAAAGGCTGATGAGCTCGTCGCGAAGTTGAGTGCTGTCACCGGCGAATTGTCCGCAGCGTACAGCAAGATGCTTGTCGAAGTTCGGGGCCGCGTGATGGAGGCGCTCGACCATACCGGCCGCGATGTCATATCGCTTCGTGCTCGGGCGGCAACCGTCAAAGGCATCACTGGTGATTTCAGACTAGACGCGTTCGCCTCGCGACTTGAGGTCTACGAAGATACGGATGCAACCATCGAGGGTCTGTTGAGCCTGGCGGTGAACAAGCCTGCTGCAAATTGGGTCGACAGGGACGTCGATGCGGCGCTGGTCCAGCTCGCGACCTGGGCAATCGACTTCCGGAAGACCGAGACCATGGCGCCCCTTCGCGGCCGTCCTTCGACTCGTCGCGTAATCGGCGTCGTGTTCGGTGCCAGTCACGGCATGGACGCATCCGGTTCGGTTGACATCGCCGAGTCTGATGTCCCGTCAGTGGACCGGCTTGTGAAATCAATCTTGGCGAAGGCCCAGGGTGAGCGCCCGGAGGTCATCCTGGCAGCTCTCGCCGAGGCTGGCGCACTCATGGTGAATCAGCGAAATCAACGAGGGGAAACGCAATGACAGAGAGGCACGTACTCGGTCTTTCAGGCGGCAAGGACAGCGCTGCTCTGGCGGTCTACATGCGCCAGCACTTCCCGGAACTTGAAATCGACTACTTCTTCACCGACACCGGTGACTGGCACCGAACAGGGCGCCTCGAGGGTTTCCTTGGAAGGCCCATCCAATACCTGAACCCACATCGCGGCTTCGACTTCTGGCTTCGCCAGTACAACAGCTTTCTGCCCTCCCCCACGACGCGATGGTGCACTCGCAAGCTCAAGTTGGAGCCGTTCAAGCAATGGGTTCGTCCTTGGCTCGAGGCCGGCGACAAGGTCTACAGCTACGTCGCCATCCGTGCGGATGAGGAACACCGCGAGGGGATGGTGGCTCAGCACGACAACCTGCTGGTGAAGTTGCCGTTTCGAGAACACGGCGTCGACAAGCAGGGCGTGATTGAGATTCTCGAAGGTTCCGGTCTGGGACTGCCGAAGTATTACGACTGGCGCTCCCGCAGCGGCTGCACCTTCTGCTTCTTCCAGCAGAAGATTGAGTGGGTCCGTTTGAAAGAGCGCCACCCGGAGGCGTACGAAGCGGCGAAGGGCTACGAGAAGACCGCGCTCGAGCACGGCTCCCCCTTCACGTGGACTCAGCGCGAGACGCTCACTGAACTCGAACAGCCAGAACGGGTCGCGGAGATTCAGGCGGACTTCGAGATTCGAAAGCAGCGAGAGCTTGCAAGACGTCGACCGAATCCATTGCGAGTGATTCCAATCGAGCCTCTGGATATTGACGACTTGTACCTGGAAGACGAAGGTGGCGGTGCCTGCCTGGTGTGTCACAAATAACCAAGAACTAAGGAAAAGCCATGGCCAGCCCCGGACAAAAAATCTTCGTCGCAGAATCTGAAAGCCTCTACGACTTCGTCTCCAAGAATGGACGGGGCTTGTACATCCCGCCGTACCAACGCGACTACGCTTGGGACAGGACCAACGTCGAGCGCCTCATCGACGACACAGTTCAAGGCCTCAACGCGCTGTTGAAACGCCCCGACGAATCCATTACGTTCATCGGCACCATCATCACGATGAACGACGCGAAGAAGTCGACCATCAGCCCTCTCGTCAAGAACCAGGTCTACGCGCAAGTCATGACCGTGATTGACGGCCAGCAGCGACTGACCACGTTGCTGATGCTGTGCCTCGCGTTGCTTCTTGAGATTGAGGTCCAGTGGGCGGAACTTAAGAAATCAAAGGTGACCGTCAGCGATGAGACCAAGGTTTGGCTCGAGACGCGCGTCAACGACATGAGAGGCCTGCTCTCACAGATGCTCGCCGAACGTCAGAACAACGGCGAAGCCGAGTTCAGGCATTTCCCGAAGATGATTCGCGCGTTCGCGGATACATGGAGCTACGAGAACGACAAGGCCGTGTACCAGTCGCCTATCGCATGGCTGCTGTTTGAATTCGTCAAATACCGCGAGCAGCCCGAGCCCAACTGGGCCAAGTTCCCGAACCAGCTCAAGACGTCGGCCGAGGGCGCGACGAATGAAGCTGAGCGCAAGCACCTCATCAACATGTTGAAGGTGATGCGCTCAAAGCTGAAGGCGCTTCCGACCGACGACGACTTTCCGGACCTGCTGAACATCGCTCGCGACCCCGAGCAACAAGACACGCTGTTCGGTGAGGAGTTTCCGAAGGCCATGCAAAAGGCGCTCGAAGCTCTCTTGAGTCAACAGAGCCACGCTCTGACCGTCGACGATGCCGGCGACCTCAAGCTCGAAGTCGATGACACCAAGGCTAAACGCTGGTGGGAAGCCGCGACCGGGCTAATCTCCCTGCTGTTCTTCTCAAAGTTCGCTCTCGAGCGAATCACGCTTGTAGTAGTCGTGGCCACGACCGAGGATTTCGCATTCGACGTGTTCGAGGCACTGAACACTACGGGCCAACCACTGACGGCGCTTGAGACCTTCACGCCGAAGGTGGTGCAAAAGGTCGGCCTCACGAACTACAACACCTCCGAAGAGAAGAAGCAGATTGACGTTGCTTTCGCCTACCTGAAGAAAGCAACTCGGGCGGAAGAACGCCAGAAACGTTCCGCAGACCTCCTCGTCGCGTTTGCTCTCGCCGAGAAGGGCGACAAGCGCTCGAAGAATCTAGCCGACCAGCGCCGTTTCATGCGCGAGACGTTCGACCAGTTAACGACCAGGAAGGACCAGCAGGAATTCATCCGTCACCTGGCTGAATTGTCCCGCTTCTTCGACAAGGTCTGGGAAGCCGGCACTGAGCGTCCTCGCGTGGACGGTGTCGACATCCCTGACCCTGCGGCGCTGTGCGTCCGATTTTTGGTCGACTTTGGACACACCATCACGGCTCCTTTGCTGGCCCAGTATGCGGCAGCAGTCGCCTCTGCGGCAGATGCCGACGCACGCAAACTGGCGGTGGCTAGCTTTTCAGAAGTGGTGATGGCCGTTACGGCTTTCACCGTGCTCTGGCGCGCTTCGCGCACTACGACCGACCGCATCGACCAAGTCTACCGAGAGCTGATGAGCAAAGGTTCGCCCGAGCACGGTGTTCCCGCCCTCGCTCGCGGCATGCGCGGTGAAGGTCCGCTGCCAGCGCCGGCGAGCATCCAGGCCGCGCTAGTTGCGAAACTCCAAGCCGACCGAAAGGCCCTGGGCGCCAACGTCGCTGGGAAGCAGGAATGGATTGACAAGGTGGTCGTCCAGCCGCTGTGGGACGTCAACACGACCTTGGCTCGCTTCGTCCTTTTGCTTGCCTTCCACGATGTCGTCGAAGGTGCCAACGCTCTCCAACGCGAACTGCCCGCCAGAGTCGATCGACAGGTACCGATCTATGGACGCCGCATCCCGTCCCCGGCGCTCGGCCGCGTCATCCAGCCGCCCGGCGAGTGTCGCGACAGAGTGCCACCAGTCTTCCCCGGTGGTGCCGTCCCTTCCCGTGCTCACCCAGCCCTGGCCGAACCGCGCCACGAGATCGAGCCCCTTCGGTCCATTCGCCGCGATCACGAAGGGAACTCGCGGCAGTTGCGCTGGCACCCCGACCATGCGCGCCTCGTGGGTCGTGAACCAGTCGCCGGCGAAGGAGATCGGCCCATCGTGCTCGAAGCGCAGCAGCCCGTCGAGCTGCTCCACAAATTCGGCGAATCGGTCATGGCGTTCCCGTGCTGTCAGCTCGGGCTGGCCGAGCACGAACGAGTCGAAGCCGGTACCACCCGAACCGATGCCGAGCAGGAATCGACCGCCGGCGATGTCGTCCACTGTCGCAACATCCTTGGCGAAGGTCACCGGATGCCGAAAGTTCGGCGACGACACAAAGGTACCGAGCCGGATGCGCGAAGTCACCGTCGCCGCGGCGGTGAGGGTCGGGATGGTGGCGCCCCACGGCTCGTCGGCCAGGGTGCGCCAGGACAGGTGATCGTAGGTCCAGGCGTGATCGAAGCCGAGTTCCTCCGCTCGGGCCCAGAGCCTCTTCGCCGTGGCCCAGGGCTGCTGGGGCAGGATCGTGATTCCGAATCGCATGGGGCGAGCCTAGGCCGGGGCATCCGCCAGCGGGCGTCCGCCAGCGGGCGTCCGCCAGAGAGGCATCCGCCAGCGAGGCATCCGCCAGACGCGATCCCTCGTGATCGCGGGTTAAACTATTTTCACAATGGCCACCTTCGGAAACCTCACTGACCGCCTCGCGGATACCTTCAAGAACCTGCGCGGCAAGGGCAAACTCAGTGCCGCGGATGTCGACGGCACCGTTCGCGAGATCCGTCGTGCCCTGCTCGACGCCGACGTCGCCCTCGAAGTTGTCAAGGATTTCACCGCACGGGTGCGCGAGCGGGCCCTTGGCGACGAGGTCTCGAAGGCGCTCAATCCTGCCCAGCAGGTGGTACAGATCGTCAACGACGAGCTCGTCTCAATCCTCGGGGGAGAGGCCCGTCGCATCCAGTTCGCCAAGACGGCGCCGACCGTCATCATGCTCGCTGGCCTGCAGGGTGCAGGCAAGACGACCCTCGCTGGCAAACTCGGCAAGTGGCTCGCCGGTCAGAATCACACTCCCCTTCTCGTCGCGGCCGACCTCCAGCGACCCAACGCGGTCACCCAGCTGAAGGTCGTCGCCGAGCAGGCCGGCGTTGCGGTCTACGCGCCGGAACCCGGCAATGTCGGAGCGGAGGATGCCGCGCCGAAGTCATTCTTCGGAGGCGCAGCCAACCCGGTAAAGGTCGCACGGGACGGGGTGAAGTTCGCGCGGGACAAGCAGTACGACGTTGTCATCGTCGACACGGCCGGCCGCCTCGGCGTCGATGCCGACCTGATGAAGCAGGCCTCCGACATCCGCAGGGCGATCGATCCGGATGAGGTCTTCTTCGTCATCGACGCAATGATCGGCCAGGATGCCGTCGCGACGGCCAAAGCCTTCCAGGAGGGCGTCGACTTCACGGCTGTTGTTCTCACCAAGCTCGACGGCGATGCGCGTGGTGGGGCGGCGCTCTCCGTGGCATCCGTCACTGGACGCCCGATCATCTTCGCCTCCACCGGCGAGTCACTTGATGACTTCGAGCCCTTCTATCCGGACCGCATGGCCAGCCGCATTCTCGACCTCGGTGACATCCTCACCCTGATCGAGACGGCGCAGAAGACCTTCGATGAGGAGGAATCGCGCAAGGTCGCCGAAAAGTTCCTGACCGACAGCTTCACGCTTGAGGACTTTCTCAGCCAGATGCAGCAGCTCAAGAACATGGGCTCGATCAAGAATCTGCTTGGGATGCTTCCTGGTGCGAAGGGCATGCGCCAGCAGCTGGAGAACTTCGACGAGTCGGAGATTACGCGTACCGAGGCCATCATCCAGTCGATGACCATTGGCGAGCGTCGTCAGCCGAAGGTTCTGAACGGATCGCGCCGGGTGCGCATCGCCCGCGGATCCGGAACGACCGTCACCGAGGTGAACGCGCTCGTCAACCGCTTCGAACAGGCCGCGAAGATGATGAAGACCGTGGCGAAGGGTGGCATGCCACAGGTGCCGGGCATGGGGCCGATCCCCGGGGCCAAGTTCGGCGCGCCGAAGAGGGTGCAGCCGAAGAAGGGCTCGAAGTCGGGAAACCCGGCCAAGCGGGCCGCGGAAAACGCGGCCTTGGCTTCGGGAGCGAAACCGTCTACGGGAATTGCGGGATCAGGGTTCGGACTCGGTGGCGGTGCCAGCAAGGCCGGACCGTCCGAGGAAGAGCTCGCGAGCCTGCAGAAGTTGCTCGGCCGCGGCTGAAGCCGGCGCGTCGAGGTCCGCTCCGGGGGCATACACGCCGTCTCAGGGTCGGCACCTGCGGAGGGTGCGTATTGATCACAAACGGCTGGAGGACGTCGGCGTCAGATCGACAGCTTCGCGCTGCGAATCGCCCCGGTGATCACCTCGTCGAGCTTCTGTTGCCCACGCACGGTCGGGTGCACGCGGTCTGATTGCAGCCACGACCGGTGGCCGGCCAGGGGCTGGCCAATGTCGAGGTAGAGACCCTTCACCGCCATGATTGCCGTGCGCACTTGCTCGTTGATGTCGTTCATCTGATCGGGCGCCACGCTGTCGTTCCACACGGTGCTGATGCCGACGATCGTCGCCGCGGGCAGCTCGGCGTGCAGGCTGGAGACCACAGAGTTGGTCTCCGTGCGCAAGTGGTCGTTGTCGATGCCAAGGTCGTTGCTGCTGCCCGAAATGATGATGAGGGTCGGATGCAGCGCCACGGCCTCGTTCACGAGACCGGAGAAGTCGGCGCCGCAGTCGTTGTCGTCGCCCGCGGTCGCGAAGCCAGCGCCGTCGCAGGCGAGGTTGGTGAGATCCCAGCCCGTGGACCGGGCGAGCGTCGCGGGCCAGGCCTGCTCTGCCGAGAGACCGTGTCCCTTCATGATCGAGTCACCGATTGCCACGACCACCGGACGATTTGCCGACGAGGAGGGTTTCGTGTCGGGTGCGAGCAAGGCGGGAGAGCATCCTGCGAGCGCCAGCATTGCGCCAGCGAGCACGATCGCACAGGCACGTGTTCGCAAAGAAGTCATGGAGGCCGAGTCAACCCTGGCACCCTATGAGGATGCCGAGTGGAGCACCATAGGCTTGTCCCATGACTGATGTATCGACCCGTCCCGTCCGACTCGGCGTGCAGATCGCGCCCCAGCATTCGCGCTACGAGAAGATCCGCGATACCGCTACCGAACTAGAGGAGCTCGGCGCCGATATCCTCTTCAACTGGGACCACTTCTACCCGCTTTCCGGCGAACCCGACGGTCTGCACTTCGAGTCGTGGACCATGCTCGCGGCGCTCGCCGAGCAGACCTCGCGCGTGGAGCTCGGCGCACTCGTCAACTGCAACAGCTACCGCAACGCCAACCTTCAGGCCGACATGGCCCGAACCATCGACCACATCAGCGCGAAGGGCACGGGTATCGGCCGATTCATCTTCGGCACAGGCTCCGGATGGTTCGAGCGTGACTACGACGAGTATGGCTACGAATTCGGCACCGTCGGCCAGCGACTGGATGCTCTCGCGGCCAATCTCCCGATCATCGAGGATCGCTGGGGCAAGCTCAACCCGCCGCCCACCCGGCATATCCCGGTTTTGATCGGGGGCGGTGGCGAGAAGAAGACCCTGCGAATCGTCGCGAGGCACGCGGATATCTGGCACTCATTCAGCGACCCAGAGACCCTCCAGCGCAAGCTCGGAATTCTCAGAGAGCACGGCGAGGCCGTGGGGCGGGATGTCTCGGAGATCGAGATCTCGACCGAGCTGCGTGGGCGTACTCCAGAGCAGGCGGATGAACTGCACGATCTCGGAACGACCCTCTTCACGATCGGCATTACCGGTCCGGACTACGATCTCGCGCCGGTGCGCGACTGGCTCAGCTGGCGGGATGGCAAGAACGCCTGACACGGTTTGCGGTGAGGGGACCATAGGCTGAGCCCATGACTCTCCCCACCGCTGTGGAGAGTGCCGCGGCAGTCCGCTCCGGCGCTCTCACCGCCGTCGATGCCACCCGCGCCGCGCTCGCTCGAATCGAGAGGGGTACCGGTTTAGGTGCTTTTCAAGTGGTACGCGCCGAGAAGGCCCTCGCCGAGGCGGCGGAGGTGGATGCTCGCATCGATCGTCCGCTACTTCCGCTGGCTGGCGTGCCGATCGCCATCAAGGACAACATCCCGGTCGCGGGGGAACCGATGCGCGACGGGTCGGCCGCCACAGATTCGGCAGCACAGTCGGCTGATCATGAAATCGTCGCCCGACTTCGGGCCGCCGGAGCAGTCGTCGTCGGCATCACTCGAGTGCCAGAGCTCTGCGTCTTCGGCACCACCGATTCGGTCTACGGCACCACCCGCAATCCATGGAACGTGAAACGCACCTCCGGCGGCTCATCCGGTGGTTCCGCCGCCGCCGTCGCATCCGGCCAGGTACCATTCGCGCACGGAAATGATGGCATGGGGTCGGTTCGAATTCCCGCCGCTAACTGCGGCTTGTTCGGCATCAAGCCAGGCAGCGGACTCGTCCCCCAGGGGATCGGCGTCGATGCCTGGCTCGGCATGAGCGAGAACGGAGCCCTCGCCACGACGGTGGCGGATGCCGCGCTCCTGCTCTCGGTCATGGCGGGTCGTCCGGAGCTTGCGTTCCCGGTGATACCGTCGCGGCCCCTGCGCATCGCTATCGCGGCGGGGGAGCCCTCCGCGCTCGTCTCTCTCGACCCGGAGTGGCGCCGGGGTCTCGTCGAGACGGCTGCCGCGCTGCGCGCCGCTGGGCACAGTGTCAACGACGTGAAGTTTCCCTACGACCTGAACCCGCTTCCCCTGCTCGCTCGTTGGTTTGCGGGTACCGCCACCGATGCCGAGGGCCTCGATCCCGCGAAGCTCGAGCGGCGCGTGCGAGTGCATGCCCGACTCGGCCGGCTCGCACGCCGGACTGGCCTGCTGAAGGCGGCACCGGTCGATCGCCTGCGGGCCACGGTGCACAACTTTTTTGCGGATTACGACCTGCTGCTCACGCCGACGCTCGCGCAACCCGGTCCGCTCGCCGAGAACTGGCACGAGCGCGGCTGGTGGGCCAACATCGTTTCGAACATCCGCTATGCCCCGTATCCGTCCACCTGGAATCTCCTCGGCTGGCCGGCGGCGAGCATCCCCGCCGGCTGGCACGCCACGGCACAGGTGCCGCTCGCGGTGCAGATCGTCGCCGAGCCGCAGCCTGACGGCGCCGGTGAGGCGCTGATCCTCTCGCTCGCGACGCACCTGGAACAGCTCTGTCCCTGGCCGCGGATCGCGCCCGGTTTCTCTGAGAGCTGACGCTAGCCTGATGCTGGGCTGACGCGTTTCGGCCAAACCTGCCCGAATTGCGGACATCATCTCGCAGGCTGCACCGCTGCAACGGTGGCTGTGGATAGCCTGAGTGGATGACCCGCATTCCCCTCCCCAGCGCTGATCCAGTCGCTCATTCCACCGTCGCCCCCAAGCTCAGCCCCTCGGTACTGATCGCGATCATCGTGACGCTGCTCGCCTGGTCGAGTGCGTTCATTGTGATTCGCGGCGTCGCCCCGCATTTCGCCGGGGGTTCGCTGGCGCTGGCGCGACTGGTCGTCGGTGCGGCGGTGTTGTCGGTTCTCCTGATCGGTCACCGCTGGGTGCGCCCGACCGGTCGGGAATGGCTGCTGATCGTGGTGTTTGGGATCGCGTGGTTTGCGGCCTACAACGTCTCACTCAATATCGCGGAGCACACCCTGGATGCCGGGACGACGGCGATGATCGTGAACATCGGCCCGCTGCTCATTGCGCTCGGTGCCGGTGTCTTCCTCGGAGACGGCATCCCGCGGTGGCTGCTCATCGGCGCCGGTGTCGCGTTCCTCGGCGTCGTGCTCATCGGTATCTCAAGCGGAATTACCGGAGTGGGCGATGGAACCGGAGTCCTCTGGTCCCTGGTTGCTGCCGTCACCTACTCGATCGGCGTCCTCTGTCAGAAACCGGTGCTGCGTCGACTGCCCAATCGCCAGGTCACCTTCCTGGGGTGCGCCATCGGCGCGATCGCTTGCACCCCGTTCGCCGGATCGCTGGTCCATGACCTGTCGCGGGCGCCGGTTTCGAGTGTCTTCGGCGCGATCTACCTCGGTGTCGTGCCCACAGCGATCGCGTTCAGCACCTGGGCCTACGCCCTGTCGAAGATGTCAGCCGGATCGCTAGCCGTCACCACCTACATCGTTCCGGCACTGGTCGTGCTCGAGGCATTTCTCTTCTTCCGGGAGGTGCCCGCGCCCCTCGCGGTCGTCGGCGGAATCGTGTGCCTGGTTGGTGTCGCCCTGTCGCGCAAGCGTGCTCGGGTGCCCTTCACAGCGGTTGGTTCCTGAAACCGGCAAAAACCTGCAAGAATGACAAGTCGAGCGTTATGCCGTTCGACCCTCTAATCCAACGGCATCGTCTCCCATCAGAGCTTTTCTGCCGAGTGTGCACCCCACGCTCACGGCAAGCAGTTCGCCCTCATAAATCATCTCTGGAGAATTGTGGCTGTAAAAATTCGTTTGAAGCGCATGGGAAAGATCCGCGCTCCCTACTACCGTATCGTCGTCGCCGACTCACACACCAAGCGTGATGGTCGTGTGATCGAGGAGATCGGCAAGTACCACCCCACCGAAGAGCCGTCGTTCATCGAGGTCGATTCGGCCCGCGCGCAGTACTGGCTCGGAGTCGGCGCGCAGCCGACCGAGCAGGTCGCCGCCATCCTCAAACTCACGGGCGACTGGGGGATCTTCCAGGGCGACAAGAACGCCGTCAGCACTGTCAGGACCAAAGAGTCCAAAGTGGACTTCGTCGCGGATGAGAAGAAGAAGCCTGTGCTCAAGCCAAAGGCCGCGGCACCCGCGCCAAAGGTCGAGGCGCCGGCCAAGGCATCCGTCGACACGCCTGTCGAGGCGCCGGAAGCTGACATTGCCCCGGCGGTCGAAGGTCTGAACGACGCCGACGCCGCCAAGGTCGAGGCCGTCTCCGACGCCGCCGAGGTCAAGGCCGATGACGCGACCGAGGCTGACGCCGAGGCTGCCAGCGCCGATAAGGCGTAGGTAATGCTCGCAGCCGCCCTCGAACATCTCGTCAAGGGAATCGTCGATAATCCCGACGAGGTTCAGGTCGTAGCAAAGAATTCACCACGTGGTGAGGTTCTCGAGGTGCGCGTGCACCCCGAGGACCTCGGCCGTGTGATCGGTCGCGCAGGTCGCACCGCGAAGGCGCTCCGCACCCTCGTTTCGGCCATTGCCGATGGTCGTAAGGTGCGCGTCGACGTGGTGGATACCGATTTCTAACAACCCAGAACCCAGCACACCCCCGGCACCGGTCCTGAATGGGACTGACCAGTTGCGGGTCGGTCGCCTCACTAAGGCCCATGGCCTCAAGGGAGCGATCAAAGTCGAGCTCTACACGGATGCCCCGGAACGTCGTTTCGTTCCGGGCGCCGTGTTCACCCTCCAGGTACCGACCTCTTCGGCGTGGCACGGAAAGACCCTCGAGCTCATCGAGCTCAAGTGGTACAACCTGCAGCCGGTCGCATTCTTCAAGGGCGTCTCCGACCGGTCCGCCGCGGAGGGCCTGATCAAGGCCATTCTCTGGATCGACCACGACCTCGCCGCCCCGTCGGACGAGGAGGATGCCTGGTACGACCATCAGCTCGTCGGACTCGCGGTCGTGCGTGACGGCATCCGCGTCGGAATCGTCAGCCAGGTGGATCACCTTCCCTCGCAGGATCTCATCCACGTGACGACCGATGCCGGTGAAGTTTTGGTGCCGTTCGTGAAGGCCATCGTGCCGACCGTTGACATCCAATCGGGAACGATCACGGTCACCCCGCCGGATGGCCTCTTTGAAGAGCTGCCGGACGACGACGGAGAGACGAAGCCGGATGCGGCGTCCGCTGTTGGCGAGTCCGAAGTCGAGCCCGAAGTCGAGCCCGAAGTCGAGCCCGGCCCGACGTCGACCGACTAGAGAACTCAACGATGCGCATCGACATCGTCACGATATTTCCGGAGTTTTTCTCCGTGCTCGATGTTTCCCTTCTCGGCAGAGCGCGGCAGTCCGGGCTGATCGAGCTCGGCATCCACGACCTGCGTGACTTCACCTTCGACCGGCATCGCACGGTCGATGACACGCCCTACGGCGGCGGGGCCGGAATGGTGATGAAGCCGGAGCCCTGGGGCGAAGCGCTCGACAGCATCCTCTACGCGGGTGAGGCGCAGGGAGCGGATGCCCCGGTCGTGATCTTCCCCTCACCTGCCGGGGAGCTCTTCACCCAAAGACTTGCCAACGAACTCGCGACCGAGCCCCGGCTGGTCTTCGGCTGCGGACGGTACGAGGGCATCGACCAGCGCGTCGTCGACTACGCCGCAACCCGCGCCCGCGTGCGTCTGGTGAGCCTCGGCGACTACGTGCTCAACGGGGGAGAGGTCGCCACGATGGCGATGATCGAGGCAATCGGGCGACTCATCCCCGGTGTCGTCGGTAACCCGGAGAGTCTTGTCGAGGAATCCCATTCCGATGGACTGCTCGAATACCCCAGTTACACGAAGCCGGGAGAGTGGCGCGGATTCGAGGTGCCTCCCGTGCTGTTGAGCGGCAATCACGGTGCGATCGCTACATGGCGACACGAGCAGCAGCTCGAGCGCACCCGGCGCGTGCGGCCCGACCTGTTGCCGCCGGAGAATGCGGTGCCCAAAGACGTCGCTCCGCGCGCGTGACGGACGAGCCCGTGAGCGAAGGTCTCGGAGCCGTCGCGTGGCCGGTTCGTACCGAGCGCCTCGAGATCCGCCCGGCGACAGAGGCAGACGGTCCGGCAACCTGGCGCTATCGCCGACAAGAGTCCGTCGCCCTCTGGATCACCAGCGCTCAACCCGACAGCGAGCACTATCTCGCCGATTTCACCGAGCCCGCGCGACTGGCCAAGACCCTGGTGATCGAGTTCAATGGACACGTGATCGGCGACCTGATGCTGGCCATCGAGGATGCGTGGGCCCAGGCTGAAGTTACGGATCGGGCGCGCGCGGTGCAGGCCGAGCTCGGCTGGAGCCTCGACCCCGCCTACGCGGGCAGGGGATACGCCACCGAAGCCGTCGCCGAGTTGATCCGAATCTGCTTCGAGGAGCTTCACCTGCGCCGGGTGCTTGCCCAGTGTTTCGCCGACAACCTGCCGTCCTGGCGCCTGATGGAGCGCGTGGGCATGCGCCGCGAGTCCCACGACGTGCGCGGGTCGCTGCACCGTTCCGGCGAATGGCTCGACGGGCTTGCGTACGCCCTGCTCGCCGACGAGTGGCGCAGCGCACGACCCGGCGCCCTGTAGGGCGTCTGCCCGCTGCATCCGCTTCGGGGAACCTCGCCGTTCTCCGGCGACGCCGGACATCGGTCCGCACCCGTGTCGCCCTGCCGGTAGCAAATGCAGGACTGGGTGTTACGGATGAGGCGGGTGAGCCTTTCCCGCCACTCCTGTCACGCCCAGTCCTGCATTTGCGACAGGGAGGGGATGACGGGCCACCGTGACGCCGGACGGGGACTGATGCAACGGCGGACTGGGGCAACGGGGGACTGACGCGGGGGACGCCGTCGCGCCCGCGAGTGACACTCGCGTCCAAACATGCGGGCGCCCGTGTCACTCGCAGGCGCTGAGGTTGGCGTTCGCGGAAGTGGATCGAGATCGACTCTCAGTCCAGCGCCTCCGCAATCGGCCGGAACTTCATCCGCGTCTCGAGCAGCTCCCGTTCGGGCACGGATTCGGCGACGATGCCCGCACCGGCATATGCCGTGACCCGGCCGTTTTCGTCGAACTGCGCGCTCCGCAGTGCGACCGCCCATTCGCCATCGCCATCCGCTCCCACCCAGCCGACCGGTCCGGCGTAGCGGCCGCGGTCGAATGGCTCGAGTTCGTCGATGATGCGCAGGGCCTCCGACGTCGGAGTGCCCGCAACCGCGGCGGTGGGATGCAGCGAATCAATGAGGTCGAGAGAGGTCGACCCGTCGATGAGATCTCCCTCGATGTCGCTCGCGAGATGCCACACGTTCGGCAACTTGAGAGTGAACGGCATTTCGCTGGCCATCACGTTCGGGCTGTGTGATCGCAGCGACGCGAGCACGTTCTGCACGGCGTACCGGTGCTCGTCCTGATCCTTCGTCGAGGTCGCCAGGGCCGTGGCCGCCTGTTCGTCCGTGGCTGCATCGGTGCCACGGGCGGCGCTGCCTGCCAGCACCCGGGCGGTCACCGAGCCGTCATCCACACTCACGAGGGTTTCCGGGCTCGACCCGATGAAGCCGTCGACGGCGAAAGTCCAGCAGTCTGGATAGCCAAGGGCGAGCACGTCGATCATGCGACGGATATCGGCGCCCGGCGGCAACTGCCCCACCAGGTCTCGGGCGAGCACGACCTTGCTCACTTCGTGGGAGCGGATGCGCGCAACGGCGGCCGCAACCGCGTGCCGGTAGTCGGCGTCCGGCACCGTGCCAGGGTGGAGGTCGACGTGATACCTCGGACCGTAGGGCTCCAGGGGCGGCACGACCAGGGGTTCGAGTTCACCCACCGCGATGCGCGTCAACCAGCTCTGACCCTTGTCGCGACCGATGATGACCGACGGCACGATGAGAACACTCGTCGTCGCCGAGCTATCGGAGAAGGCGAAGCTGCCGAACGCGAGCAGTCCGGTGCCGGTTCGGACGAGAGGATCGGTCACGGACGCGGCGGTCGCGATCCGCTGCCAGACAATTGCAGCATCCCGCATCCGATCGGGGCCGCAGAACTCGAGCCGCAGGGCCTCACCGTGTCCGACGAGGCCGAAGCCCCGACGCATCCAGGCCAGGGGATGCCCCGCCTCGAGCAGCGGAACCAGCGGACCGAGATCGGCCGTCGCGGTCGTTTCGACAGTGAGAGACGGCACCGTGGAGTCATCGTCGAAGGGCGCGAATGCGGTCACCCGGCCAACACTAGCCGGGCCCCACTGGGAGCCGAAAACGCACAGGAACGCTGAACTAGACTTGCCAGCGTGGCGAAGGCAGATCTGACTAAGCAACCCAAAGAGGTCGCCGAGATGTTCGACGACGTCGCGAAACACTACGACCGCACGAACGACGTGCTCTCGATGGGTAATTCGTTTATCTGGCGGATCGCGACGACTCGGGCGGTCGCTGCCGTGGCGGGAGAGCGCATTCTCGACATCGCGGCCGGCACTGGCACCAGTTCCGCCGCGCTGGCGAAGAGCGGTGCCGACGTCGTCGCTGCCGACTTCTCGCCTGGCATGATCGAAGTCGGCAGGCAAAAACACCCGTCGATCTCCTTCGTCGTAGCGGATGCGACAGACCTGCCGTTCGCGGATGGCGAGTTCGACGCGGTCACCGCATCCTTCGGCCTCCGCAATGTCGAAAATCCAAAAAAAGCCCTTGCCGAGATGTATCGCGTGCTCAAGCCGGGCGGCCGCCTCGTGATCTGTGAATTCAGCACTCCGTCGCGTGCGATTTTCCGCGCTGGCTACACCGCTTACATGCGCTACCTCATGCCCTCGATTGTCGGAGTGGCCAGTTCTAATCCCGAGGCCTATACCTACCTTGCCGACTCCATTCGCGAATGGCCGGACCAGGTCACGCTGAGCCAGTGGATCCGTGGTGCCGGCTTCACGCGCGTTGCCTACCGCAACCTCACCACCGGAGTCGTCGCGCTTCACCGCGGGCACAAGCCGGCCAGGGTGGTCACCCGCCGGGCGTCGCGGAAGACGGTCAGCACGAAGAAGCCCGAGATCGAGACCGTCACCGACCTCGGTGCGACCAACACCGATGTCAGCGGCACCAACCCGGACAGCCCGGCGGCTCCGAAGCCCTAGGGCTTCGTTTCCGCCCTCGACGGTAAGGCCGACCCCGTGACTCCCAGCGTGCCCCTCGCCCGCCGCCGTAATTCGCTCAACTCCGCGCTCGGGCTTGGCGAAAAGCTCTTCTCCTCTGCGAGCGAGCGTAAATTCGCCGCGGCGATCGAAGACGGTCTCGATCAGGTGGAGAGCGGGCTGCTCGACCAGGTGTCGTTCGCTGACGATCTCGCGGATGTCACAACGCGCTACCTGCTCGACGCGGGGGGCAAGAGGGTGCGCCCGACGCTGGCGCTACTCACCGCGCAACTCGGCACCGGCAACACCCCCGAGGTCATGATCGCCGCCGAAGCCCTTGAGATCACTCATCTCGCTTCGCTCTATCATGACGACGTCATGGACGAGGCCGGGATGCGTCGGGGGGTGCCGAGCGCCCAGAGCGTCTGGGGCAACTCGGTGGCCATTCTCACCGGAGACCTGCTCTTCGCGCGGGCATCGAAGCTGATGTCCAGCCTCGGGGAAAGAGCGATCATGCTTCAGGCCAATACCTTCGAGCGTCTCTGCCTCGGCCAGCTGCACGAGACGATTGGCCCGCGCGACGACGAAGACCCGATCGACCACTACATCCAGGTACTCGCCGACAAGACCGGATCGCTCATTGCCGCCGCAGCGGAGATGGGCATAATGTTCGGCAATGCCCCGGAGGAATATCGCACCCCGGTGAAGGTTTTTGGCGAGAAGATCGGCGTCGCGTTCCAGCTCATCGACGACGTGATCGACCTGGCGGCCGGCGAGGAGGAGACAGGCAAAACCCCTGGAACCGACCTGCGGTCCGGGGTCGCCACTCTCCCGCTGCTGTACCTGCGCGATCTCGCGAAGACCGATGTGGATGCCGCCGACCTGCTTACCCGCCTCGAGCGCGACGTCAACGCGGCGCACTACTCGCCCGAAAATGACGATGAGGCGGAGCTCGCCAACGCGATCGCCGAGTTGCGCGGCCACGAGGTGACGCAGAAGACTCTGGACGAGGCACACCGATGGGCGCGGGAGGCCGTGGAAGCGCTCGTCCCGCTGCCAGCCGGCCCCGTGAAGAAGGCCCTCACCCGCTTTGCCGAGAGCGTCGTCGAACGCTCCAACTAACCGCAGCGCCATCCCGCGGGTCGAGACAGTCGAGATCTGCTGCAGACCAACAAGGAACCCATGACGAAACTGAGACTTGCCATTGTCGGTGCCGGTCCCGCAGGAATATATGCGGCCGACATCCTGCTGAAGGCGGAGAAGAACTTCGAGGTGTCGATCGACCTGTTCGAGCAGCTTCCGGCTCCGTACGGACTGGTTCGCTACGGCGTGGCCCCCGACCATCCGCGGATCAAGGGAATTATCACGGCGCTGCGCGAAGTGCTCGACACCGGTCGTATTCGTCTCTTCGGTAACGTGCTCTACGGTCAGGACATCACCCTCGACGATCTCAAGGCCCACTACAACGCCGTGATTTTCTCCACCGGTGCGGTGCGCGATGCCGATCTGGACATCCCGGGGATCGATCTCGACGGCAGCTACGGTGCCGCCGAGTTCGTGAGCTGGTACGACGGGCATCCCGACGTGCCGCGCGGATGGCCGCTCGAGGCAAAGCAAGTGGCGGTGATCGGCAACGGCAACGTGGCCCTCGATGTGGCTCGCATTCTCGCGAAGCATGCGGACGACCTGCTGCCGACCGAGATCCCGGCCAACGTCTACGAGGCCCTCGCCGCCTCTCCAGTGACCGACGTCCACGTCTTCGGGCGCCGCGGACCAATGCAGGTGAAGTTCACACCGCTTGAGTTGCGCGAACTCGGCGAGTTGCGAGATGTGGACATGATCGTGCACGACGAGGACTTCGACTACGACGAGGCGTCGAAGGCCGCGATCGCGAGCAATAAGCAGGTGTTCGTGATCGATAAGGTGTTCACCGGGTGGCGCGCACGGGAGGCTGGCACCGCATCCCGACGGCTGCACCTGCATTTCCATGCGAACCCGGTGGCGGTCACCGGAGACGGGCGGGTGGAGGGATTCCGCTACGAACGCACTGCCCCCGACGGGCAGGGTGGAGTCGTCGGCACCGGCGAAGTCCGCGAACTGCCGGTTCAGGCCGTGTATCGCGCGGTCGGATACTTCGGGTCGCCCCTGCCGGGGATCCCCTTCGACGAGAGGCGCGGCATCATTCCCAACCGTGAAGGCCAGGTTTTGGATGATACGGACCACCCGGTGCCCGGTGTCTACGCCACGGGCTGGATCAAGCGCGGACCGGTTGGACTGATCGGACACACCAAGAGCGATGCGATGGAGACCATCAAGCACGTCGTGAACGACCAGGCGAATTGGTGGGCACCGACGCATCCCGACGAGCAGTCCGTGGTCGACCTCCTTCAGGAGCGGGGAGTGGAATACACCGACCTCAGCGGCTGGCATCGTCTCGATGAGCACGAGAAAGCGCTGGGCGAACCAGTCGGCCGCCTGCGTATCAAGATCGTGCCTCGCGTCGAGATGGTCGCGGTGTCGCGCTCCGAGGCCTGATCCACCGCTGCACGGGACCAGTCAAGCCACGCGTTACTGAACTGCGGCGGTCAGCCGCGCGGTGTTGTCGAGCACTTTCGAGCGGAGGGGTCGGGTTAGCCAGTCGTCGAGCAGCAGTTCCGTGCTGTGCTCGCGATAGGTCTCCTCTATTTCACGCAGTTGGGCCACGATCTGACGACCGTGCACCATGATCGATATCTCGTAGTTGAGGGTGAACGAGCGCATGTCCATATTGCTTGACCCGATCACCGCCACCTCATCATCGATCGTGAAATGCTTCGCGTGCAGCACCGTCGGCGACTTGTACAACCAGATGCGCACGCCGGCTCGCAGCAGCGCCTCGTAGTAGCTGCGCTGGGCGTGGAAGACCACGGGTTGGTCGGCCACGGCTGAGCAAAAGAGCTGCACGTCGAGCCCGCGGTAGGCGGCGTTGGTGATCGCGTAGAGCATCGAATCGTCTGGCACGAAATACGGACTCGTGATGATCACCCGGCGTCGTGCGTTGTACACGAGCGAGTCGAAAAGCCGAAGGTTGTTCTCGAGGTCAAACCCCGGCCCACTCGGCACCACCTGGGCATCGATCGCACCCACGATTTTCGCATCGGGAAAGCGGTCGGTCTCCCGCAGGAGCAACTCGTCGGTCTCGCTGTACCAGTCCGTGACGAAAAGTGCGTTGATGCCGGCGACGACCGGTCCCTCGAATCGCACCATCAGGTCCTTCCACTGCAGGCCGCGACGGATGTTGCCGCGCTTGTTGTAGCTGCGATCGATCATGTTCTGCGATCCGGTGAACGCGACGGTGCGATCGATCACGAGCAGCTTGCGGTGGTTACGCAGGTCGGGACGCTGCCAGCGTCCGCGCCAGGGCTGCACCGGCAGCATCAGCTGCCACAGCGCTCCGATGCGCTTCAGCCGACGAATGGTGCGCAGGTAGCCGGGGGAGCGTATCGACGCGATGTGGTCGAGCAACACCCGCACGGTCACCCCTCGCGACACCGCGGCCTCGAGCGCATCGAAGAACGGCTTCGTTGTCTGGTCGTACGACAGGATGTAGAACTCCGCGTGCACGAATCGCTTCGCCTGGCCCACCGCCTCGGTCATTGCGGCGAGGGACCCCGCATAGTCGGTGTACAGCTTCGCCGTGTTGCCCCCGACCAGGGGCATCGAGCCCAGAGTGCGATTCTGTTCCACGATCGGTTCGAGCCACGACGGAAAGTCGATTTCCTTCTCCACCCGGTCCATTCCCTCGGTCGTCTCGAGGATGAAGGCGTTGATCTCGACCTGTTTCTCCCTCCGGCGCTTCGGCAACTTCGTGCTGCCGAAGAGCAGGAACAGGAGGATCCCGACGTACGGGATGAGGAAGATCGCGAGCAACCACGCCATAGCGGTTTGCGGCTTGCGGTTCTGTGGCACCACAATCACCGCGATCACCCGGATCGAAATGTCGACTACCAGAGCGATCGTGGCGAAGAGGGAGCTGGCGAAGAAATTGACGACGAACGAAATCATTGGGTCGCGTGGACAGCAGGCTCAGCGGAAGTTGACGAACTGAAGGTCGATATCGAGATCCGCGCCCTTGAGGATTGCCATCGTCGACTGCAAATCGTCGCGGCTTTTCGAGGTGACCCGAAGTTCGTCGCCCTGGATTTGCGCCTTCACGCTCTTGGGCCCCTCGTCGCGGATGAGTTTTGAGACCTTTTTCGCATCCTCACTAGAGATTCCGTTTTTCAGTGAAACGTCGATGCGGTACTCCTTTCCTGACGGATAGGGTTCCCCGGTATCGAGGCTGCGCAGCGAGATGCCTCGCTTGATGAACTTGGCCTCGAGCACTTCGAGCACTGCCTTAACGCGATCCTCCGATGAGGCCTTGAGCAGCAGCTTCTCGCCACTCCAATTCACCTCTGCGCCCACATTCTTGAAGTCGTATCGCTGCGCGATTTCCTTCTGTGCCTGATGGAGCGCGTTGTCGGCCTCCATTTTGTCGACCTTGCTCACGATGTCAAAAGTTGGGTCAGCCATTCCAGCAGTTTAACGGGCCGGTCAGGCGAAGATAGGATCCGATGTCGAATCTGCGAGTGGTCCTGATTTCCGCGGCCGGCGTACTGGCCACCGTTGCCGTGGTCGGGGCCATCGTGGCCTTCACGCTGCCGGGAGGGGTCGGACTACCGGGGCGTCTGGATGCCGAGAGCCCCTCGATCCCGCTCGCCCGGTTTGCGACGGCCGCGCCGGTCAGCGCAGCGCCAGATCCGGCCGGTCCCGCGCTCTCCGCCCTCGCCGACCCGGCCTGGGTCGTGGCCACCGCGAGGAAGACCGGTATTCCCCCGCGCGCGCTTGCTGCCTATGCCGGCGTCGCGATCTCGTTCGAGAGTCGCCCCTGTGGAATTGGTTGGAACACCCTCGCTGGCATCGGCGAGGTCGAATCCCGCCACGGCACCATCTTTGGAGGCAGAATCGCGGCCAATGGCTCTGCGATTCCGCCGATTTTCGGGATTCCGCTCAGCGGGGGTGCGGTGGCGAACATCCCCGACTCCGACAAGGGGGCGATCGACGGCGACGCAACGATCGACCGTGCGGTGGGTCCGATGCAGCTCATCCCCGAAACTTGGCGCAACTGGCATGCGGACGGCAACGCCGACGGGGTGCAGGATCCACAGAACATCGACGACGCAACTCTCGCTGCGGCGAGCTACCTATGCCGCGCGGGAGGAAAGGCCCTCGATACCGAGAGCGGCTGGCGCAAGGCAGTGCTCGCTTATAACGGGTCGAATCGGTACCTCGTCGATGTGATCCGATACTCCACCGGGTACGCGAGGGACGTCGACCCTGTGCAGTAACAGGCGGCGAAGTAACAGGCGGTGAAATGCGGCATCCGCAACCTCCTGGATGCCAGCCACGGCGCCTGCCCATCGCACCTGTCGTGCGACCAACTGAAACCTATTACCTCGGTCGTCGCTTACCCGATTTCGCGGAGGCCGTTCACCCTGTATCCTTACGATGCACCGTTGACCTATGGTTGGCGGGCATGGCAAGTTACCCAAGTGGCCAAAGGGATCTGACTGTAAATCAGCCGTCTACGA
>ENA-OFCD01000618-OFCD01000618.1-metagenomes-genome-assembly--contig:-NODE-618-length-21504-cov-4.228496_pt1 | contig 21504 bp, 20 predicted proteins | sample MGYA00153392_OFCD01 | MGnify analysis MGYA00153392
CGCCGTTCGAACTGCACGCGCAGGATGCAAGCCAGATCGGCCGCGGGCTCGACGAAGACGAACTGGAGGGAGTTCTCGCCACCAAGCCAGCCTTTGCGGTCACGCGCGATGATGCCGTGCAGCCAGTCGTAGCGGACCTGTCCGACGAGAGCGTTGCCCTTCGTCGACGCATGCGCGACTTTTCGGCTTATCGCGTCGCCGATACCGGTGAGCACTTGGCCAACATCTCCCCCGAGACCGATCCAGAGTCCGCCGTTTTTGTAATGCGAGCACGCGAAGACCGCCCGCGCCTCCGTCACGATCAAGGCGGCCTTCAGATCAGCGAACCGCCCAACTTCTTTCTTCGTGCCGCCGATCGACACTTCGGCTGCGACGCCGTTGACTTGGACATTCCATGGCGCTAGGCCGTCGGCCTCTTCGAGAACAACGCCGTTGTGTTCCTCGGAGGGCACCGGATACCGCGAATCGTCGGCGACGTCCGTCTGTCGTATAGCAAGCAAGTTGAAGGGTATGGCCGATGTTAGCAGCAGAGGGCATGGCTGGATCGAGCAAATATGAAGGAGCTTGATCGCTCTCCGCTGCCTGTGATCGAAAGCGCGGCAGAAGGGGGTGGTCTCGGTCGCCCGCTGTTTGGTCGGAATAATCGCGGCTCCTGTCGACTCGAAAGTGGTGGGGGTGCAGATCAAGCCGTCACACCGGAGCCAAATCAACTTGGCATAACCAGTCGCCCGCTGAATAAGCCCAAAACACGGATAGTCACCCTCCGACCCTCATATTCGCCTGGAAAATTTCGACGGCGCGACCGGCTTCGTCGGCGCGCTGCTGGAACCGGGCAATGTGGTCGCGAACCCGCTGCTTGAATTCCTCGTCAGCCGAGTTTTCGTGCGGGAGTACTACGCGGGCGAAGAGACGACCGTCGTGCGTCTGCTCGAGCGCGATCGCGCGGACGGCCTCGGATTCATCGACCAGGCCGGGGACACCTACCGGCAGTATTACTACGACGTCGAACTACGAGCTTGAGCAGTCATCGCCGGCTGAGAGCCAACGTCCGGACGATCACACGTGAAGTATCCCAGCCTGATGGAGTGCTGCCCATACCCCGATTGACAATGCGATCACCCAGATGACGGTGCCCAGCCATCCGATCACGACAGCGGCACGAGCAAGGCCACGACCTCGCTTGGTCGAGTTTTGGGTATCACGTAGGCCGAGATAGCCAAGGACAATCCCGACGGCCGTAGCGATGAACGCCACGATGAGGGCTACCACCGAGATCACACTGAGAGGCGCAGATTCCGGGGCAGGACTGACCTTCTCCCTGGTTCGCCAGGCCAGCGCCACCATCGCAGCCCCGATACTCAATCCGGCAACCGCCAGGGGGGGTCCAGTGGGCTGGTGCCGTGGGTCACTCCGGCATTTATGGCAGAGCCTGCGATCGATGTCCCACCGGCGAGCAGAGCAGCGACAATCGTCGGAACGCGGAGTTTGAGCAGCCCCAGGATCAGGGCTACAACGAGCAAGACGCCTGTGGCGCCAAGGAGAACAAACGTCCACGTAAATGCATCTTGCGGGCTCAAGTGAGACTCCTTCGTTTCGGGTTGGCTCATAGTACAAGCCGCGCGCAACACACGCGGGTGGGTCTTGGCGTGACCTCCTACAAATAGACGTTTGCGCATGATGCTCGCCGGCCTGCGCCGTCGATGTCTTCACCTCTCCCGCTCCCTAGCTGGAAGCGTGCCTCCGCTCGAGCAGCTGTCAAGGGTGCCCCGGCGGGGCATCGCAATTACGACGCGCAGCGCCTTTGACAGCTGACCGATGCGGGGCGAAACCCTCCCGTAAGGGGGGCGGGAGAGTTATCTGGATACGGGCCGCCTACCGGGACAGCCCGTTGAGTGCCAGGATCCCTGCGGTGTCAATCGCTCCGAGCGAGGTGCCATCGGTGCGTACCGCCTCGATTGAGTCGATCCCGGGCCGCAGCCGGTTGCCGACTTGATCGTTGAAAGCAATGGGCGTGGCGATGAAGCTCGGAAAGTCGAAGTCGGCAGCGAGTCGACCGCGAAAACCGAGGAACCAGGCCGTCCGGGACCGAGGCTGATGATTCGTTCGAGTCGAAAGCCAGCATCAGTGTGAAAACGGAAAACGGCCTTCACCAACGAAATCATCATCTTCGGAATAGACGATCGTAAAAAATTCAGTGATCACCGTAGCTTCGTCGAGGTCAAGAACTCCCCACGCCTTCAAAAACGTCGCATAAAGATCGGCATGAATTCTCTTCCAATATTCCACCGATAGATCGCCTTCACCTTCGGCCTCTGCAATCGCGGCAGGAATATCCTTGAATTTATTGGTTACGATCTCGTGAGTTTGAAGAATGCACTTAGGCTTACTGTCACTGTCTAGGCAGATCCAATAGTTTCCGGCTTGAGGAAGAGGATCGCCGGCAGAAAGAAAGTCTTCCACCAAGCTGCTGCCGGCGGTCTTTTTTCCACTACGGAACAGCCCAAGCAACTCATCTGTGATTTGTGGATTGCCTGCATAACCAACTGAAACGACCGCATCACGCAGGCTTTCTTTCCCACCGATAGAGTCGGCGTACTTTTGCCAAAATGCGAGCTCTTCAGGTTTGAGATTCACTGATCGGCACCCTTCTCTTCCCCCACTGGGGGAGAAACGAATCTTTTTGATAAGTAGGAATGGGCTGCTGCGGTCATGCTGATCTCTACTTTCAGTACACCCTCATTTTAAGAGGGCCCACTGTCCGAGATACCCCCAGCAGCCCACTGGCTCGAGACGTGATGTTCGTGGTGGAGGATAATCCTGAGTTGCTCGGGGCGATGGTCGAGATAGTGCTTCATCGCTTCGAAGAGCTGATTATCGAGGCCATCGCGGGTACCTGCAACACACGCGGGTACCTGCAACGCAGTGGCCGGCCGTCGAATGTCGCAGATGCTCATCAGCGCATCGATTGGTATGAAGCGCCAAGTGGGCGAGCGACGGGAGTGCCGCGATCGGATGGCGGTGGCTATCGCACTCGTCGCGCCCCGGCGGGGATCACGACGAGCGACGGTGACAGCTGTGAGCGCGTCGAGAGTTCAGCCTTGCTTGGTGGGGGTGATTGTCAGGGTGCTGATCTCGACGTCGTCGGGTTGTTCGATTGCGAATGCGATGGTGCGCGCGATTGCTTGGGGGTCGAGGCCGAACTTCTGCATGCTGTCGCGGATCTGTAGGCGGATAGATTCCGGCATGCTGTCGGCGAGTTCGGTCTGCACGAAACCGGGAGAAATAGTTGTCGTTCGAAGCACTCCGTCCGTTGATTCGGTGCGCAGCCCCTCCATGAAGGTACGTACGGCGTTCTTCGTTGCCGCGTAGACCGCCATCGTCGGAGAGATAGTGATTCCGGCCAACGAGGCCAGGGTGACGAGATGCCCACGGCCCTGGCGTTGGAATACCGGCAACGCGGCGGCGGCCCCATTCATCACCCCGCGGAGGTTCACATCGATCATCGCCGCCCATTCGTCGGTTTTGATTGCGTCTACCCTGCTGATCGGGGCAATGCCCGCATTGTTGACGAGGACGTCGAGCCGTCCGAAGTCATCGACGGCGCGATCCACGAGGCGGTGAAGGTCCCCGGGGCGAGTGACGTCTGTCTCGACGGCGATAGCGCGGCCGCCGCGCGCACGGATAAGTTCGGCGATCTCTTCAATCCGGTCCTTACGGCGCGCTCCTAACACTACGGTCGCGCCTCGGTCGCTGAGCAGCCTCGCCGTCGCGGCGCCGATGCCGCTGCTTGCACCAGTAATTGCAACAACTTTGCTCTTTATCCCGTCTGTGATGTTCTGCATGCCAGGTTCCTCCCAGTAGAGTGGACAAGTGTCCGTTTACGTTGAATGCTAAGCGGACATGTGTCCGTATGTCAACTTGGAGGTGCAATGACGGACCGTAGCCCGCGCTCCGATGCGCTCAGTAACCGCATCCGGATCGTGGAAGCCGCACGTACACTCGTCGACTCCACGGCTACGCTCCGTCTCAACGCCGTGGCAAAGGCTGCCGGGGTCGGCCAAGGCACTCTGTATCGGCACTTCCCGACCCGTGAAGCTCTGCTGATCGAGCTTTACCGAACTGACGTCGAACTTCTCGTCACCGCAGCGCACGACCTCCTCACCCGCCATGACGCGGTCGCTGCTGTCTCGCTGTGGTTCGACCGCGTCGCCGCCTACGCCCGGATCAAGCACGGAGTCCTTGCTGCCCTCGAACCCACAGCCGGGCATCTTCTCACCGCGGGCAGTGCCAGCTCGATTGTTGATGCTGTCACGATGATGCTCGACGCGGGCAAGGCCGAAGGATCGATTCGGGGCGACATCGACGCCGGCGATGTGCTGCTGCTCCTCGGTTTCCTCTCGCGTCTTGAAGGCCCGGATGCTGCGGAACAGGCGACCCGCGGGCTGAGTGTTCTGCTCAATGGACTTCGTACCAGACCCTGAGCGACGGCACCCTCCTGCGAGCGAACTGCTTAGCATCGAGAGCGGTTGCACACCCCACCAAGCGGCGACGGTGCCATCCCAGGAGAAGAATCCGCCGGTCGGCACCTCTGCCGAGAGCCGCGATAGGCTCACAGCTTGCGCTGCGGCCTCGGCGGGATCCCCGCCGGGCTCGGCGGCGGGGCTGTTCAGGTTCGTGGCGCAAAGACCCGGGGCGAGAGCGTTGACCTTGAAGGATCCGTGCGCGGCTAAAGCCTGTGCACAACCAACGGTGAGAGCAATGAGGGCAACCTTCGAGGAGCGGTATGCCGCGCCGGCCCCACCCATCCGACAGTCGAACTGCGGGTTCGGCCCGGTCGACACCAGGCCAGCAAATCGGCAACAGGCCGACATCTTGACCGCTGGCGTCCGGAGCGAGGACCTCTACGTCGACCACGGCATCTCTTGAGCTCAAGCATCACGACCGAATTTCAACCGCGTGCTTGACGCTCTCGAGGCTGGCGACACTCTCGTCATCAAGACTCTGCACCAGTTCGGGCGATCGACGCACACGCACGCTTTCGCCGAGGAGTTCCGCGGCCTCGGCGTCGGTCTCCGCGTATTAAATCCGGGCGGCGACGGCGGCAGCATCGCCAGCAGCCGGGGCCGCATACTCCCCGGCTGCGCCAGCCACATCTTTAGCCGCGCGATGCGCATCCCGGGCCGTAACACGCTGCAACGTCGTTCGTTTGGCGCCGTGCGCAAACTCCCAGGCCGACACGATAGCCAACCGCGGCCGCAAATCTTCCGATTTGGCCTGCTCAAACAGGGGAAGCACTCCTTGTGTGCTCGCCACTGCGTATCGGACTACAACTCGCAGCTCTTCCATACTCAGCTCGAAGTCACTTTTCCTCATCGGCATGCGTCTACTCTGGCCCATGACCACTCGAAAGCCGGACGGTCAACGCGGCCGGCGTGGAGCCACGCCACGCTATGGCTAAGCGCACTGACGCCGTGTCCGCTGGGGATTGTTCAGGGGATAATTCTGCCCGTCACAGACAGGATGGAGAGGCGATTCGCCTTGCTGCCTCGACGACGAAGCGGCGACGTGCTAACCGCTCCTGCTGGTCGTGGGGTCCTGCGCCGGTGAGCATCTCGGCCAGCTGAGGTACGGTCTGCCACCAGGCGGCCAGGGCGATCAGAGCAAAGACGAGATGTGCAGGATCGATGTCGCGATCGAGTAGGCCGTCACGCTGAGCGGTGGCGAAGCGTGCCACCTTCTCCCGGTAGTGCGTCGTACGCACCGCGGCGTCGGCGGGCGGGCCGTCTTGTAGCCCCTCCCACTGCAGCAGGCGGCCCAGTTCGGGATGGGCCGCGTGGTAGTCGTACGTGGCGCCGGCGAACTCACCGATGTCGTCTAAACCGACCCCGGTGAGTTCGACTGCTACGGCAAGGCGCTCCAGCTCCGTCGCCAGCACGAGTCCCCAGAGAGCCTTCTTGTCGCCGAAGTAGCTGTAGAGCCTTTCCTTATTCACGCCGGACCGGGCTGCGATCGAGGCCACCGTCGTGCCCTCGAACCCCCGAGCGGCGAATTCCACGAGTGCGGCATCACGAAGCCGACGCTTTGTCCCATCCGTATCCCAGGCCATCTTCAAAGATTACCAACACTTGAGTTGGAGATGAGATGGATCTCTGGTAAAATTCCAACTACATCGTTGGAGTTGGAGAGGAATATCATGACAGACACTAACCGTCTTCCTGCAGAGGTCCGTTCACCCGGACCGGGCATGGTGGCACTGGTAACTGGAGGAAACAGCGGCATCGGATTCGAGACGGCGCGACAGTTAGTCGATCACGGCGTGAGCGTATGGGTCGGGGCACGCGACCTCGACAAGGGACAGCGGGCTGCGAATGAACTCGGCTTCGCTGCGCGCGCCGTGCAACTGGACGTCACGGATCCGACATCGGTCGCCGCGGCCGTGCAGCAGATCGGCGAGCTGGACATCCTGGTCAACAACGCGGGAGTGAATCCTGGCAGCGAAGACATTACCGGCGCCACCCTTGAGCAGCTGCGGACAGCGTACGAGACCAACGTCTTCGGTCTCATTTCCGTCACACAGGGGTTCCTTCCCGCGTTGCAGAGATCGGCACACCCTCGTATCGTCAACGTATCCAGCGGGACCGGATCACTCACCTGGAACAGCAGCCCGAACCCGCAGTTCGACTGGGAACGGGTGAAGGGTGGCGGCTTGGCCTACCGGAGCTCGAAGACCGCCGTCAACGGCGTCACAATGCTGACAGCTCAAGCCCTCGGTGAGAAGATCAAGGTGAATGCCCTGGCGCCGGGTCTGCGCCTCACCAATCTCATTGCCGGTATGTCCGTCGGCGGTGACCCGGCCGAAGCCGCTACGGGAGCCGTCCGTCTCGCGCTCCTGCCTGACGACGGCCCCACGGGAGCCCTCTGGTCTTGGGATGGCACACGCGCCCCCTGGTAATGAAAGAACCGCGGCGCTCTGACGAGCCAAGCCAATACGGGTTAAACGCCGAGCGCTAAACGTACTCAAATACGATGACCGTTGGACGAACGGCCATTGCGACAGATCCGGGGCCAGTCCAGCTCTGCGCCGCCCGCGCCGACGCTGTGTCACTTGGGAACGGTTACTGGGCGGTGCTCAGCGAGGTGGCTTGTGAATGGATAGCAGTTTCCCACTGCTAAGCCCGTCGACAGAGACGAGAGTTCGTTGGTCTAGTGTCACCGCAGCCGCCGACGAACTAGTCCTAACCTGGTCAGGGAGGTAACCAAAATGGCTCAAAGCATTGCGGTCGTTGTCACAAGCTTCAACCAGGGGTTGACGATTCGAGAAGCCGTCTTCTCCGTTCTCGCGCAGTCGCTGAGCCCAGACGATCTTGTCGTGGTTGATGACGGGTCGACGGATCCGGAATCGTTGGACGTGCTCGGGAAGCTCGAGGCTGACGGGGTACGAGTTCTCCGGCAGAGCAACCGTGGAGTGAGCGCCGCCCGTAATGCTGGCATCGGTTCGGTTGAGATGGATCTGGTGGCGGTCCTCGATGGTGACGATCGGTTCCGACCAAGGTTTCTCGCCACGATGGCTCCTGAGTTCTCAGACGACGACGTTGTCGCGGCGTCATCATGGCTGTCCATGTTCGGCACAGCGACCGGGATTGTGCGGCCGACGGGAGGCTGGGTGGCCGATTTCCTGGCCCGGAACTCGTGCCCCGCACCGGCCATGTTCCGCAGGCAACTTTGGGAGCAGGTCGGTGGGTACGCCGAGGATCTCAGGGAGGGCTTCGAGGATTGGGACTTCTTTCTCCGCCTTTTGACCCGGGGAGGCCGGATCCACATTGTCCCGGAACCGCTGATCGAATACCGAACACAGGCCGGGTCGGCGAACCTTGAAGGAATGACACGCCGATTGCGCCTCTACGGCGAGATCATCGATCGACACGCGACCGTTTTCGCGAGCAACGTGCGGTCCGCGTTGTTAGCGCAGGAGGCAATCTCCATCGACCGTCTCGCCCGTTGGGAGGAACTCCTCCTCGGTGACCGATCCCTCAATCCCGGCGAGGCCACATTCGGTGACGGCGGGATGGCCGCCCTGGTCCGCATCGCGACCGCCCGAACCCAAGTGACCGAAGGAAATAAGAAGCCTCGTTACGAGGAGATCTGATGGCGTCGGGTAACGAAACGCTCGCCTCCACTCGACTGGGCTCTCGCGGGTATGCGAACCTGACCTAAATGTTGTGACTATGGGTGCCCTTTGGCGAGGTGGCGTCTTGGCGTCTTGGCGTCTTGCAGCCTATGGGTTCGAGACGCTTTGGTCACGAGACAGTGCGACGCCGCAGATCGCCCGTGAGCGGAACCTCGAACGGGACGAATTCATCCGATTGATGTCGCCAAACTGGTGGTATTTTTCCTGAACAATCCCTAATAACCTCGTGTGAAATCAACGGGAGAAATCGTGCAAGTTCAACGCGATCAACGGACTAAATGTCGTCTCGCGCGACGGAGCCGCTCACACCTTGACAATTGATATAGAGGGAACCGCTGGCTCGACCAACAACGATCTCTCCTTTTCCGCGGGCACAACGATCGAACCGAAGATCAAGGTAGCGCTCCAGACGCCAGGTAAGGTCACTGTCAACGGAATGTCCTCGCTGGGTGCATCTATCTAGGCAGGCGCGTTCGCCACCTCGGGAGCGGTGAATTTTGGCTGACAGGACAGTAGGCGCAAAGAAACCAGCGGGTTTCAGCATCGTGGCTTTCCACTTGCTCTGGACCGTACCGCTCGCGCTTCTGATCGGATTCCCACTTTGGGTTGCGGCACGGTTGGGCTGGTGCGGTTACGGCGGATGTTTCGGCTCGCACGAGCCGGATCAGCAGGCAAACGTTGTACTGGGCATCGGCCTCGCGGTAATGTGCGCACTGCTGCTGATCGCTGCAATCACGATCCCACCATGGTTCCACCTGTGGTGGGTGCGACTGATCGCGGCGATCCTGCTTGCAATTGTCGTTTCCTATATCTTCGGGTGGGGGCGCGCACCGTCGGTCATTCCCTTCCTACCCACGATCCCGTTCGGCGGCATCCGGTTCTGACTACGCTCAGATCCGGCGGTAGTCCGCGTCACGGACGTGCTCAAGCGAGGTGGCGCCCGCACACCATGTACTTGGGGCTAGAGGAACCGCGCACGAGCGGAGCTCAACCTGTGCGAGTCAATGGACTTGCAGAATCTAACGTGTCTCGGTGAATCTGACTATGGTTCCAAGTGACGAGAAGCGTGGTGACGTCACGTAGAAGTGCCCTAGTGCGGCGACGCGCAGCGCGACAGACCTGGGGCCAATCCACGCAACTGCCGAGCGTGCTGATGCCGTGTCAAATGGGGACCTTCACCGAGACACGCGGGGCGATCAAGAACCGCCAGCCTGGCCAGGGCGGGATCGGCGATTGCTACAACAAGTCAATTTACAAGAATCATTCTGGTCATCGATGCAGATCGAGTTGCTGAACCGAAAAGAAATGGCGCACCAGCGTCGACCTGGCCAACGCGATATTCGCTCTTCTCGAGATCTTCCATAACCGCCAGCGCCGTCGCTCCCAACTCGGATATTCCCTGCCGCTTGATCACGAGCTATGCGTCGACCCAATACCCACAATCCCTGATCTTCAGATCTGAACGGGTAACCAAGCCGTAGTGCACGTCAAACCCGATCAGCACCGTCCTCGAGCCGATGCGCGCATTCGAAGTCGAGTCGCGGGCGCGTTCGTGCTTCAAATAGCAGAAATAGTCGATGATGTCGCCCTCCAGCGCTGACTTCAGAACCGGCTTCGTCAACTGGCCCAACGGGCCTTCATCGCCCTTTAGTGCAACGCCCTGCTCACGGGCCTGGCCGATGAGCTATTCACTGAGCGGACCGTCAACAACGTCATCTTTCTTCAGGGTCGCCACGGCATCGTCCGCCACTACATTCTCTTGTAAATCGATCATCCTCGTATCCCCATCTCAGGCTCTACACCAAATAATTCGCAGTCCCTCAACTAGCTGAAGCGAAGGCCAGCGTATGAGCAGCGACCCAATCGGCCCCGCGGTCGGACATCACGATCGTGTAGTGATTAACATCTGGGGCCTCCGAGACCTGCAGTTGAGGTGCCACTAGCTGCGCCGACGCCACGAGAGCGTGCGGATAGAGCGGAGGAACTTCGTCGAGCAATCCACGCGGCGCCCGCAGAAACGACAGCGGCACACGGATTCCCGCCAGGGCATCGCGGTACCCGTCGTCGCCGCTCATCTGCACGATATTGGCAGCGACGGCGGCATAGCGCGAGGCGGGCCGGTACATAAACACACCCACCTCCTCGAGGTCGTAATCCGCGTACGCCTCCACGGCTTCGCTCCAGTCGCCGGCGAATGCAGGATGCCCGCGCCACAGCCGCTGATACTCGGACCGGCTCGCATAGGTCTGTTTCAATCGCTCACCGGCCGGCCCGAGCAGCCGGGCGGGCAGGTCCTCGACCGGCGATGCCTCGAGCATCGGAAGCGGAAGCCCTCCGTCGATGAGCACGACCGCCGAGACGCGCTCGGGATACTGGTCGGCCAGCCGCACCGCGACGAAACCGCCCATCGAGTGGCCGAGCACGACGGCACGCTCGATCTCGAAATGGTCGAGCACGCGGGCGAGGTCGTCGGCGTGATCCCGAATTCCCCAGGGCTCCGGGAGACGATTGCTGCGGCCGCGACCGCGCAGGTCTGGAGCGATCATCCGGATGCCGCCCAGTCGTGCGGCCACTGTCGGCCAGGCCAGATGGGAGGCCGTGATGCCGTGCACGGCAAGCACAGTCGTCGCGTCGTTCGACCGGGCATTCCACACGCCGCCGGCCAGGGCGCCACCGCGCACCGCTGCCGAAAAGGTCTCGTAGGTCGTCATGATCTCTCCTGTTCAGGATAAGTTCCAAGGCCAGCGATACTGCCAGCGCCCGCATCACTGCCAGCGCGGGTATGACCACGAGCTCGCTGCCGCTGCGCGAATCCGGCTATCCCACCCGGCAGGAAGATCACCACGACGATGAATAGCGTGCCGAGGATGAACTGGGGCTCCGAGAGCGGAATTCGCAGTACCGGTGGCAACTCGGCCACGAATGACGAGCTGGCAAATGCGGTGAGTCGCTGGTCGAGCAGGGTGTAGACAATCCCGCCGACGATCGCCCCCCAGCGGAATCCGACCCCGCCGAGCACAACGATGACCAAGAGACTCAGCGTGAAATCCGACGAGGTGATGGTTGGAGTCGCGCCGCTCTGCAGCAGTGAGAATGCGATTCCGCAGACCACGGCGAGCACCGAGGCGCTCACGAAGATGGTCAAACGCACCGCGTAGGCCCGCACTCCGAGAACCTCGGCACGGAGCGGATTCTGCCCGACGGCTCGCGCGGTGTGGCCCGCGCGCGACTTCTCCACGACGAGCACCGCGAGATAGACGACGACCAGCACGGCGAGGCTCATCCAGTAGAGATACTTCGTGTTCAGAACGCCGAAGAATACGGCGGGCACATTCTGGGTCGACAGGCTGAGTCCCTCCGATCCGCCGGTGAGTCCGCCCGGATTGCGGGCGACGACGATCGAGCCAGCCTGGGCGAAGGCGAGCGTCACCATCGCAAAGGAGATGCCGCTTACTCGCAGGCTTACCGCGCCGACCGCGAATGCAAGCACAACACCGAGTATCACCGTCAGCACGATGGCCGCGGTGAACACGAGCTCCGGTGGCAGCCACGACAGCCGAAGTCGGTTGAGGAGCACCCCGAGACCGTAGGCACCGGCCGCGAAGAACAGCGCATGGCCGAACGACAGCTCAGAGGCGACCCCGAAGAGCAGGTGATAGCTCAGCGCGAGTGCCGAGATGAGCATCGCGAAAGCGAGCAGCTGCAGTGTTCCCGGCGTGTACGTTGCCCCGGGCAATATGCCGGGGATGGAGAGGTTGAGCAGGGGAAGGATCGCCGCCAGCACGACGACGACGAGCACCGCAAGTGCGGCCACGATCCGGCGCGGCGTCATGCTTTTCTCCCGAACAGGCCGCGCGACCGGAACAGCAGCACAAGGGCGAGCGCAAGCACCACCGCGAGGTCTCCTGTTCCCCCGCCGTAGAAGTTGGCGAACTGCTGCACCAGCGCGACCAAAATGCTGGCAACGGCCGCACCGCCGAGCGAACCGAGTCCGCCAACGACGGTGACGATGAACGCATAGATCAGGAGAGATGCCCCGAGATCCGCCGACACGTAGCCGAAGTACACCGAGGCGAGCACCCCGCCGAGCCCCGCGGCGGCTCCCCCGATCGCGAACACCACGGTGAAGGCGGTGCGCACGTCGATCCCCAGCGCGGTGACCATCGCCCGGTTCTCGACACCGGCCCGAATGACGAGGCCGAAACGCGTCTTGGTGAGAAAGAGCACGATGGCCACGAGCACCACGACCGCCGAACCGATCAGCAGAAAGATGTCGTTAGCGACCCGGGCACCAAGAATCGTCGTGGTCTGGCCGAGCCAGGACGGCGAGCTGACGTAGATCGGATCCGTCCCCCAGATTCCGCGAAAGAGGGCGACGCTCGCCAGCGCAAGCCCGACGGTGACCAGCACCTGCTCGATGTGCCGCTCATACAGGCGGCGCACCAGAAAGTATTCCGTCGCCGCCGCGAATGCCGCGCCGACCACCGCGCCGACCACGAGCGAAATACCGAGACTGGCCCAGCTGTGCGCACCGAACTGCTGCGCGACCTCCCAACCGAGAAACGCCCCGAGAGTGAGGAATGATCCGTGCGCGAAGTTGAGAATCCCCATCAGCCCGTAAATGAGCGAGAGACCGGATGCCACGAGAAAGTAAAGCGCACCGAGACCGAACGCGGTGATGATGAGAAGAACGACGGTGCTCATCGGGAGACCCCTCCAACCGCGACCCCGAGGTGGCGCTGCACCAGCTCCGGATTGTCGAGCAGCTCCGCGGCGCCCCCGGTGAACACCACCCGGCCGGCATCCATCACCACAACCCGTTGCGCGAGCTGCCTCACCACGGCGAGGTTCTGTTCGACCAGCAGTATCGGCAGACTTTCTGCGGCGCGTGCCAGGGCGGCGGCAACATCGGCCACGATCAGGGGCGCGAGGCCTTTTGTGGGCTCGTCCACCAGCAGCAGCCGGTTCTCGTTCTGCAGCACCCTGGCGAGCGAGACCATCTGCTGCTGGCCGCCCGACAGGCTGCCGGCCCGCTGGTTGGCCCGCTCAATGAGGTCGGGGAAAAGGTCACGCACGAGCTCTCGCCCGGCAACCGACCCGCGCTCGGCCAGCCGCAGATTCTCCGCAACGGTCAGGCCGCCGAAGACGTCCCGGTTCTCGGGAACATAGCCGATGCCAAGCCGCACGATGCGATGGGTCTGCATGCGATCGATCCTCTCCCCGTCAAAAGTCACGATGCCGGTGCGGTCGATGAGGCCGAGCACCGCCCGAAGCGTGCTCGTCTTCCCCACCCCGTTGCGGCCGAGAAGCGCCGTCACTCCGGTGGATTCGACCTCGAGCGATACGCTCTCCACCACCTGCTGGCCCGAGATGCTGCCCCGCACATTCTCGAGGGTCAGGATGCCGCGTTTGCCGCTCATAGCGGGTCCCCGAGGTAGGCGGACTGCACCGCAAGGTTCGCGGTGATCTCTGCCGGCGTGCCGAAGGCGAGCAGCTCGCCGTGGTGCATCACGGCAACGGTGTCGACGAGACCGAGCAGTACCTCAAGGTGATGTTCGACCATTAGGATCGTCTTTCCGCTCGCATGCAGGGTGTGAATTATCTCCGCGAGCCCGTCCACGTCTCCCGAGGCGACACCGGCCAGCGGCTCATCCAGAAGTACGACCTCCGGTTCCCCGGCGAGCAGCATCGCAATCTCGAGCTTGCGTTTATCGCCGTGCGACATCTCGCCGGCCCGGGAATTCGACCGTGGCTGCAGGTCGACGGCCAACAGGTATTCGTCGGTCATCGTGCTCGCAGAATCGCCAGCGCGGGGAAAGTGCAGGAGCGAGGAGGCCCCGCCAGCGTTGGCCTGCACGGCCAGCCGCACATTCTCGTGCACGGTCAACCGATCGAACACGTTCGACGACTGGAAGGTGCGCCCGAGACCGGCTGCCGCGCGATGGAACACGCGGTGCCCGGTGACGTCCGACCCGGAGAGCAGCACTCGCCCCGAAGTCGGTGCCGTGATGCCGGAGATCACATTGAAGAGCGTGGTCTTCCCCGCGCCATTCGGCCCGATCACCCCGACCATCTCGTGCGGAGCGACGGCGAGCGACACGTCAGTCAATATTCGTGCCCCGCCGATCTCCAAACCCACACCCACGAGTTCGAGTGCTGCTCCCGCCATTAGCTGCGCGCCATTACTTGGCAACCACGGGCGGCGCGACGGTGGCAGCATCCACGGTCTTGATCAGCTTCGGAGCGAAGTTGCCGGCAGTTCCGGTGAGTTGGGCTTCGAACATCGGCTGCACCATGGCGTGATCTTTGGCACGAACGGTAAGGCCGCCCTTGACCGAATCAAAGCTGTAGCCCTCGAGCGAGGAGATCATCGCGTTCACGTCGGCACCCCCTCCCTTGCCCGCGGCGCGTACCACCAGCTGGGCCGCAGCGAAGCCATCCGGCGAAAACAGGTCCGGCGATAGTTTGTGCGCCTTCAGATATTTGTTCATCGCCTTCTCCGGGGCGTTGGATGTCGCGCCGGGAAAGTAATGGCTCAGGAATTTGATCTTGTCGCTCGCCGGACCGTAGGCGTTGTAGGTGGCCGTCGTGGCGAGTCCGGTCACCACCGGAGCGGACGCGAACACGTCCTGCTGCTGCAGCGCCTGCCACATCGCGGAGGTCGTCGCACCGGCCCAGGCTACGAAGATCAGATCGGGTTTGGCCGCGATCACCTGTTGGGCGAAGGGGGTGAATTCCGTCGCACTCTCCGGAACGAGAACGCTCGATACGGTGGCTCCCTTGGATCCGAGAACCGCGCCGACGGCCTTGAGGTTGCCCTGGCCGAACGCGCCATCCTGGGCGAAAACGACGACCTTCTTACCCTGGGGGGAGCCGATGAAGGTACCGGCGGTCGCGACATCCTGGTACGACTGGCGACCCGAACGGAAGGTGTATTTGTTGATTCCGGTCACCGCATCGGCCGCCGCCGGCCCCGAGAGGTACAGCACCTTGTTCTGTGCCGCCTGCGCGGCGAGGCTCAGTGCAATACCGGAGTCGACGGTGCCGCCGATGATGAGATCGCCCTCGCCGATCGCCGTCTTGGCCGCGGAGACCGCGGTGGCCGGATTACCCTGGTCGTCGGTCCAGGTGACGGCGATTGTGCGGCCGTCCACTTTTCCCGTTCCCTTGGTGGCATAGTCGAGCCCGGCCTCGAACCCACCCTTGTAGGCGGCGGCGTAGGCGGCGAGCGGACCGGTGATCGAGGTGATCATCCCGACCTTTACCGTCGTCGTCGTGCCGTCGCTGGTCGGGGTGCTGCTGGCGGCTGGCGCGCATCCGGCGAGAGCCACCGTCGTGGTGGCCGCCAGAATCAACGTCAGGAGCTTGGTGTTAGACCTCATCTGAATTTCCTTTCGGTGGTGCATAAAAGTGGGTGCGGAGTTTCAACAGGCGGGATCTCAACAGGTGGTTGCCACCACGTAGACGCCCGCGCTCGACTCACGCAGGGTGCTCACGGTGGAGTCACCCTGGCCGAGATAGGCCTGCGAACCGACGGCGTAATACGGGTTGTAGGGATCGTTGCCGTAACTGATCGCCCGCCCCGCCGCCTTATGAGCGGCGTTTGTCGCGGTGCCACAATAGGGGCCGGAGGTTGGCGTGGGCGTCGGCGTGGAAGTAACGGTCGGCGTCGGCGCTGGTGTCGGCGATCCAGTCGGCGTCGGCGTCGATCTCGGGCTCACCCGGCGGTTGTTGGCAAAAAAGAACCCAGTCACGTAGGCGGGGTAATCGATACTGTTCGCACTCACATACGTACCGCCCGGCGCAGCACCGGCCGGCCAATTGTGACCGAGCCCGGTGTTCTGGATGATGGACACCCGTGGCCCCGTGGCATCCGAATAGAGCGTGCCGCCGCCCGCGAGGTTGGTGCCAGCGAAGCCGGTCAGGGCAAAGGTGGATGTCGCGGCCGCACCGTAAATGCCGGCCATGATCTGCGCGTTCAAGGTGTTGTAGCCGGGGGCGACCGTGGTGTCGTTGCTGCCGTAGACCACCGAGGTCAGCTGGGTGGCGAAGGCCGACGTATTGGCCCCCGCGAAGCTTTTGCACTGCGCGGTGCCGGCGCTCTGGGTCGTGGAGACCGTTCCGATCTGGCCGGAGGTGGTGCCGACGGTCGGGCCGGCATTGATGCCCATTCCGGCGAAGATGTCGGGCGCAAGGCATCCCATCACCATCGTCTCGCCGCCACCGGAGGAGAGCCCGGAGAGGTAGACCTGTGCCGGATCGATGCCGAGAGCGGCGCGGCCCGTGAGGGTGCTGGCGAGCCCGAGGAGGTTGTCATCGTCACGGGCGGGGGCGGTGCGGGAGTGGTTCGAATCGAAATAGTCCCAGCATCCGGCGATCACACCGCCATCGGGAACCGCCGGGATGGCTACGACCATGCCGTAGGCATCAGCAGTTTTCGCCCAGTTTCCGGCCGACTGCAGATCGGAGTTTTTCTGCACACAGCCGTGGAGGTTGACCATCAGCGCTCGCTTGCCGGCGAGGGCCGGTGCGGTCGTCGGCGTGTAGACAGCAACGCTCATTCCGGCGATCGTTTCGGTGCTCCATGCGCCAGCGGCCGATGCCGGAAGCGACGGGTTGCTGGCGGCGAACAATACTCCGACGGCGATAGCCGCAACGGCAACACCACCGATCTTCAGTCGCTGACGCCGTGTTTCGAAAATCTTCATTATTTCTCCAAATCCTCGTTCGCCTGAAACCGTCGGACCTTCCTTGGCCCCGCGGGCTCGACGAAGATCGGCCCCTCGGTCACTTGTGTGCGGATGCAGTATCCGACCAGCACGATGTTCGCCGAGAGCCAGAACGCGCCCCGCCAACCCCGACCGAGAAACTCGGGTGAGGGCAGAATCCATGACATGCACGAACAGAATGAGCAGGTTCCTGGCCGCGAACCCCTGGATGAAGCGCAGCGCAACGAGCATTGGTGGAGCCAAGTGGCCGGGTGATGATGGCGTCACGGGCGGGCGTCGCGGGCGAAAACGAGAACCTGTTTAGGTCCAGACGTGCGGCCGCAGAGCAGAGGAAAAACCCGCAACGCTCGACGACTGCCCCCAATTGGCGGGTGGCGGTGTTCGAAATTCGGCAGTTCATCGGGCAACCTTCTCAAATGTCAACGGTGACACTGAATGATTATTCGCGCAGATGATTACCCCTGCAATGCCCGATCGCGCAGATCGAATATGCATAATTGCAGAATGCGCGACGCATCTTCTGTCCCGCTTCGTGCCGATTCCGATGATCTGCTGGTGTTGCTCACCGTCTCACACGCCGGTCGCTTCGTCCTAGCCCCCGACCACCTCGAACTTGACCACAGCGGTCATGCGCTTTTCAGCGACCGACGGTTTCAGCCCATGCTTCGCTGCGCCCACCCACTGGAAAAATATCCTAGGGTACCCGAATTGCCGTCCCTCTCGACGTCACCGCAGACTCCGCCCTGTTCCGGAACCGTGTCCGCCAGCTTCGAATCTCGACCGGCGTCACTGTGCATCTCCTAATCCGTCGTGCACATCGTCAAACCCCTCGCATCCATTCCTCTCTTCCTCTACTACGTGCTGTCAATTACTCCGCGCTATAAATTCGAAAGCGACACCCCATGAATTCCAAAATCCTGCTCGCTTTATTCGGCATCTGACTGGCAGTCATCGGTCCGTGCGGATACTCAGCAAGCGGTACGTCGGCCGCATCAACACCGACCGCGACCGCATCCGCACGTGCCGTACCCGCGGTACCCGCGGATGCTGCAATGGCAACCAACAGCCTCGGTGCAGTTGGGGTCCACGGCAAAGGAATGACCGCCTGCGCATTCAATGGCGACACCGCCAACCCAGGCAAAAGCGCTTGCGTCGCCGCCTGTGCATCAATCTGGCCGCAGATCACAACCACATCGACCACCCCGACCGTCACCGGGGTCACCGGGGTCACCGGGGTCACCGGGGTCACCGGCACCGTCACGACCATCACCGGTGCCAACGGCGGAGAGCAGATCGCCATCAACGGAATGTCCAGTTACATATTTTCTAACGATGTTCCCCGATTGATTTCAAAGAGCAAGCGGTCAAGGGCGTCTGGCACGCTCTGACTCCCGCGGAGTGAAAATCGGATCTCCCGCGGCTAGGTGACACTGTAAAGATCGGGATTCGATCCACGTTTGCCCAACAAGGCACGATTGAAACGCTCACGACATGATGGGAGCACCGGGGAAAAAGTCAAACCTTGCCACGGAGACGGCAAGGAAACGCCGCGGGCGTATGAGCGCTCTGCATATCCACATAGATCAGGACACAGTGCATGCCTCTGACGAGCATTTTTATGGAGGACCCGGTGGGATTTGAGCCCAAAACGGAGGCTCCTGGTACAGCCGGGACGTCCAAGAATTCCCGAGAACTCAAAGGTTCTCGGTGAATAGAGCGATGGATGTTCTGTGATGTTTGCCTACATATGTGGACAAAGGGTGGGCAGGGAAATTCGGTCGGTAGTGCCGACGGGTCGATGCTCCTCAATTGTGGGCAAACAAATCCCTAACCAGGTCCTAAACATAGAAAAAACCCCGTAATCACTGGGATATACGGGGTATTCGCTTGGCGGAACCGGTGGGATTTGAACCCTAAAAACGACCCAGCAATCGTTTGAAAACGGCTGGGAAACCCCGGAATATCCGGCCTTTTGGATCACTACCTCTGCGCACGGTCTACGTCGTTTGCCCACAAGTGTGGGCAAACGGTGGGCAAGTGTTAACGCCGACTGAGAATAGGGCCAGTATCGCCGCCCGGCACTATTGGCCCTGTTTTGGGTCGGCGTCAACAGCAAGCAAGTTACCTCCGCCATCGAGTAACACTGTGATGTCTCACGACATCGGTGACAGTTATGCCCCAGGACGTCGTTGGGATCGGATCTGCTGCACGTTGCAGCTGCCTCGTTGAATTCGCCGGGGCTCGCAAGTTACATCAGATGTCACCAACCCGTGCAGCAGACCCGGTTGATCTGATGCAGGAGTTCCGACACCTGCTTCAGACCCACCCGTTTTCCCTGGTAATGCTTGCTACTCGGTAAAGGCGACAACGACGCTGTCGTTCGCACCAATCGTAGAAACGGCTGTCAGATCCACGAGGGTGTTCGGTCCGGAAACGCGCGTCGACGACCCGACTGTCGTGCCGTTCACCGTGACTATTGCTGAGCTGGCGGCAGCCGGAAGAACGAATGACAAATGCTGAAGCGGAAGGGATCCATACGACACGGAAATGGTGTCGGTCTGATGATTTGAGGATTGATTCTGCGAGAACAGCCCCCAACTGTTTCCGGCGGTGAAGAACGAGGCGTGATTGGCGGGTTGGAAGGTTGGTGCAAAGGCGATTTTCTGACTTGCACCCGTGTAGGTCAGCCCCTGTAGTGCCTCGACAATCGACCAACTGCTGCCGGAGCGCCCGTACCATGCGCCGCACTCATCGTCGCCAAAGGGATTGCCTGTGCCCCCGTAGTACGCTCCACACCCTCCACCAGAGATTCCGGAAGTACGGAGAACCCCGTCATACCGGTCATTGGCGGAGTTCATCATCGAGAGGCCTTGATTCACGAGACCGTTCTGAATCATGGTCGCAGCGGTTGCATACTCAAAACCACTCATCGTCTCGTCGAAATAGTTCACGGAGTTCGACGGCTGATCGCCGTGGGGCCAAGAGAACATCGTCAAAGCCGAGTCAGTGGGTGCGACAAACGATCGCCACACGTGGTTGTAACCGATGAAGTTGTTTTTCTCGTTGTCGCGGTAGAGCGTTCGGAGGGACTGGGTCTCCCGGTCCGAAGGGTAAATAGACCCAAAGGCTAGGAGGCTCGACCACCACTGTCCGAGAAGCATGTCACCGGCAACGCCATTGCCATAGCTCTGGTAGACGCCATTACTGGCGTCGACGTCACGGTAATACTGCCCGTTCCACAAGTACGCATTCTGGTTAGCTGACCCCGTCGAGTAGAGCGTTGACAGGAGCGTCGACTCAGTCGAATCCCCTTCCGCGGTTGCGAGTCTCGACGCGGCGTTTGCCGACGCCAGGTACATGGAACCAGTCCATGAGTCAGTCCCGTTGAAGTCAGTGTCCAATGTGTTGTGAGTGGCCCCCGTCGTCAAGCCGGTCCGTCCCGGGTCGTAGGTTTGCCAGAGCCAATCCGTGGCGGCCTTGATGTGCGGCCACTCCGAATCCAGCCAGGTCTTCGCTTGTGCCGCGGTTGGGAACGATTCGTATTCACGGTAGGCCCCCAGGATGACGCCAGCTTGGCCGTCAAAAGCGGATCCGTTAGTGGTTGACGACAGTGGCCTTTCGCCCAGATGTCCGTCGGCATTGATGCTGTCGAGCCACTGGTCCACGACCTTTACTCCCACGTCCGGAAATAGTTGAGGCATCCCTTGGTTGTACTCCCAGACGTGGGGGGGCATGCCGTCACAGCATCCGTAGCCCTCATAACCCCCGAAGACACCCGCGGAACTCCAATACACGGTCGGTGTGTGAAGTAAGGCCGCACCAGAAGATGCACGGTCAAGCACATACTGCGGCAAGTTCGACGAGTAAAGAGTGTCGTGGTAAAGCTTCGTAAGCGACTGCGCATCCGTCAGATGTGCATCAATATAGGCGTCCAGAGTGCTAGTGGATCCCCACAACGTCGTATAGTAACGCCCCGTGTAGAGTCCTCCCTGGTGCGATGCCGTCGGGTCCCACCAGCGGAGAACGACAGGGATCGATGCTGAGGATCCCGGAGCGAGAGTGACCGACGATGCGAGCGCGGCGTCCACCGTTAGACCGGAAGCGCTTGTCGCGGTCGTTGGACCACTTAGTGAGGCGTTGGCCTGAAACGCCGATAGAAGACTCGCGCTACTGGTCCAGCTGGCTGTCGCGGTGGCGCCTGAGGAGGTCGTGCTGAGGCGCAGACTAGTGGTGCTGCCCGACTTCGACATTTGTATAGCGGTGCCGCCAGGGATTGACTGCACGGTGTTCGTGTTTGAGCCATATCCGGAGTAAGAAGTGCCGCCAATCGCGCTGATGCCGTCCCATCCAGCTGCATTTTGTTGCGCAGCGAGAATGCTGATGGTCTGAGAGGAAGTCGACGTGTTTTTCACCGTAAACGTGTAAACCGCTACTGGAATTGAGGAGTCCTTAGTGTCTCCTGGCACCATTGGGCTGTCGAAGGATTCAGTCACGTCTACCCCAGATACTGGACTGGAAAAGTGATAGGCACCCATCGGGTACTCACCGGTCATTGTGAGAGCCGGAGCGGGCTGGAAGGCGCCTGCC
>ENA-OFCD01000620-OFCD01000620.1-metagenomes-genome-assembly--contig:-NODE-620-length-21433-cov-6.512209_pt1 | contig 21433 bp, 19 predicted proteins | sample MGYA00153392_OFCD01 | MGnify analysis MGYA00153392
CCCCCACGCGGGTGACGGCCAGTACGATCGCCTCCCCTGGCGGCAGCCCCGCTCGCAGCCCCTCCCGGTAGCGGGAGAGCAGGAAGATGCAGTAGTTGGTCCCGGCCCCGAACAGCACGACGCTGATGAACTCGTCGGTGATATCGGCATGCGGCACCCAGTCCGTATGGGCGGAGAGATACTTGACCAGCCCGAGCGAGGTGTACACGCCACGCAGGCCAGCAGGGTGGGTGTCACCCCACCGCTGGTGATCCCGGCCAGGGCGTCGTCCTCGGCCTGGTACACCAACCCAAGGCCGGTGATCTCGATCGCCGCGCCCGACGGCAGCTGCGGGCGTATGCTGCCCAGTGCTCGACGCAGATAGTCGTTGCAGGGGTAGCAGTAGCCAGTGAACGTGTAGGTGATGTTCACCAGCAGGCCCTTCCCGTCCTTGCTGCGGTGTGGGCCGTCGATGTTGGCTACCGAGGGCTGGCTCGGAGGGTTCCACCCCGGCCCAAGGTCCGCGTAACTCCACTGCCGCAGTCGAGGGATCGCCAGTCCTACGAGCGCCTCCTCGCCAGCGGTGATCCCGTGGGGATCGCTGAGCAGGATGCTGGTGGGCGGGCGATTGCCGCTGCCCGTAGCAGGGAACGCCATGTCCAGCAGGGTGCGAGCGCGCTGAGCTGCCGTGGGATGCGGTGCCCTGGTGACTACCGCATTGCCCACCGGCGTGATCGCCACCACGGTGCCGACAACCGCCGCCCAGAGTACCAGCACCAGCAGCGGGTACCGCACCACGAATCGCGCCAGTTGTCCCATCTCGGCCTCGCTCCTCATACACACAGTTGCCGCGCTCAGCTGCCGCGGCACACCCCTACCCTACGCCATCCCCCACCTCCCCGCCAGACCCACGGTCGACCAGGGCGTACCGGTGATGGGTAGCAGCGGCATCTTCCAAACCGATTAGTTTCCGCTCCAAGCCAATTGTCGGTGCATCATGAGCGATACTTAAATCCCCCGATGCTGAGGATTGGAGGGGTGCGCTGAGTTGTTTTGGTTCTAGTTCATAGGCAATTTGCTGAAGTCTAGATCTGATTTCCTCAACTCGTTCTACTTCGCCAATCTGGATGGAGTGGATCAGATCTACTAGTGGAAAGGGTAACTGACGCGCTTCATTGGCATCAAATCGATCTGCTCGATCGAATAAACTTTTCCACATCTGAGCCAAATCTGCCAGCTTGAGTTGGCGATCTGCTGGTTCTGGGTACAACCGTTGAAAGCAGATCCTCGCATCTTCATCTAGTAACAAATTAGCGACTTCTAATAGGCTTTGGCGCATTTGCCACGGTTCCAGTGCAACCCATAGTTTGAGCGTATAGTCTAGCCAGTAGATCGTCTGTGAGGCGGGGATATCCGGCTCGTTCCAACTAGCTACCAACTGTGTCCAGTCGCTGCGATCCTCCACAATGGTCACTGTTTTGCCATCTTTATCCCAACTATCGCGAATCGCGGGAATCGTTCCTGGCAAACTTACTTGTAGGGCGATATATGCCTGGGCAACTTTGGGAATGCCATGACTATTCCAAAACTGCCATTGTCGATGTGTTTCTGCTGGTGATTCACCAGGCGGTGCGCTATGGTCTTTAGCGTTGTCTAATGTGACTAGTTCTTGCTCCATCAATATCTCCAAGAGGGAATTACAGAAAGGTTGACGATCGATTACCCGTACTTGGCTAAAGTCACTCGGTCTTAATAGTTGGATGACCACAGGATCGAGCAATCTATATTGACATTGAGGGTCGAGATAGGTAGTTGTTACCAATGGTTGGTCTGGGTTGGTAGCAACGGTGCTCCAGGGAATCGCTGCATCCACGCTGGGTTGCGCTGAGGGTGAGCTGCTAAAAGTTGGCTCCGCTCGTCCCAAGTCCCAAGGATTAGTCTCCAAATCGTCGCTAATTGTGCCCGACGACAAATTTGCTGGGGCAATCTCCACAGGTACAGCCAGCACTGGTGGGGGTAAATCCCACGGGCTAATCAATGTCTGGAGGTCGCTGGCACTATCGGTGACTGTAGCAATTGGTAATCCAGGAGCGTCAGAATTTGACTCATCTGTACTGGTAATAGGAACAATACTTGCCCCCATCGTCTCACTTGCTGTCAGCTCGATAATTGCCTGCCAGTATGTACCACTGATTGCTTGACACTGGGGACAATTTTGGGCATCAAATTCTACATCACTACTACAATTATGACAGATATAGTGCTTGAGCGATCGACCGCAACTTTGACAAAAGTTGTGGTTGTCTGGATTTGACGATCGACAGTGGGGACAGGTAAGCATGGTAAATGACAGCACGCAGATGGTTATGAGATAGCCGCCTCAAAGCCAGGGGGGCTTGTTTGGGAGTCCTGACAGGATTTGTTGTTGGTGATTTGGATCTGAGCATCACAGGTCAAATTTTTCATCTGTTCCTCACAACTCCCAAACCTATTACCGCCGATCTAGCCTCGCCAGAAACTTACTACGAAGCTAAATTTACGCAGATTTAGATCTAGTCTGCCATGTACCAGTCGCGGATTGATGTAATCTAGACAAAATAAATGCCTTACTATCTATACTTCCCACTCGCTCGACTCAAATTCACAATCGATGTTCCCGATCTATCTTAATCTAGTGTCAAATTAGAGATCTAGGGTAGTGAGTGAATGGTGAATGGTGATGTCTATTTCTTGAGCGGTCAGGGAGTATCTTAATCTAGTGTCAAATTAGAGATTTGGGGTCGATCGATTCTCGTTCCGAGCAGAGGCAAAGCAGGGAACGAGTGGGAAGATAGTCGCTAGCAGATTTGAGGGACCAGTGCTAACGTTAATTTTGACGATTGCTGAGATTTACACTCATCCGCAAATTTGAGCCGATCGGAAACGATCGCCCCTAATTGAATATCTTACTCAAAATGAGGTGTCAATTGTAATGTGCCTAAGCCTAGATCGTCGTTAGACAAGGACTTGGTTTCGAGGAAGGCAATTGTTTCGCGAATACCTGGATTGCCACGGGCTTTACCTGTCAACCCCTGCGCCACAAGCAACCCACAATAACCCTGAGTTTTTTTGCTACGTTGGTTCCACTTTTTGCGGGCTTCAATATGGATTGCACTTTCATTCCGAAACTCGCCAAATAACTGCATTTCGCCATCAGCTAACTGGAGTATCCCCAAGTCGAAACTGGCTCCAGCGATCGGATCTTCGCCAGGATTGAAGCAAATCCCCTGTAAGCCGCCAGCTTGTTGAATTCGATCGACAATTTCGCGGGCTTTGGGGCGGGTGGTTTGGATCAGGATAATTGGCAATCCTTCCCCAGCTTGGATGACTTCACTGGTTTGATGATAGTCAGCAGATTGGCGAATTGTCTCTACTCGATCCCAGGGCATCATCCCCAAACTGATAAATGAATTGTGGGGAATTAAGTCCTCGCGAATCTGGAGTTCCAATGGATCGAACTCATCATCTGCTCCAATTGCTAGGTGCATACCCAGCAACTCCTGGGAGAGTTCGGGGAGCGTCTCGACACTCACTTGGTGGATCTGGTTGGTATCAGGGGTAGTCACTGAGATGCAGGTAGTTAGACTGGGCAGATCGTCTGCTTGCAATTGCTGCCTAAACTCGCTCACAAACCCCTTGAGCGCGTCTAGGGCAACCTGGGTCGCGATCGCTTCTTCCTCGTACAAGAAGGGGCGCATTCCCTCCATCGGGTGGATGTTTCCAAAGTTCGGCTCGATCGCCGCCGCAGGTAATGTACCCAGATCGCCCTCTGGATCTGGTGAGATCGCATCGAAAGTCACAAAGATACAATCTTGAGACAAGAATGCTGACTCCATCTGGAGCGATTCATCTTCATTCAGAGCCATCGCCCGAAACCGTCGCAGGGAATCAACCGATCGATAGAGCAGTATCCCATACTCCATCCCCAACATCCCCATCACTGAGACATAAAATTTTTGGATATCCCAGCCATTTAACTCGATCGAAATTGCCTCATAATCAGCTAGCATCGACCAAGGTGCCAGATCCCAAAGTTCTCTAGCTGTGGCTCTGAGCAGCTCCAAATATTTGCGAGGCAATTTGGGAATACGTGCGCCAGCCATCTGGGCAAACCGATTGAATAATTCATCGATCACAGGCAATTCTGGTACATAATCGACGATGATGTCCAAGTCCTGAAGCACTCCCCGCAGGTAAAATTGCAACTGTCGATCGCGGACGATGATTTTCTGGGGACGAGCGGGCTGGGAGGGCGGCTGAGGTGCCTCCATTGCCTTGATTAGTGCCCTAACGATCGCTTCGATGCCCATCGTGGCATTGACTACTTCCATCGATCGAACTACACATTCAACCCCATCAACCCACACGATCGATTCCCGTCGCTCGTCGCCTTCTGGCTCGGCTTCTTCCATCAATTGCGCTACATATCGCCTGTCTCCCTCCCACACACTAGGAACTTGAGGGAGTTGTTGGAGTCGTCGTTGAGTGGAAGGACTAATCGCCGTCATAATCAAATTGCACCTGGGATCGAGCGTTAGCAGAATAATGAGATCGTCACCGCAGCGTCTAGTCAAACCTCGTTTGCGCCATTTTGCACAGAACCCAAACGCCAAGACTGTCGCTACTTGTGATTTACGTCATATCCTTTAAAATCTAGAACAGATTTTTATTTTAAGTCACAATTTCCACTGTTCCGATTTTATGACCTTTTGGGTCAGAGAAGTTAACATAGATTTAGGATGAGATCTATTTAGATCTTAGAATTCACCACCAGATTTTTTACTAGGAGTCGATCGAAGGTCATGACTGAAGTAATAACAGTTAAAAAGCCCAGCATTCAAATGACCGATAATGCGCTGGCACACGTACTCGCATTGCGCGAAAAACAAGGTAAAGATCTCTGCTTGCGGGTGGGTGTACGTCAAGGTGGTTGTTCGGGGATGTCCTATGTGATGGATTTTGAAGATCCCAGTCAAATCCGCGATGATGATGAAATCTGCGACTATAACGGTTTTAAACTAGTCTGCGATCGCAAGAGTATGCTGTATGTCTATGGTTTAGTCCTCGACTACAGCGACGCTATGATCGGTGGTGGTTTCCAATTCACCAACCCTAACGCCGCTCAAAGTTGTGGCTGTGGTAAGTCTTTTGCAGTTTAGGTTCTAGGCTTTAGGCTTTAGGGATTGGGACAGTTAGCACGCTCCTTGGTGTTCCAGTCCCGTCGTCTCAACTTTCATTTTCCATCTCCATCTCCCAATCATGACTGAAACTATTACTCCTGCTGAATTATTTGACAACGCGATTCAGGAATATCAAGCTGGGGAGAAAAGTCCGGCACAGCTATTACCGATTTTCGTCGATATTTGTAATCGATCGCCAAAACTCGATAGTGCTTGGACATGTTTAGCCTGGTTGTACTTACTCGAAAATAAGCCCCAACTGGCACTGAAAGCTGCTCAGAAATCGATGAAGATCGATCCCTTTGATGCCCAAACGCGGATCAATCTCGCCGCAGCAATGCTAGAAACCAAGCAATCTGGTGTCCGCGAACATATTGAAATGGCTAAAAGTCTCGTCGAGGCTGCTCCTGAAGTCCACGAACAGGTAGTCGCCAACTTTAAGGATGGATTTGCCCGTAAACCTGACTGGGCAAGTCTCAAACGGATCGAAAAGTTGATATTTGAAGACTAATATTTCGCTCTTTTATCGATCTTTCAAGTAGAGGCAATTCATAAATTCTAAAAATGTTAAACAACAAGACTCAATTAATCGGTCTAAAAGCCGATCGATTTCGGCACCCCCTAGACTTAGAAGCAACTACTAGCCTGCGGAGACTCCCAGGATTAGATTTGTTGGTTCGCAATTTATTAGGTGGCGTAACCGAAGACTTTTTATATCTAAATAACATTGCTGCTAGCGTCTTGATTGGCGAACAACAACTCCCCCATATTCACAAATTACTAGTTGAAGCCTGTCAGATCCTCGATCTAGAAGTGCCTCAACTTTATCTCAAACAGCACCCAGCCCCAAATGCTTATACGATGGCAGTACGGGGTAAAAAACCGTTTATTGTCGTCCATACCTCACTAGTAGATTTACTTACCCCAGAAGAACTCCAAGCGGTACTCGCTCACGAATTGGGACATCTCAAATGCGAGCATGGAGTCTATCTCACCCTGGCGAATATCATCGTCCTCGCCACAGGCGGATTATTGCCAGGAATCGGAAATGCGATCGCCCAAAATCTTCAGGCGCAAATGCTCCAATGGTTGCGCTGTGCGGAGTTTAGTTGCGATCGAGCTGCTCTACTCGTCAGTCAAGATCCCAAAACAGTCATCTCGGTATTGATGAAACTTTCTGGTGGTTCCCCACTGCTAGCACCATTACTCAATGTCGATGCGTTTCTGGCTCAGGCTCGTGCCTATGATGCGATCGGGAATACTAGTTTTGGCAAAATGCTCACAGCTAGCCAAACCGAACAACTCAGCCACCCCGTCCCCGTATTGCGGGCAAAGGAGATCGATCTGTGGTCGCAAACCGATAATTATCAGTCCTTGCTAAATAACCCAACTATGCGTTATAATAAGCAAGCTATAAATACGGCTGGCTGGCGGAATTGGTAGACGCAGTTGACTCAAAATCATCCGCGAAAGCGTGTCGGTTCGAGTCCGACGCTGGCCATAGCACTTAACTACCAAAATCATACCTAAACCTGTTCTAGTTCTAGGTATCCCAGAAACCCGACTCCTCCAAAGAAGTCGGGTTTCTTTGTGGAGTTCCCACTCCTAAAAACTTGTTAAGGATTTCTTAGATCCCAGTCCCACCCTCTGGGGATCGCATATAGTGTCTAGAAGGTGTGGTTTCATGTCTAAAAACTAGATACCACACGTCAAAGTCGCTACTTACCTGAGATCGGCTGTCATCGATCGATCGGTTTTCCAGGCTAAGAATTGCCATCATAATTTTTAGATCGACAATTGACTCGTCTGCGCGAGTATTGTCTCCACAAATTTCATTCGTCCTTCAGATTTTAGACCTATTCACATTTCCATCCTCAATCCGTCACTAAATATATTAACTAATCTATTGGGCACATCCCGATTTTAATGCCTATGAATAGCTTTCCCTGGTTGACAACGATTATCTTATTTCCAGTTCTTGCTTCCCTCGCCATTCCGATTATTCCCGATAAAGATGGGCGGACAGTTCGCTGGTATGCTCTGATCGTAGGCTTGCTCGATTTTGTCTTGATTGTGTATACATTTGCCAATCACTATGACATTCATAGCGACCAGTTACAATTGGTCGAGAGTTATCCTTGGGTGCCACAACTAGATTTGAGATGGTCGGTGGGTGTGGATGGTCTTTCCATGCCGCTAGTATTGCTCACAGGCTTTATCAGTACGCTGGCAATCTTAGCCGCTTGGCCCGTTACCTTCAAGCCCAAGCTGTTTTACTTTTTGATGCTGGTGATGTACGGCGGACAGGTGGCTGTCTTTGCCGTGCAAGATATGTTGCTATTTTTCCTCGTCTGGGAACTAGAACTGATCCCTGTTTATCTATTCCTGTCTATTTGGGGCGGGAAGAAGCGACTATATGCTTCGACCAAGTTTATCCTGTATACGGCTGGCGGCTCCTTATTCATCCTGGTAGCTGCCTTAGCGATGGGATTTTATGGCGATACGATTAGCTTTGATATGCGGACATTGGCAGCCAAGGATTACGCCCAGAATTTTCAGTTATTTATGTATGCTGGGTTGTTGATTGCCTATGGGGTGAAACTACCGATTATTCCCCTGCATACTTGGCTCCCAGATGCACATGGAGAAGCCACAGCACCCGTCCACATGCTACTGGCTGGAATTTTGCTGAAGATGGGTGGTTATGCCCTAATTCGGATGAATGCAGGGATGTTGCCTGACGCTCATGCTACTTTTGCACCAGTGCTAATCGTGCTGGGGGTGGTGAATATTGTCTACGCTGCATTGACTTCTTTTGCACAGCGAAATCTCAAACGGAAGATTGCTTATTCTTCAATTTCTCACATGGGATTTGTGCTGATCGGGATTGCCTCCTTTACCGATATCGGGATGAGTGGCGCAGTCTTGCAGATGGTATCGCATGGCTTGATTGGGGCGAGTTTGTTCTTCCTAGTTGGGGCTACTTACGATCGCACTCACACGTTAATGTTAGACGAGATGGGCGGTGTCGGACAAAAGATGAAAAAGATCTTTGCGATGTTTATCGCTTGTTCGATGGCTTCGCTAGCATTACCTGGGATGAGTGGCTTTGTAGCTGAATTGATGGTATTTGTCGGCTTTGTCACCAGTGATGCCTACAATCCTCAGTTTAAAGTCATCATGGTGCTAATTGCCGCGATCGGCGTAGTCCTAACACCGATTTATCTGCTCTCAATGCTGCGGGAAATCTTCTACGGTGTGGAAAATAAAGAATTAGTCGAGCATGAAGAGTTAGTCGATGCCGAACCGCGAGAGGTGTTTATCATCGCCTGTCTATTGGTACCGATTATTGGGGTAGGTTTTTATCCTAAGCTCCTCACCCAGATTTACGATCCGACAACTACAGCTTTGACAGCACATCTGCGAGATTCCGTTCCGACAATCGCTCGGCAGCAGTCTAATCCAGTTGCTGTCAGTGAGTCTCTACGGGCACCCAAAATCATCGAGTAATTATCTTTTTAGTAAAGGCTATATAGAACCCATTTGAGATCTTTTATCGATCGAACAGATATTGGTGGGGGAGGGCGGGTTCGCTTGGGTGATGATTGTGTTGAACAAGAATTTCTAGCATAAACCCGCCCCTACGGTTTGGATCTCACACATACGGCATAGATCTGTAGGGGCGGGTTTATGCTAGCTGATATCGATTTTATCGATCGATATCGAACGAACCCGCCCTCCCCACTAGAAGATCTCAAATGGCTTCCATGGGGTAGTGGGTGAAAATAGTGAGTTGTCTATTTTTTGGGTGGTTCGGGAGTATTTTCGAGCGATCCTTTACAATGGCGATCGGTCGGAGCGAAAATAAAGGCACACCATCAACAGGGATAAATAACGTGAGTCAACAATTTGACTATGATTTAGTAATTATTGGCGCAGGTGTAGGCGGACATGGTGCGGCTCTCCATGCGGTAAGTTGCGGACTGAAGACGGCAATTATCGAAGCTGGGGATATGGGTGGTACTTGTGTCAACCGTGGTTGTATCCCTTCCAAGGCACTGCTGGCGGCATCCGGGAGAGTGCGGGAATTGCGGAATGCTCACCATCTCAAGGCGTTTGGGATTCAGGTAGATAATGTCAGTTTCGATCGAGCCGGAATTGCCGCTCATGCTAGTAATCTAGTCACGAAGCTACGTGGTGACTTGACAAATAGTTTGACTCGCTTGAATGTCGAGGTGATTCATGGGTTCGGAAAGGTGGCTGGTACTCAAAAGGTGAGTGTCACCACACCTGAAGGTGAGAAATTTATTACCGCTAAGGATGTGATGATTTCTTCGGGTTCGGTTCCATTTGTACCGCCAGGAATAGAAGTTGATGGCAAAACGGTATTTACTAGCGATGATGCGATTAAATTAGAAACAATCCCGCAGTGGATCGCCATTATCGGTAGTGGCTACATCGGATTAGAATTTTCTGATGTCTACACAGCATTGGGTTCGGAAGTCACGATGATTGAATTTTTCGACCAATTAATGCCAGGATTCGATCCTGATATCGCTAAACTTGCCAAACGGATTTTAATCGATCCGCGTGATATTGACGCTCGATCGAGTCTACTCGCTCAACGGGTGATTCCTGGCTCACCAGTCGTCATCGAACTAGCCGATGCCAAGACGAAGGAAGTTGTGGAGATCCTAGAGGTCGATGCTTGCCTCGTGGCGACTGGTCGGATTCCCGATACCAAAAACCTCAACTTAGAAGCTGTAGGGGTCGCCCTCGACCGCAGAGGCTTCATTCCCGTCAACGATCGACTAGAAGTCCTGCTCGATGGCGAACCCGTACCGCATTTATGGGCGATCGGGGATGCTACGGGTAAGATGATGTTGGCTCATGCTGCTTCAGCTCAAGGGGTTGTAGCTGTCGAAAATATCTGCGGTCGATCGCGTCAGATTGATTATCAGAGTATTCCCGCTGCTGCTTTTACTCATCCAGAAATTAGTTTTGTGGGGATGACAGAGACACAAGCCAAGGAAGCTGGAGTTGCTGGCGGCTTTGAAGTGACAGCGGTACGGAGTTATTTTAAGGGTAATTCTAAAGCGATCGCTGAAGGTGAATCCGACGGCATGGCGAAAGTGATCTATCGCAAGGACACTGGGGAAGTATTGGGCACTCACATTATCGGGTTACACGCGGCGGATCTGATTCATGAAGCCTCCAATGCGATCGCCCAACGCAATTCAGTACAGAATCTCGCTAGTTACGTTCACGCTCATCCTACCTTGTCTGAGGTACTGGATGAAGCTTACAAACGTGCGGCTGGGGTTCATTAATCTCTAGCTTCGTTCGGCAACTGCCCCCCTTATGAATTCGAGGCTAATAGCGAAAGTCCACTTCAGTGGACTGCAAGAGAATTGGTGGTTGAGAGAGTTCATTGAAATGAACTTTAGCACGTTAGCCCCGAATTCATTCGAGGGCGGTTGATGTGCGAAGCTAGCAGATTTACGTTGAATTATCTTTTATTTATCCGATCGGGGTGTCTTTTGCAGACACCCTTGATTTTTGGATGTTTTAAGATGATGGGATATGGGAGGATCGATCGTGACTGAAGAATTACAGCGGTCTGCGAGTTCATGAGGTACAGTTATCTTCAAAAGCCCCATTCAGAAAGACGTAGAGAATTTAAAGTGTCACCCATATACCTGCGAACCGCTGTAATAATATTTGATAGGCAATTAGAAAAACTTAGACAAAATTATTAGCAAATAAGCCTATCTTAATCACCAGCCGCATAGAGCAATAAAGACAGTCTGGGCAGAACAATAATCGTGATTGTTCCATTTTTAGCGGTAAAATAGTAACCATTTTTTCCTTCCATTTCTAACCATATACGAACATCTACTTGTCGATTCAATCCATGCTGTAATCCCTTGTATGCGCGAATGCTTTCATCGATTGGGGTTGCCTTCCATTTACAATTATATATTGAAATCTCATATTTTTCATACAAATGATTATCTTTTTGTAAGTAGTGATTCCTTCTTTTTTGATCAAGCCTGTAATATTCTTGTTTAATCTGAAAGCATGAAAAAATGAAAGTTCAGTATCGGAATATTCAAAAGAATATAGCAGCTCTAACTTCTTTAATGTTTCTGGTAAATAGTCTGTTTTGTTGGATATTGAAAATAGTACTCCTTTACATACTACTAATATCAGTATTAACACTAGTAAAAATAACGTAATAATTAAAATTAATTTGGAAAAATTTATTTTTCATTAAGCAAAAGAAGTAATACTGCCTATATTTACAATTAAATGAAATGAGATTCTGATGAAAAAATTAAGTATAATTACTGAACTCAAAGACAGCCAGTAGGGAATGTAATAGTATTTACCAGTAGCAGTTTTGTGGGGTTATCGATCTTCATTACCAATAGATCTAAGATCGATCGAACTTGCCTACTCGTTATGCCAATGAATTCAATTACAATCTATTTAGGTTTATCCCGTTATTGTCATGACAATCTCGCCCTTACCCAATTTACGCTCCTTACCTCAAAATCTGCCCCTCGAACGTGCTGTCAGGATGGAATTGGTAGAAGGCGTTCCCATCTTTCGAGCCACTAGCATCGTCCAAACGCGGATCGAGGCTCTCATCGTCGATCGACAAGATCGTGTCCTCAGCCCAGCGGAAGAAGACGAGCTAGATTGTTATGAAGAAGTCGATGACTATCTCAGTTTTGTCAATCGGATGGTGCGGAATACCTTGCTTTCCCAGCCAGAGCCAGCCGCCTAGTCATATCTGGCAATAAAATATCCGAAGTCACAAACCCGATCGAAATTAGTAAAGCGATCGCCCCCTAGAGATAATACCGCTACAATAAGAATAGTAAAAACTACTAATAACTATCGATCGTGCGTGTAAAGGTTCTAGCTTGGCTCAATGATAATGTTCCTCCTAAACGAATCCAACATATACTAGGAGTAGAGCAGATGGCGATCGAACTCGCCGGACATTACCAGCTAGATATTGACAAAGCCGCACAATCGGGCTTAATGCACGATCTGGCAAAATATTTTAAGCCCCAACGTTTACTAGAACTAGCACGAGCCGAAGGAATTGCGATCGATGAAGTGGATATAGCCGCACCACACTTATTACATGCTGATGTCAGTGCGATCGTCGCCCGCACAGAATTTGGAGTCACAGATCCCGAAATTCTCCACGCGATCGCCGATCATACCTTGGGTAGACCAGGGATGAGTCCGATGAGTTGTATCATATTCTTAGCCGATACGCTCGAAGCCGGACGCGGCGATACGCCAGAATTGCAATCCCTCCGCCAACTGAGCTATCAAAATCTCCATCAAGCCGTGTGGCGCGCCTGCGACTACTCACTCCAATATCTACTATCTACTCGTTGTCTCATCCATCCCCGCACGATTCTCACCCGTAATTGGGCGATGACGATGGGTTAGGCTTTAGGTTTTAGGCTTTAGGTAGGGATTAGGCTTTAGGCTTTAGATTTACTTCTAATACCTAATACTTAACACCTAACACCTAACATCTAACACCTAATCCCTAACACCTAACACCTAATCCCTAACACTTAACACCTAATTGAATGACTGAAACCGCAACTTTGACAAATACAAATCAAGCACCTGACTACACGATCGAACAATTGGCATTTCTCGCGGCAGACGCAGCAGACGACCGCAAAGCTGAAGACATGCGACTGATCGATATTAGCGAAGTATCGACACTGGCTGACTACTTACTGATCGTCACTGGTTACTCCAAAGTTCAACTCCGAGCGATTTCTGGCTCGATCCTTGATAAACTTGAAGAAGATCTCCATCGACTACCGTTGCGAACTGAAGGTCAAGATCGTGGTGGTTGGATTTTAATCGACTATGGCGATTTGATCGTGCATATTATGATGCCAGAACAACGAGAATTTTACGATCTGGAAACTTTTTGGGGTCACGGTCAAACGGTAACATTACCACAACCACAAGCTTCATAGACCAATGCGATCGATGAGTAATCCTACTTCTTTTTGTCCGGTTCCTAAAGAGCAGCAACCAATTAATGAATACCAAGAGTTGCAAACATCTTGGTTCTTTAGTTGGGTGAAACTACCAGCAGCTAAATACATTAGTAAGTTAATTTGGGTGGGGATCTGGAGTTCGATCTTTGCCGCTCCATTGGCTGAAGCGAGTTTCCCGCTCGCCAAATACCCAATTCAATTTGGCATCTGTGCGCTCGGTGGTAGCTCGATCTTTGTTGCTCTAGCTGCCCTTAGGCTGTATCTAGGCTGGATTTATGTCAAAAATAGATTGTATGGCGAATCGATTTTTTATGAAGAATCTGGTTGGTATGACGGTCAAACCTGGATCAAAACACCAGAAATACTCACCCGCGATCGCTTGCTAGTTAGTTACGAGATTCAACCAATTCTCAAACGAATTCAATTGACCTTTCTAACTTTACTCGGAGCAGCCATCGCCGTAATTAGTTACTGGGTATTATTTATTAATTAACAATCAATTAAGCATCGCTCCCGCCAAAAATTCACACCGCTACTACAGACATGGTAGTCTGGGAGCGGCATACATCACCACCAAGCACCAAGCAATAATGGCTCAACGTACCAAAGCACCAGCAATCACCGTTCGCTTATTGCGAGAAGGAATTATCGAATCCGTTCATCATGTTCAAGCGGTGGTTTGTGATAGCCGTGGGCGGGTTTTGTCAGTTGCTGGAGATGCCGAGCATCCGACTTTTATTCGCTCTGCGCTCAAGCCATTTCAAGCGATCGCTGTCACGAGCAATGGTATCTTAGAACGCTATCAGTTGAACGATCGAGATTTAGCTATCATGTGCAGCTCTCACAGTGCCGAAATCATCCATACCCGTCAAGTATTCAATATCTTGTGGCGAGCCGATATCGATACCAGCGCACTCAAATGCTCGACTCCATCAGGAAAAACCAGCCCTCTCGAACACAACTGTTCGGGTAAACATGCCGGAATGCTGGCGGTTTGTCGCGCTCACAATTGGCCGCTGGGTAACTATCTAGAGCGCACTCACCCCGTGCAAAAACTAATTTTGAGCAAATTTGCCGAAATTCTCAAAATGCCCCCAGATGAGTTTATTGGGGTTCATGATGATTGTGGTGCGCCTGTCTATCTGATGCCGCTCTCGCAAATGGCGACTCTCTATGCCTATCTCGCTTCTGGCGAGAGTTTAGATTTAGAGCGGATCGTCCGCGCCATGACACACCATCCCGAACTGATCGCAGGTACGGGTCAATTTGATACTCAACTGATGCAGCTCACTCAAGGCGAACTAGTGAGCAAAGCCGGAGCCGAAGGGATTCAGTGTATCGGTAGAGTTGGCGAAGGGATGGGTTTGACGATTAAAGTTAGCGACGGCGCGAAACGGGCAAAATATGCCGTCGCGATCGATCTGCTCCAGCAGATGGGTTGGATTACCCCCGCTGTCTCCGAGATCCTCACCGAGCAGTTTGTATCGATCGGTACTTATACTCGCTTGGATGTTATGGGTGAATTAGCAATGGTTTAGAATATGCCACGATTATTTATCTAGGCTGAACAATATAGATAAATCTCTATAGCCACTCACTACCCGTAAAATTTATAGGTCTTCACCAATCGGCATGTAAAGAATTAAATAGCGATCGAAGGGGATGCCCCGAATATTGGGAAGAATCTCATCTCTCTTTCTACTAATCTGAGGAAAAGCAACAATCTTAGCAAACTTGGATTCTAGTTTGTCTAGAAATTTTTCTGACTTTTCTAGCCCAGATTGTTGAGCGATCCGATCTGCAATTTCTTCAATATCTTGCAGTGCTGGTTTTGTCAGGCGAAATTGAGCAGTCATTCGTTCGATTAGGTGTGACGAGACTGTAGATTTGCTCTAATTTGCGCCATCGCAATCTTGCTATCGACGACTTCCCCTCGCTGAGACGCTTCCCAGCCAACTTTTGCAGCTTGTTGCAATTGGCCTAATTTCCCTTTGTAACTATCTTCTTGCTGTTCTAGCAATTCAATTGCTGCTCGAATTACGGCGATCGGATCTTGATATTTGCCGCTAGTTAGTTGACGACTAACTAGCAATTCTAATTCTGGTGGAAGAACAACTTGCATAATCCTCGTTGGCGTAGCCTTTCCTGTGGAAAATCGAGCCTAGCTCTATTACCTATTGTAGCTAATGTTTGTGAGTCTTTGCTGCAATAGGCATTTTCAGATATACCGCAACTAATTCACCATTCGAGGCATCTATAAACGATGCCTCGAATCAAATCAAACTATTTATCCCAAGCCTATTGTGGGGATTTTACACATCTCAACTAATCCGATCGCGATCCTAACTATCCGCTTTCGGTTTATAAGTAGAAATTACCTCTAATTCCTTGAGTTGTTTTGTGTCCACATTTGCAGGTGCATTGGTGAGCAAACATCGTGCTTGCTGCGTCTTGGGAAAAGCGATGACATCGCGGATCGAGTCTTCACCAGCGAGGAGCATTACTAGTCGATCGAGTCCGTAGGCAATCCCGCCGTGTGGCGGCGTACCATACTCAAAGGCTTCGAGTAAAAAGCCGAATTTATCATTAGCTTCCTCGGTGGATAATCCGATCGCGCTAAATACTTGTTCTTGGATTTCGCGTTGATGAATGCGGACACTTCCGCCGCCGATTTCGGTACCATTGAAGATGATATCGTAGGCTTGAGCGCGGGCTGTTGTCAGATCGTTGATGTCGTCTGGATGGGGGGCGGTAAAGGGATGATGGAGTGCTTCGAGTCGCTTTTCGTCAGCGTTGTACTCGAACATGGGGAAGTCAGTTACCCACAATAAATTAACTTTATTATCATCGATTAAACCGAGTTCTCGCCCGATGACTAATCGCAATCGATCGAGTGTTTTATTTACCATCGCTGCATCGCCAGCACCGAATAGTAATAAGTCTCCAGGTTTGGCACCTGTGAGGGTGAGCAATTGCTGTTTACTAGATTCAGATAGTGAGTCTTTGATTGCGCCGATCGTTTCGATTTCATTATCATCGAGGACGCGGATATAGGCGACACCTTTTGCACCTGCTTCGGCGGCTTCTTTGAATAGGTTTCCACCTGGTTTAATACGGACGTTGGAAATAGTTTGATTCCCGCCAGGGATTGGTAAGATTTTGACTACACCGCCACTGGCGATTGCTCCTGAAAATACTTTAAATTGGGAGTCTTTAAATATCTCGGAAACATTGACTAATTTCAGATCGAAGCGGGTATCGGGTTTATCGCAGCCGTAATCATCCATTGCTTGGGCATACGTCATCCGAGGCAATGGTAGATCTAATTCTATGTCCTTAATTTCTTTGAATATCCGAGCGATTAATTCCTCATTTAAGTTGATAATCTCTTCCTGAGACATGAAGCTCATTTCCATGTCCAATTGGGTAAATTCTGGCTGTCTGTCTGCGCGTAAATCTTCATCGCGAAAACAACGGGCGATCTGATAATAGCGATCGAATCCCGATACCATTAATAGTTGTTTGAATAGTTGCGGCGATTGGGGGAGTGCAAACCATTCGCCCAAATTTACCCGACTGGGTAAGATAAAATCTCTAGCACCCTCTGGAGTGGAGCGCGTCAGAATGGGAGTCTCGATCTCCATGAAATTAAACCGATCTTCCAAGCAGCGGCGGATAGTTTTGATTACCTGATGGCGGAGTTGGAGATTGGCACTCATCCGCTCCCGTCGTAAGTCGAGATAGCGGTACTTGAGGCGTAAATCCTCGCGAACGAACTCATTTTCGGTCTGGGATACCTGGAAGGGTAATTGCTTGTGAACGCGGTTGAGCACCTCAATTTGCTCGGCATAGACTTCGATTGCGCCTGTGGGAATACGATCGTTGAGAGATTCTTCGGGACGCGAATAAACTCGTCCGGTGATTTTGACGACGTACTCACTGCGGAGTGTTTCGGCGAGATGATAAGTATCGGGGGTGCGAACTGGATCGCTGACAACCTGAACCGAACCAGATCGATCGCGTAAATGGAGAAAAATCACCCCCCCAAGATCGCGGCGACGATCTACCCATCCGCACAGAGTAATAGTTTCGCCAATTTGTTCGGTGCGGAGTGTGCCGCAATAATGGGTTCGCATATGCTTTGACTAAATCTAATTCGATGACAATTAATTTGAGGTTTATCTTATCCTGAAACAGTTTGGAACAGGAGTAAAATAGACTGTCTCTAATTATCTACCATTCCCTGTCCCCCAGATCCAAGCATGTTGATGTTATTAGGCGAGATTCATGTCTGGAGTGTAGATCTCAATGTACGCAACCGAGTTGACGAGTTCAGTCAATTTTTGACTGCTCAGGAACGGCAACGTGCGGCTAAATTTATCAATCCCCTGCATGGCGATCGCTGGATCGTCGCACGGGGGTATTTACGGCAGATCCTCAGTCAGTATCTAGATCTCACGCCAGCCCAGATCGTTTTTACCTATACTCAGCACGGGAAGCCTGAGCTTGAAGGTAGTCCGATGCAGTTTAATTTATCGCATTCTGGCGATCGAGCCGTATATGGCATTAGTAACAGTCCGATTGGGATCGATCTAGAGTACATTCACCCTTTACCTGCTGCGGATTTGGTCGATCGGTTTTTCTCACCCGCCGAACAAGCCATTTTTCACAACCTGCCAATTGACATCCAACAAGCCGCCTTTTTTCATGCTTGGGTGCAGAAAGAAGCCTATCTCAAAGCCTGTGGGACGGGACTTAGTACCCCGTTAGACCAAATTGAAGTCTCGATCGATCCCCGTACACCTGCGGCGATTGTTTCCGCTCCTACAGGTGACATCTGGCAGATTCAGAAACTAGATATTTCCCCTGAATATGCAGGGGCGATCGTCATCGCGGCAAACGATGCTCCCCAACAGACACAACAGGAGCGAATTAAATATCGATCTATCTGTTAATCAACCGCTCGTCTTGTCATCTTTCTGACGGGCTAATATATGCTCGAACTCCATTCCCGCAGCAACTCCAAATTGGATCGCTCCGAGAATCCAAAAGACCTCCCGACGATCGCCCATTGAGATATGCTGGCGATTGATGTCGCTCCTTCAGGAGCAACTCACGTTAATTAAGCTTGGGATAGGAAATCTACCATTTTTTCGGATAAAGGAACACCCGCCAAAATTTCGGCAAATAAGTACTGGCCGTTTGGATTCACCTCTAAAAATACATACTCGCCATCTGGAGTCAGCCGCAAATCGATCGCACCATAGACCAAACCCAGACGCTCTAATAATTGCTTGAGTTGACGATCGATCGTGGGATCTAAAGTATGGGGATTGAAAGGTACATCGTGGTCGAATCGCCAATCTAGGGGAGAGTGACCTGTCTGAGATTCTATCTCTACTGGATATAATACGCCACCGATCGCTGTCACGCGAATATCTAATCTCGCCTCAATTTTTTCTTGAAATATTGCTGGACAATATTGCAAACTACCTAATCTATCTAAATCGCTAAGTTGTAATGTTTTCGTACCAGTACTTTTGCCTTTACCTTCGCCCATACCCTTATAGATGAGTGGCATACCTCGATCTGCAAAATCGATGACTTCCAATGGACTATTGGTAATCAGTGTTTGCGGGATTGTCAAGCCTACCTGCTTTGCGATTTGAAGTTGACGACCTTTAGGTTTTGCAGCGCGATTGTTGGATGGTAAATTTACCCATTTAGCCGGAATAAAACTTTCTAGCTGTTCGATAAACTGTACCCATTCGCAATTAATAAAAACTGCATCAGACTCATCCTCAGTTGCCGCTACAGCGGGTGGTCTTGCACGTCGCCACCACACAGACAAAATATCTGTAGACTCAACAATTTCTCCGGTTGAAGTTACCAATCTCAAGCCTACTTCATCATCAACATTGTAAGCAATTTGTAAATCTCGATTGAGATCGTATAGATCTATCCATTCAAACCTAATCTGTCGATCGGTCAATAATTTAGCAACTATTTGTACATGAAGATCGTCGGCTGGTGCAATAATTAATATTAACTTGGATTTCATGAGGTAAATTTAAAAGTGTGGAGAGTCTCAAAAAATAGTAACATCGATACTGGCAAGCAATATCTGGTAGCTATTCAGCCTTTTTTAATAAAGACAAGACTCCCCACCAAATAGTAGCTAAAATTTAATCTGAATTACATGATATCAGAATCGCTGTAACCACCAGAGCCATTTTTACTACTAGTTCTAGGACGTTCGGAAGCCTCCGTACCTAGTTCAATCCCAATCGATGCTAAGTATTGGTTTTCTTTGGCAGCTACATTTCTATCGCCTTGAGATATTTCTGTGGAGTTAGGTAAAGCTTCGCCACCTAAAACAAAAATTTCTGTTGCTGCTTGAGCAGACGATCCAAATTGAGTCGCAGTAATTATAGTTAGTAAACTAACTAAAACAGTAGGTTTAAGCTTGGACATGTTAGTCACCTTATAAGTTGAATGAAGGCTCTCGATCGAGCCTTGTATATATTATTACACCCACTTATTTGAAACGTCCACTATTTGTTAAGTATGTGTAGTTAAGTTACTAACTATCCAAATTAATTAATTGATGGCTGAAAGTATTGGACAGTCAGCTTTTGAGTGATTATTATTCAAATAAAAAATCACCGCGACCGTTCTAATTTTGATGTTTTAGATCGGGTTCAAATAGAATAGTGACTTTTTAGTTACTTTTTACTGTGAGCTACCGAGCCTACTGATGTCGCAAGCAGCTCCGAGCTTCAAGTAGACCATCCGGTTCTACTATACTAAGGAAGACAATGACATTCGATCGCCTCATTCAACAGGAGCACAATCGCCGTGACTAGTAAGCTCAATCATCCGACAGTTCACACATTGCCCAATGGATTGACCATCATTGCCGAACAGATGCCTGTAGAAGCGGTAAATCTGAATATCTATCTGAATGTAGGTTCTTTCCTCGAAACTGATGCGATTAACGGGATGGCGCACTTTTTGGAACATATGGTGTTCAAAGGTACATCCAGACTAGCTGCGGGTGAATTTGAGCGACTGATAGAAGAACGTGGTGCGGTAACTAATGCGGCAACGAGTCAAGACTATACGCACTACTACATCACCACTGCACCTAAAGATTTTGCAGCACTAGCACCACTCCAAATCGATGTTGTTACCAATCCGCGCATTCCTGATGATGATTTTGAACGCGAAAAATTGGTGGTACTCGAAGAGATTCGGCGATCGCAGGATAGTTCTTCCCGCCGGATCTATCAACAGGCGATCGAAGTGGCATTTGCTAAGTTACCATATCGTCGTCCGGTACTCGGCCCAGAAGCTGTAATTGAGAGTGTTACCGCCCAGCAGATGCGCTTCTTTCATGCTACTCATTATCAACCTACCGCGATGACGGCGGTGGCTGTGGGGAATCTACCTGTAGATGAGTTGATTAACATCGTTGCTGATGGTTTTGCATCTCAAAGTGGCAATGTCCCTACTGCGGAATTTGTCGGCAAAAAGTCTCGCCCTGCTCCTGAACCTGCATTTGCACGAGTAGTCCGTCAAGAGCATATCGATCCCAGCCTCAAGCAGGCGAGATTGATTATGGTGTGGCGCGTACCTGGACTAGTGGATTTGTCCGAAACCTATCCTCTAGACATCTTAGCTGCGATCCTCGGATCGGGACGGACATCCCGCTTGGTGAAAGAATTGCGAGAAGAACGCCAACTGGTAAATAATATCAGTGTTAGCAATATGAGCAACCGGATTCAGGGGCTATTTTACCTTAGTGCCCAATTGCCGAGCGAAAATATCGCCCAAGTCGAGCAAATCATCACCGAGCACATTTCCCAACTCCAAACTACCCTCGTTACAGAAGCAGAAATCTCCCGCATCCGTCGTCAAGTTGCCAATCGGTATATATTTGGGACGGAAACACCTAGCGATCGAGCGGATCTATATGGTTATTATCAGTCGATCGTCGGCGATCTCTCCCCAGCCTTGAATTATCCTAAACAAATCCAATCTCTAGATGCGACAACGATCCAACTCGCTGCTCGTCATTATCTTTCCCCTACCGCGTACGGAATAATCACAGTCAAACCAGAATAAACGATCGGGCGTTGCTGATGGGTATGAAAGATGGGGGGACTGGGGGACTGGGGGACT
>ENA-OFCD01000621-OFCD01000621.1-metagenomes-genome-assembly--contig:-NODE-621-length-21424-cov-6.500351_pt1 | contig 21424 bp, 23 predicted proteins | sample MGYA00153392_OFCD01 | MGnify analysis MGYA00153392
AGTGAGCAGTAATGCAAAAGCAAAAGTCGATCAGGGCCGCAAGCAATGCGTTGATGATAATCAGCGGAGGTAATGACGTTTGTCAGATGATACCCCTGCCCCAACCGCCGGCTAGCCAGCAGCCCGGATACTTACCGCTTCCAGCCGCCCTACGTGGCCAGCAGTTCCCGGCGGCCGGCGGCCTCCGAGTGATAGCCATTAGCTGACCGTCGTCCATCCGGGCTAAAACGACCTTCGTTGTGCGGTGCCCAAAAAAGTCGTTTGCGAAGACCACGACGTGGTGACGCAGCCCCGCTCGGTGCGCCCTGAGGTACCAGTCGGTTGTCATCCACTCGGCCAGTTCGTCCTTCAGCAGATGCGAATTGCGGCGGTCGTCAAGTAGACGCTGTCAATGCAGCGTGGGCAGCTCCGCCAGTAGCTGCTCGTAGCCGTTGCAAATGGTGGCCAGGATTTGGGCCGCGACCCAGCGGGCGTCCAGCACCTTGGTCTACCAGGTCGTAATTCGAAACGAGCGAAGCCGACTCGTTGGGCAATTAATGATGCATAATAGGGGGATGGAGCTTAGCGGTGCAGGGTTTTCACTGCTTCGAAGAGCACTGCCGGGTCGAACTGGCTCTTATAAATAGAAGGGGGCTCCTTATCGAGCTTTAACAATTCATATACCGCTACCTGGGCCGAACGCACGGAATATTCCACGGTGAACACCACGTCGTCGGCGACGTCGAGCTCGCCGGCCAGCCGGCGCAGTCGGGGGCCGTCCGGGCCACCGCCGACGAGCAGCAGGGCGGTGCCCGGCACCTGGCTCCGGATCATCGGCAGCGCGCGTACAAGCATGTCCTGGCCCTTGCGCGGCACCAGCCGGCTGACACACACCACGACCGGTCGGCCCACCAGGCCATGCCGCCGACGCACCTGCTCGCCACCGGCCCCCGGCCGGAACGCCGCGGTGTCCACGCCGCTGGGCAGCCGGGCCAGCGTGGCTGCGGGCCCGAGCGCCGGCGCCAACCTCGCCCGGGTGTAGGCGCCGAGGTAGGTCACCACGTCGACATCGCGGCCGATCCGGCGCAGCAGCTGCCGGGCGACGGGCAACAGCGCCCAGCCGACCTCGTGCCCGTGCGTCGACGCGACCGCCCGGTCCAGCCCCAGCGGCCGGGCCAGCAGCCCGAGCGGCGCCGCGGCCCCGAACCACACCCGGTCGCAGCCCTCGGCCCTCGCGACGGCGCGCGCCCGTCGCAGCACGTCCGGCACCGGCAGCACCAGGGACGTCGGGTGGCGGACGACCGGGTGCGGCTGCGCCGCGTCAAAGGCGGCCGCGCCGCGCCAGGCCGGTGCGTAGACGACGATCTCCCCGGCCGGCTGACGCCCGGCGAGGGCGGCGACGTACGCCTGGATCCCGCCGGGCCGCGGGGGGTAGTCATTGGTGACGACCAGGGTCCTCACCGGCGGTCCCCCTCGGCGAAGGCGCGGGCCATCGCGATCCGCTGCGGCCCGCTCGGGTGCGTCGCGAGCGCGGTCGGTATGAGGCCCGGGTCGAGGTCGTTGAGGTTGGTCACCGTCAGGCGCACCTGCCCGGCGATGAAGGTGTCGACGTCGCCGGTCAGCTGGAGGGCATGCAGGTCGGCGCGCGCCTCAACCCGCCGCGAGACCAGATCGGTGGCCGGGGTGACGAGCAGGGCGCCCAGCGCGACGAGAGCAAGCACCAGGGGGACGACGCGCGGATCGCCGGGGCCGGTCGCGCCGACCCGGACGAGCAGGGCGCCCCACTGCATCAGGGCCGCCAACAGGCAGACGGCGGCTGCCGCTCCCACCGCGCCGAACGCGCTGCCGCGCAGCACGTCGTTGCGTTTCGCATGCCCCAGCTCGTGGGCGACGACCAGCCGCACCTCCTGCGGCGAGGCCTGGGCGATCAGGGTGTCGTACAGCACGATCCGCCGGGTGGAGCCGAAGCCGCTGACGTACGCGTTCAGCGCCGTGGTCCGGTGGGAGGCATCGGCGACGAGCACGTCGGACACCGGAACGCCGTCCTGGCTGGCGAGGGCGAGCAGGTCAGCTCGCAGCGCACCCGCCGGCAGCGAACGGAAGGAGCCGAACAGCGGCTCGACCGCGACCGGGTAGGCGAAGGACCCGACCAGTACCAGGGCGGCGAGTGCCCCCGCGCCCCACGCCCACCAGGTGCGGGGAAACCGCCGGGCGAGCGCCAGCACCGCCAGCAGGGCCACCGCCGTGACGACGGCCGAGACGCCGAGAGCCTTGCCCGCGTCGGCTGCCCAGCCGGTCCAGTCCTGGATCGACAGCCCGTACGCCCGCAGCACCTGCTCGCTGCGCACATCGAGCGGCAGTGTCACCAGGCGCCCGACCACGGTCAGCGTGAACGTGCCCAGCAGCACCTGCCAGACCCAGCCACCACCCAGCGGCCGGGCCACGGCGACGACGAGCCGGCTCCCGAGCCGGGTCATACCGAGCACGCCTGCCAGGACGAGGCCGACCGCCAGCGAGCCGTACGCCGGCGGCCGGAGCGCGCTGTGGAACGCCTGCTCGCGGGCGACCTGGCTGGGGGTGAAGTCGCGGGCGACGTCGACAACCGTCGTCGCGCCCGGCAGCGCGTCGAGGGGGACCAGCGCGAGGACCAGCGCGACCAGCGCGAGCAGCAGCACGGCCGCGGTGCCGGCCGGGGCCGCGCGCCTCACGCCAGCTGCCGGCGCAGCGCGCTCTGCCAGGCCGCGGTGAAGTCGGCGACGCCGGTGCCGAGCTGCTCCTGCAGGGATTGCTCCACCTCGCGCTGCGCGTCCTGGCCGGAGCGCGCGCCGAGGTCGCGGTACAGCGCGAGCACCCGCGGCTGACCGTACGTCTTGACGAGCAGCTCGACGGCGAGCCAGGCCTGCTGGTAGGCCGAGCTCAGCGCCGGGTCGTCGCCGCTGAAGCTGCTGTCGGCGGGCAGCTGCGCGGGCACCCGGCCGGCGCGCACCTCGGTGCGCAGCTCGGCGGCCACCTGCGACACCGGCACCGCCGTCCCGAGGAACCCGACGTGATCGGCGAGCCCCTCGGACAGCCAGCTGGGCGTCGCGCGGCCGGTCGCTGAGCGCGCGGCGACATGGGTGATCTCGTGGGTCAGCACGACCCGGCGGCCGACAGCGCCCAGCAGCGCCAGGTTGGGCGGGTTGATCAGGACCCGGTCACCGCCGCGCGCGCTGCCGCCGCGCACTGGACCGGAGACGGCCAGCGCAGCGATCGGCGACAGGCTCCCCCTGGCCGTGACGAGCCGGCCGAGCTCGGCCTGGTCGGCGGGCATCACGACCGCGACCCGCTGCGACCAGCCGGTCCCCCAGACAGCGGTCACCCGGGGCACGGCGGCGTCGACGTCGGAGGCGAGCCGGCGCAGCTGCGGCAGTGCGCCGGGGTGACCGAGGACCAGCGAGCGGGCGCCACGGACAACCGACACGGGCCCGCCGTCCCAGAGCTCCCGGGCGGTGCTGGCACCGCGGGCCACGAAGTCGTCGTCCGCGGCCAGGTACCAATGGCTGTCGCGCTGCACGAAGGTCAACGCCTGCGTCGACTCGGCGGGGTCGCTGTCGATGCCCTCCAAGCCGACCCCCAGGACCACCCGCGGCGCCCACCAGGCCCCGTAGCGGGCATCGAGCGCCGCATCCGGAGGCTGCGCCTGATCGGTGTCCAGGGTGTACGCCCAGGCCGACAGCGGAACCTCGGCGAGCGCATCGAACAGCGCTGCCTGCCGCGCCGCGAAGGACGTCGCCTGCGGGTCGATGCCGGCCAGGAACACTGCCCGGTCCCGGGTGAGGATGGCCCGGGCGCGCACGTCGAGGAGCACCTGGACGTCGGCGGCCCGCTCCGCGCGCCGGTCGGCAGGTCGGTCGGGCAGTCGGTCAGCCAGCTGATGGGGAAGGGCCCGGGCCTGCACCTGCGCAGCCACCGCCGACCCGTGGGGCTGCCTCGCCACGGCAACGCTCGTCGCCGCGACGACCTGCAGCACCAGGACCACCAGCAGCACCCGGACGCGCCGGGACGACGCGACGGTCACGCTTTGATGGTACGGGCGGTCTGTCGTGCTTCGGGGGGCGCCGCCGGGTGACCGCCATGACCCTGGGCAGCCGACAGCCTGGTCACGAGGCTGCCGACTGCGGCCGGCGGTCGCCCGGTATCCCGAGCGGCACCAGCCGGAGCCGGGGCACCAGCCCGCTGTCTGCCAGGACGTCGAGCGCGCGCCGCTCGACGTCGTCAACCTCCAGCGCCGGTCCGTCGGCGCCGAGCAGCACGGTCACGACGCACTCGTCGCACGCCAGGTAACGCACCGCGCACTCGTCGCAGTCGATGAGCACAGCAGCCTCCACAGGTCTGGTGCCGGTCGATCCGGCCCCGCGGACGCTAGACAGGGGGTCCGACATCCGGCGGGCGTGCCAACGCTCAGGACCGGCCCAGCAGCCGGAGCAGGGTCAGCGACGGCACCGCCCTCGCGCCCGCGTCGCGCACCCCGTCGGCGACCTCGCGGTCGCTGGAGACCACCACCAGGGGGCGGCCGCGGGGCTCCTGTCGTACCAGGTGGCGGAGCACTTCGTCGGCCGTCTCCCCCTCGCGGCTGAACAGCAGCCGGACGCCGCGGGGGGCCGGTAGCGCTACAGCGGTGACCCGCTCGGCGCCGTCGAACACGACCGTGACCTCGGCGCCGGTCCGCGCCGTCAGGGCCCCGAGGCCCAGCAGCAGCCGGCCCCGCTGGGCTTCGAGGGCGAGCTCGCCGTAGCCGGTCTTGGTGACGTTGTAGCCGTCGACGAGCAGGTGCACCAGTGGTACGCCGAGCAGCGCGTCGAGCAGCGCGGGGTCGGCGGCGTCCCGGCCCCGCAGCGCCGGGCCGACAGCGGCTCCGGGGGCGTACGTCGCTGCCAGGGCGTCCGCCGGACGGCCCTCGGCGGGGGGCAGGGCCAGCTCCCGGCGCAATCCGGAGGCGGCGCCCAGCAGCGCGTCGAGCAGGACCCGCAGGCGGAGCTCGTCCGCGGCACGGCCGTCGCGGGCGTTCTGCCGGCCGGCTGCGAGCGCGGCCTCGGCCACGGCCAGCCGGGCCGTCGCGGAACGCACCTGCTCGCGGGCGCCGGCCTGCAGCGCGGCGAGCGCCGCGCGCTCCTCCAGCACGGCCTGCTCGGCGGCGCGCTGACCGGCCTCGGCGCGGCCGACCCGGTCACCCAGCTCCCGCACCCGGCGGCGCACAACCAGCACCTCGGCCCGTGCCGCCTCCGCCTCGCCGCGCAGCCGCTCGGCCTCGGCACGTGCCGAGGAGCGCAGCGCCCCGAGCTGTTCGGTGAGCCGGCGTACGACATCGCCCTGGACCGCGCCGGCCACGACGTCGGCGCGGGCCGTGAGCTCGCCGGCGACCTCGACGAGGCGCTCGCGCCAGCCGGGCGTACGCAGGACGTACGCCGCTGCAGCCAGCTCCTCGGGCGCCGCGCCGGCCTGGTCGCCGCCCTCGGCGAGCGCTCCGACGAGCGCCGCACGGGCGACCCGCACCTGCTCAGCCACCCGCTGGCGGAACACCACATCGGACTCGAGCGCCGCAGCGATCGGACCGGCCGCCAACCGGGCGCGCTTGCCCGGGGTGAAGCGCGCAAATGCCCGCAGATTTACTGGTATCTGGTCGGCAGGCAGCGTGCCGAGGCAGGTGGCGGCCCAGCTGACGACCTTGGCCCTGACCGCCGCCGGCAGCAGGACCGGACCACCGTCCGGACCGGCATCGGCAGCGGCCCGGTCAGGGCTCCGCGAGCCGGCGCTGGTCACCGCCTGACGGTAGCCAGTGTGGCGGTGCCGGGCCCGCCGGGAAGGTCAGGATCCCGGTCGGGGCACCACCTCGACCGCATCGACGGCTCCGCACCACCGGCAGGTCACGTGCTCGGCGTCGTCAACCACGACCTCGCGCTCCTCGACGACCTGCCGGCCGGACAGGTCCACGTGCACGTACTCCCTGGCTTGCACCGACCGCAGGACGTCGAAGCGGGTGAGGTTGCCGCACAGCGTGCAGCGCCAGCGGGTGTCGGGGCCGGGCTGCGCGACGGGCACCTGCGCAGGCTAGCGACCGCGTCGGGCTGCCCGGCGCGGCGCGGCCGTCCTGTCGGTGGGCGCCTCTAGCGTCCGCGCCATGCTCGCCAGCGCGCCCCGACCGCCATCTACCGCCAGCCGGCCGCTGGCCGCCGCTGCCCTCAGCCCGGTCGCGGTGCAGGGCACCTTCGACGAGCTCGGCACCGCGCTGCGCGAGACCACCTTCGTCGTCGTCGACCTCGAGACGACCGGTGGGTCCGCGCACTCCTGTGAGATCACCGAGATCGGCGCGGTCAAGGTCCGCGGCGGGGAGGTGCTCGGGGAGTTCCAGACGCTGATCAACCCCCGCGCCGCGATCCCACCCTTCATCGCGGTGCTCACCGGCATCAGCGACGCGATGGTCGCAGGCGCACCCGAGCTCTCGAGCGCGCTTCCGGCGTTCCTGGAGTTCAGCGCGGGCACGGTCCTCGTCGCCCACAATGCCCCCTTCGACCTGGGCTTCCTGCGGGCCGGCTGCGAGCGGCTCGACCTGGCCTGGCCGGCGCCCGACGTCGTCGACACCGCCCGGCTCGCCCGCCGGGTGCTGACCCGTGACGAGGCGCCCAACTGCAAGCTCTCGACGTTGGCGAGGCTGTTCCGGGCAGAGACCGAGCCGTGCCACCGGGCGCTGGCGGACGCCCGCGCCACCGTCGACGTCCTGCACGGCCTGCTCGCCCGAGTGGGCGGGCTCGGGGTGCAGAGCATGGAGGAGCTGCGCGCCTTCTCCACCCAGGTCAGCCCGCAGCAGCGCCGCAAGCGGCACCTGGCCGACGCCCTGCCCGCGCTGCCGGGGGTCTACCTGTTCCGTGACGCGCAGGGCCGGGTGCTGTACGTCGGCAAGAGCGTCGACCTGCGCCGGCGGGTCCGGCAGTACTTCACCGCCTCCGAGATGCGCACCCGGATGGCAGAGATGGTCGGGTGCGCCGAGCAGGTCGACCCGATCGTGTGCAGCACCCCGCTCGAGGCCGAGGTGCGCGAGCTCCGGCTGATCGCCGAGCACCGGCCCAAGTACAACCGGCGCAGCCGGTTCCCCGAGCGGGCGGTCTGGGTCAAGCTCACCGTCGAGGCCTTCCCGCGGCTCTCCCTGGTGCGCAAGGTCTGCGATGACGGGGCGGCTTACCTCGGCCCGTTCGGTACGGCCCGCGGTGCCGAGCTGGCGATGGCTGCGGCGCACGAGGCGCTGCCGCTGCGGCAGTGCACCGCCCGGGTCAGCGCGCGCCGGCCCGGCAGCGCCTGCGTGCTGTTCGAGATGGGTCGCTGCGGCGCGCCGTGCCTCACCGAGCAGGGCGGCGGCGAGAGCGCCGAGCACTACGCGGCCCACGCCGTTGCCTTCCGGACCGCCGCACTCACCGACCCCACCGCCGTGGTGGCCGCCCTGTCGGCCCGTACGACCGCGCTGGCCGCGGCCGAGCGCTTCGAGGACGCCGCGGCGCAGCGCGACCGGCTCGTCGCCTTCGTCCGGGCCGCCGCCCGACTGCAACGCCTATCGGCACTGACCGGCGTCCCCCAGCTCGTGGCGGCGCGCCCGACCGACGAGCTCGGCTGGGAGCTGGCGGTCGTCCGGCACGGCCGGCTCGTGGCCGCCGGCACCGTGCCCCGGGGTGCTCACCCCGGGCCGTACGTCGACGCACTGGTCGCGACGTCGGAGACCGTACTGCCCGGCCCCGGCCCGCTGCCGGCCGCAACGGCCGAGGAGGTCGAGTGCGTACTGCGCTGGTTGGAGCAGCCCGGCACCCGGCTGGTGCGGGTGACGGGCACCTGGGCCTCCCCCGCCTTCGGGGCGGGCAGGCACCGTTCCTGGCTGGTGGCCGCTGACACCGCCCGGGCGGCGCTCACCCCATTCGACGACCGCCGGGGGCTTCGGCCGGTCGCCCGGCCGGCCCGGGCGTTCGGCTGACCGGGGCGACCGGGCGACCGGGCGACCGGGCGACCGGGCGACCGGGCGACCGGGCGACGGGTCGCTCAAGCGATGGACGGCAGCTTGAAGGGGTCGTGCTCGGCGATCAGCCGCTCGATCCGGGCCTCGTCGACACGTACGCGCACGGTCGAGGCCTCCTGCTGGTCGCGGACGCACTTGGCCAGGGTGAACGTCGAGCTGATCAGGAACAGGGTGCCGATGGCCAGGAACGCGCGGACCCACGGGTCGACGGGCAGGTAGGCGATGCCGGTCCCCACGGCGACGACCGAGACGCCGAAGGAGATCGCCGCCTGCAGGTAGAAGGCGGCGGTATTGCGGGACGGGAGCGGTGAGTTCGTCATGTCTGCAGTTCATCGGCTCGGGTGGCCACCGGCCTGAGCACTTCTACTCGACCGGGCCGCCGGGTGTGCCCCGGCCGCGGCAGGAGAGGATGCCGGTGTGATCACAGCCATCGTCATGGTGCGGGCGGCCGTCGACCGCATCCCCGAGGTCGCCCAGGCGATCGCCGAGTTGGAGGGCGTCAGCGAGGTCTACTCCGTCGCCGGTGACGTCGACCTCGTGGCGATGGTCCGGGTCCGGCGGCACGAGGAGCTCGCCGACGTGATCGCCGGCCGGTTGAACAAGGTCGACGGCGTACGCGAGACGCAGACCCACATCGCCTTCCAGGCGTACTCGCGGCACGACCTGGAGGCGACCTTCTCGCTCGGGGTGGAGCCGTAACGGCCAGGCACGTCATCCGTGCGTCAGGACGGGGAGGCAGGGGTGCAGGTGGCTGTCGGCTCGAGAAACTCCAACCGGTTGCCCCAGGGGTCGGCGCTGTAGATCCGGCGGAAGCCGGGGAAGTCCGGGTCCCAGAGCACCGGCGCGCCGGCGTCGGTCAGCCGCAGGGCCAGCGCGTCGAGGTCGGTGACGAGCACGCCAGGATGCGCCTTTCTCGCCGGCGTGAAGTCCCGCTCCACCCCGAGGTGCACCTCCCAGCCGCCGCCACGAAACCAGCAACCACCCCGCGCGGCCAGCGCCGCCGGCTTGACCAGCTCGGTCATGCCGAGCACGCCGGAGAAGAAGGCCCTGGCTCGGTCCTCCTCCGCCGCCGGGAGCGCGAGCTGGACGTGGTGCAGACGCTCGAAGGAGAAGGCCACAGCATGCCTACGGACGCAGCTGCCGCGACACCTGAACCCACCGCGCGAGCAGCCGAGCGGGCGCGCCGTCGTCCAGTGCCGCCGTCGCCGCCTCCAGCCCGGCCTGCAGCCGCTGCTCGAGCGGGTCGTCAGCGCCCCGGTGGGCCGCCACCGCCGCGGCGGCATTGAGCAGCACCGCATCGCGGACCGCCCCGGGCGCACCGTCGAGCACCTGCAGGGCAACCTCGGCGTTGCGCGCCGCGGCGCCGCCGCGCAGATCGTCGGGGGTGGCGCGCGAGATCCCGAGGGCCGCCGGGTCGAACCGCTCCTCCCGCACCGCACCGCCGCCGACGACCCACACCGTCGACGGGCCGGTCGTCGTGAGCTCGTCCAGCCCGTCGTCGCCGCGAAAGACCAGGGCGTCCGCGCCGCGCACTGCGAGCACCTGCGCCATGACAGGTGCGAGCCGGGCGTCGGACACCCCCACGGCCTGGGCGTGCGGCCGGGCCGGGTTGGTCAGGGGCCCGAGCACGTTGAACACGGTCCCGACGCCTAGCTCGCGACGTGTCGGGGCGGCGTGGCGCAGGCCGGGGTGGAAGACCGGGGCGAAGCAGAACGCGATGCCCGCCAGCGACAGGCACGGCCCGATCGCGGCCGGCGGCAGGTCGATGACGACACCGAGCGCCTCGAGCAGGTCGGCCGAGCCGCAGGCCGAGGAGGCTGCCCGGTTGCCGTGCTTGACGACCGGGACACCGGCGCCGGCAACGACCAGCGCGGCCATCGTGGAGATGTTGACCGTCCCGCTGCGGTCGCCCCCGGTGCCGCAGGTGTCGACGACCCGCCCGGGGACGGCCACCTCGGCGGCCTCGTCGAGCATCACCTCGACCAGCCCGGCGACCTCGGCGGCGGTCTCTCCCTTGGCGCGCAAGGCCACCACGAAGCCGGCGACCTGCGCGGCTGTCGCCTCGCCCGACATGATCTGGCGCATCGCCCACGCCGTATCGGGGGCGCCGAGGTCATGGCCGCACAGCAGGCTGCTCAGCAGTCCCGGCCAGCTGGTCGTCATCATCGGCAGCAGCGTCAGCCGACAGCGCGGCGCACCGGCCGCGCCGCCTCGCGCCCGCGCAGCAGCTCGGCTGCCGCCGCGGTCAGCTCAGGCGCGTCGATCGGCAGCGGGACGACGGCATCGGCGAGCGACCACGTGGCGAGCCAGGCGTCGTCGCGCCGGGCCACCAGCACCAGGATCGGCGGGCAGTCCCGGACCTCGTCCTTGAGCTGCTTGCACAGCCCGAGCCCGCCCATCGGCCAGGCCTCGCCATCGAAGATCGCCAGGTCCAGACCGCCCGCGTCGACGGCGGCGACGACCTTGCGTCCGCTGTCCAGCTCCAGCCACTCGACCCGGCCGAGGTCGGCTGCCGGCCGGCGGCCGAGCGCGGTCCGTACGACGGACCGGACGGCTGGGTCGTCGCTGTAGACGAGCACCCGGTGCGTCCTCGCCACCGCGGTCGCGGGGTGCTCGGGCAAGGCGTCGCTCATGCAGGCGAGCCTAGTGGCGCCCAGGCAGGCCGTCCGGCGGCGCCACCGGGCCGGGCTGCGCACCGGGGCCGGGCGCCATCGGGCCGAGCACGTCGTAGCCGGCGACGTCGCCGCCGAGGCGCTGGGCCAGTCCGGCCATCCGCGACCGCTCCTGCGAGGCGGACAGCACCGTCAGCACCTGGGTGCGCCAGGCCCGTACCGCGTACGGCGGGCCGCCCAGTCGCGTCAGCGCGTAGCCGTCCTGGCCGAGCAGGTGTCCGGCGCGGGCGACAGCGGCGTCGTCGGGCAGCCCGATGATGTGGTGGCGTACGAGTAGCGGGCGGTCGAGGTCGACACCCGCGGCGGCGGCCTCGGCGAGCACCGCGGAGTCGGCCCGCGCCGGGTCGACCGCGGTCAGCAGCAGCGTCAGCGAGCCGTCGTCGGCGTACGCGATCGGGGGCGCGACGCGCCGCCGGAACCGGTCGAGCAGGCCCATCGTCAGCCGCGCGCGGCCTGGGCGGCCTCGAGGCGATCGAGGCGCCGGTCCTCGCGAACCGCCTCGCGCTCGCTCGCCCGCATCCACTGGAACGCCACCGTGAAGATGAACAGCAGCCCGACCAGGTCACCGGAGGCCCAGAGCAGGCCCCCGCCGATCTGCTGCTGCGAGACAGCCTCGGCGAGCGGGTGCAGCGCGAGGTAGTGGTCGGCGGCGAGCAGGCCCTTGCCGTCCTCGCCGACGCTCATGATCGCGATCCCGAGGAAGGCGTGGAACGGCAGCGTCGCCAGCACCAGCAGCAGGCGCATCGGGTGGCTGACCTTGCCGGGCACCGGGTCGATGCCCAGCAGCGGCCAGAAGAACAGACAGCCGACCGCAAGCAGGTGCAGGTGGAGGGCTTCGTGCAGGAAACTGGAGTCCAGGGTCGCCTGGTAGAAGCCGGAGAAGTACAGCGCGAACGGATTACCGACGAACAGCAGCCATCCCACGACGGGGAAGCTCAGCACGGTCACCGGACGGCTGTGCAGTACGGCGAGCAGGCCGGCCCGCGGCCGGCGGGGCAGCGTCCGCAGCGCCAACGTGACGGGGGCGCCGAGCGCGAGGAACACCGGTGTGACCATCGCCAGCAGCATGTGCTGGACCATGTGCGCCGAGAACAGGCTGGTGTCGTATGTAGCGATGCCGCTGATCGTGGCCAGCGCGAAGCTACCCAGCCCGAGCCCCACGAACGACACCGTGCGACCCAGCGGCCAGACGTCACCGCGCGCGGTCAGACGGGACACCGCGAACAGATACAGCCCCGCCAGGACGACCACCATCAGGACGGGCAGCACGGGCAACCGCGCCTGGCTGAGCACGCTCCAGGGCCCGAACGTGGGGAGCCCGTCCGTTGCTCCGCCACCGTGCGCGAGGATCGACACCCCCGGATGGCTCAGCCATGTCGTGCGGAACGTGTCCACTCCGTCATCGTAGGTGTGCAGCGGGCGCACGGCGCGGCGCAGGCCCCGCGTGGTGGGACGGCCCGCCGGCTGGCACTATCTGTGTGTGACCTCTGCCTCCGTGTTGGACAAGGTGCCGGCGCACGGTTCCCTGACCCGACCCAACATGGTCTCAATCGGGACCATCGTCTGGCTGGCCTCCGAGCTGATGTTCTTCGCGGCGCTGTTCGCGATGTACTTCACGATCCGTTCGGTGACCGGGGCAGGTAACTGGCCGCCGGAGGGCGCCGCCCTGGCCGTCGGCTACTCGGCGTTCTTCACCATCATCCTGGTGCTGTCGTCGGTGACCTGCCAGATCGGCGTGTTCGCCGCCGAGCGCGGCGACGTCTACAAGCTGCGCCGGTGGTTCGCGCTCACGCTGCTGATGGGCCTGACATTCGTGCTGGGCCAGGCCAATGAGTACCGCAACTTCGTGCACGAGGGCACCACGCTGTCCTCCAGCCCCTACGGCTCGGTCTTCTACCTCACGACCGGCTTCCACGGCCTGCACGTGATCGGCGGGCTCTTCGCCTTCGTCGTCGTGCTGCTGCGCTCGACCGTGGGGCGGTTCACGCCTGAGAAGGCGACCAGCGCCATCGTGGTGTCCTACTACTGGCACTTCGTGGACGTCGTGTGGATCGGCCTGTACGCCACCATTTACATCCTGCAGTGACGCGAGGGACGGGGACCACCAGCACCGTGAGCACCGCCAGCAGCAGACCGGGCCGCATCTCCCGGCTGTCGTCCTATCTCGTTGTCCTGCTCGGGCTCGCGCTCGTCGGTGGCCTCTACACGGCCTTCCTGGCCCCGAAGAGCTCGGCGCAGGACGCCGCGCCGGCCGGTAACCAGTCGATGGCCGTCAAAGCAGGTCGGGATCTCTATCTCCAGGGCTGCTCGACCTGCCACGGCCTCAACATGCAGGGCGGCGCCGGCGGTCCGACGCTGCTCGGTGTGGGGGCCTCCGCGGTCGTGTTCCAGGTCGAGAGCGGCCGCATGCCGCTGGCTGCGGGCAACGTGCAGGCGCCCCGCAAGAAGGCGCAGTACTCCGTCGCGGAGGTCGACCAGCTGGCCGCGTACATCCAGGCCAACGGTGGTGGCCCGACCCTGCCCGGCGGTTCGCTGACCGACGGCGACCTGCAGATGGGCGGGCAGCTGTTCCGTACCAACTGCTCCTCGTGCCACAACTTCGCCGGCGCCGGCGGCGCGCTGACCTACGGCAAGTACGCCCCGAAGCTGGAGCCGGCGAGCGCCCGGGTGATCTACGCCGCGATGCAGTCCGGTCCGGAGTCGATGCCGCGCTTCTCCGACGGCCAGCTCTCCGTCGATGAGAAGAAGGCAGTCACCTACTACGTCCGCTACATCACCCGCGCCGCCCAGCCTGGCGGCTCCGACCTCGGCAAGTTCGGTCCGGTGCCTGAGGGCATCGTCATCTGGCTGGTGGGCATCGGCGCGCTGGTCATCACGACCCTGTGGATCGGTAACCGCGCATGAGCACACCCGAGCACCCGGCCGACGATCGCACCCCGGGGTTCTCCGGCGGCCAGACCCCGACCAGCGAGCCGCGTGGCGGTGAGACCTCCTACGACGCAGCGGGCTCGGTCCGCGACCGGCTGCGCTCGCCCGACCAGCAGTCCCCAGGCGGAGACACCCGCGGCTCGTCGGTCACCGAGGACGACTTCCAGCAGACCGACAGCCGCAGTGACCTGCACGCCGCCGGGCGCGATGACCGGCAGCTCTCGGGCAGCCGACCACCGGAGGCGGTCGAGATCCAGCAGCCCCGGACCGAGGACCTGGATCCCGCAGCCGCCCGGGCCGCCGAGCGGCTGGTGTCGGCGCTGTTCATGGTCAGCTTCCTCGGCGTCATCGGTTTTATCGTCACCTACATCGCGGCGCCCTTCCGGTACGCCGTCGACAGCGGCAACCAGTTCTATACGCCGCTGCTCGGGGTGTTCATGACGATGGCGCTCGGCGGGATCGGTGCCGGCGCCGTCGTATGGGCCAAGCGCCTGATGCCCGACGAGGAGGCTGTGCAGGAGCGGCATCCGTTCGGCTCGGACCCCGACGAGCGTGCGGCGACCGCCAAGGCCCTCAAGCAGGGCCTTGCGCAGACTCAGCTCCCGCGTCGCTCGCTGCTCCGCAACACGCTGCTGCTCGGTGCCGGTTCGCTCGCGTTGCTCCCCGTCCCCCTGCTGTTCAGCCTGGGCACCTTCCAGCACAAGGAAGAGGTGCTCGCGACCACCGGGTGGAAGCGTGGGGTCCGCCTGATCCGGCAGAACGGCACCCCGGTCAACCGCAATGACATGCAGCTCGGCGGTGTCGAGTCGGTCTTCCCGGACGTGCCGCGGGGCACGAAACTGGCCGACTCAGCGGTACTGCTGATCCGCATGCGCCCCGAGGAGCTGCAGCTCACCGGTCAGGCAGCCGAGTGGGCGGTCGGCGGCTACGTCGCGTACTCAGCGATCTGCACGCATCTGGGCTGCCCCGTCAAGCTGTACGAGCAGCAGACGCACCACCTGCTGTGCCCCTGCCACCAGTCCACCTTCCAGGCCGACCGAGGCTGCCACGTCATCTTCGGCCCGGCGGCTCGCCCGCTACCCCAACTGGCGATCAGTGTGGACAGCGAGGGATACTTCGTGGCCGGCGGCGACTTCAGCCAACCAGTCGGCCCCAGCTACTGGGAGCGCAAGCCCAGCTACTCGAAAGGTACGTAGATGAGCATCCTGGAGAAGGGCGCCGACACCACGGCAACGTGGGTGGACGACCGGCTGGGATCGTCGAACTTCGTCCGGCGCAGCCTGAACAAGGTCTTCCCGGACCACTGGTCGTTCATGCTCGGTGAGATCGCCCTGTACTCCTTCATCATCCTGCTGCTCACCGGCACCTACCTGACGTTCTTCTACGACTCGAGCATGCGCGAGGTCATCTACAACGGGAGCTACATCCCGCTCAAGGGCATCTCCATGTCGCAGGCCTATGCGTCGACACTCAACATCAGTTTCGATGTCCGCGGTGGCCTCATCATGCGGCAGATCCACCACTGGGCGGCACTGCTGTTCATGGCGTCGATCGTCGTACACCTCATGCGCGTGTTTTTCACCGGCGCGTTCCGCAAGCCCCGCGAGATCAACTGGGTGATCGGCTCGCTGCTGCTCATCCTGGGCATCCTGGAGGGCTTCGCCGGCTACTCGCTCCCCGACGACCTGCTGTCGGGTACCGGCGCCCGCATCGCCTACTCGATCGCGCTGTCCATCCCGGTCGTCGGGACCTGGACGGCCTTCCTGGTCTTCGGCGGCGAGTATCCAGGTGAGTCCATCATCTCGCGGCTGTATGCCATCCACATCCTGCTGGTCCCGGGGGTGATCCTGGCTCTGATCACGTTCCACCTCGCGATGATCTGGTACCAGAAGCACACCCAGTTCGCCGGGCCCGGGCGGACCGAGAACAACGTCGTCGGAAGTCGCATGTTCCCGGCGTACGCGGCCAAGGCCGGTGGCTTCTTCTTCCTGGTGTTCGGCGTGTGCGCGGCGCTCGGTGGTCTGGCGCAGATCAACCCGATCTGGCTGTACGGCCCGTACAGCCCGTCGCAGGTCTCCGCCGGATCGCAGCCAGACTGGTATGTCGGCTTCCTGGACGGCTCGACGCGCCTGATGCCCAGCTGGGAGTTTCGCGGTCTCGGGCACACCATCCCGTTCAACGTCCTGATCCCCACCGTGGTGATGCCCGGGTTGATCTTCACGCTGCTGATCTTCTATCCGTGGCTCGAGGCCCGCTTCACCGGTGACCGCAAGTACCACAACCTGCTCGACCGGCCGCGCGACGTGCCAGTGCGCACGGCTATCGGCGCCATGTCCCTGTCGTTCTACGTCATCCTGTGGATCTCCGGTGGCAACGACATCGTGGCCCATATCTTCAAGATCAGCGTGAACAACATGACGTACGTCTGTCGTGGCCTGCTGTTCCTGGTGCCGCCGTTGGCATACGTCATCACCAAGCGGCTCTGCCTGGGACTGCAGCGCCGCGACTCGGAGCTGCTGCACCACGGCATCGAGTCCGGCACGATCCGCAGACTGCCGACTGGCGAGTTCGTCGAGGAGACCGTCCCGCTCCCCGTTGCGCACCGCATCCTGCTGACCGGGGTGGAGTCCGACCGGCCCGCACTGGCCGGCCCCACGGCCCACGGCGAGCAGGGCCACGCCACCGGCTCGGGGTACGGCGACCAGCACGAGGTCCTCGTCGCTGGTGGTCCGGCTCCCTCCCCACACGGCAAGCGCGACAAGGTACGAGGCTTCTTCTTCGAGAAGCGCCCGGTGGCCCCCCCGGCCCAGGAGCAGCGCGAGCTCGAGAAGACGATCGACTGACAGGTCCGTACGGTGCCGGGAGGTCTACGGCTACCCCGCTGCCCTGACGCCGTCCTGCTCGACCTCGACGGAACCCTGTCCGACGCCGGCGCAGCGATCGGCGTCTCGGTCGCGTTAGCCTTTGAACGCATCGGCGAGCGCCCGCTGTCGCGCGAAGAACTGCGTGGCTTCGTCGGGCCGCCCCTGGAGGACAGTTTCGCCGCGATGGGGTTGTCGGACCAGGTGGTCGCGCGGGCCGTGGCGCTCTATCGGGCGCACCACGACCAACTGGCCAGCCCGCTGTACGAGGGCGTGCGAGCCGCTCTGCAGGCGCTGCGCGGGGCGGGCCTGCCACTTGCCCTGGCGACCAACAAGCCCCAGCAGTTCGCCGAGCTGGTTCTCGCGGGTAAGCGGCTCGCCAGCTTCTTCGACGTCGTTGTGGGCTCGGACCGTGAAGGCGGCCGGCTGACCAAGGGTGACGTGATTGCCAGCGCCCTGGCTGCGCTGGGCACACCTACCTTCCCCGTCATGGTCGGCGACCGACGCCACGACGTGCAGGGCGCCGCCGAGCACGGGGTGCCCTGCATCGGGGTGCTGTGGGGATACGGCGAGCCCGGCGAGCTCGAGCAGGCCGGGGCTGCGGCCCTGGCAGCGACACCCGCCGAGCTCGTGCACCTGCTGACCTGAGCCGGACCCCAGCCCACCGGGCAGCGCGCCGCGGCCCGGGATGCGACATCCTCGCGGTGCACCGACCCGCTTCGAATGCGCAGCCTCTGCGCATGTCCACCCACCGGGTAGCGACCGATCAGCAGGAGGCCATCCTGGCCGCGGACGGCCGGCGCCCGGTCCCGAGCCAGGGCTGAGCGCGGCATGGTGCCGGCGTCGTCGGGACGATCGTGGAGCGGACCGAGTGCCGTGGTCGCCGTCGGAGCCGCGGAGTTGTCCTACACGCTGCTCTCCGGCGTCCTGCGCTTGCCTACCACCCGCCTGCGCTGGCCCGGCACGCAGCGGCCGCCCAGGACCCCTCCCCGGCACTGCGGGCACGTGCGCTGGGCGACGACGCCGACCCCCGGCTCGGGGAACGACCGGACGTCCAGGTGCGCATCCGGCTGGGCGGGCTGCTGCTTGAGCACCTCGCGCGGGCGTGGCAGGGCCAGCCCAACCGTCGTGCTGACCTGCTCGACCGCGCTGACGAGGTGCTGGCCGTAGGCCCCGAGGCACCTCCGGCTCCAGCGCCGGCCCGAGGGTGGGCTCAGTCGCCGAGGAACTTGCGCGAACTGGTCGGTGACTCCCCCATCACCTCAAGGGTTTGCAGGGTCTGACCCTGCGAGCGGTTGATGCCGACGTAGTACTCGAACAAGAACCCACCCGACGCGATGACCACAGCCGCCAGCCCGATCAGGAAGAGCCAGGCCCCGAAGACCAGGCCCAGCGTCATCACCGAGAAGGCTGCCGCCAGGTAGATCGGCCAGTAAGAGTGGGGTGAGAAGAACCCCATCTCTCCCGAACCCTCGCTGATCTCGGAGTCCGGCCGATCCTCCGGGCGGGCCTCCATCCGGCGCGCCGTGAACAGCAGGTAGTAGCCGATGATGAAGGCCAGTCCGCCGGCCAGCGCGATGCAGGTGGTGCCTGTCGGATCCTGTGACAGCAGCCAGTACGCCGCGCTCACGGTCACCAGGAACATCGCGTACACCGCGAAGAGCAGGCCCTCGACCTTCACCGCTCTACCTCAGCTCGGGGGTGGCGTGGAAATCAACCCGCCCAGCCGCCTGCGGGTAGTGCAGGTCGAAGGCGGGTCGCTCGGAACGGATGCGCGGGATGGTGACGAAGTTGTGCCGCGGTGGCGGGCACGAGGTCGCCCACTCCAGGGAGTTGCCGAAGCCCCACGGGTCGTCGCCGACGGCCTTCTCACCACGCCGGAAGCTCACGATGACGTTGTAGATGAACGGCAACGTGGAGATCGCGAGCACGAAGGCCCCGATCGAGCTGATCGTATTGAGCGTGGTGAAGCCGTCGCGGGCGGTGTAGTCGCCGTAGCGCCTCGGCATGCCCTCGGCGCCGAGCCAGTGCTGCACCAGGAAGGTGAGGTGGAAACCGACGAACAGCGTCCAGAAGTGCACCTTGCCGAGTCGGTCGTCCAGCATCCGACCGGTCATCTTCGGGAACCAGTAGTAGATGCCGGCGAAGAAGCCGAACACCACGGTGCCGAAGAGCACGTAGTGCAGGTGCGCCACCACGAAGTAGGTGTCGCTGACGTGGAAGTCGATGGGCGGGCTGGCCAGCAGCACCCCGGTCAGGCCGCCGAGCAGGAAGGTCACAAGGAAGCCGATGGCGTACAGCATCGGCGTCTCGAACGACAGCTGGCCGCGCCACATACTGCCGATCCAGTTGAAGAACTTCACGCCGGTGGGTACGGCGATCAGGAAGCTCAGGAAGCTGAAGAACGGCAGCAGCACGGCGCCGGTGGCAAACATGTGGTGCGCCCACACCGTGAGGCTGAGCGCGCCGATGCCGATCGTGGCGAACACCAGACCCTTGTAGCCGAACACCGGCTTGCGGCTGAACACCGGGATGACCTCGGTGATCACCCCGAAGAAGGGCAGCGCCACGATGTAGACCTCGGGATGCCCGAAGAACCAGAACAGGTGCTGCCACAAGATCGCGCCACCGTTGGCCGCGTCGTACACGTGCGCCCCGAGGTGTCGGTCAGCCAGCAGCGCGAACAGCGCGGCCGTGAGCACCGGGAACGCCATGATCACCAGGATGGAGGTGACCAGGATGTTCCACGTGAAGATGGGCATCCGGAACATCGTCATACCTGGAGCCCGCAGTGTGATGATCGTGGTGATGAAGTTGACGGCGCCCAGGATCGTGCCGAGGCCAGCGGAGATCAGCCCGACGATCCACAGGTCCGAGCCGACCCCGGGCGAGTGGATGACGTCGTTCAGGGGCGCATACGCGAACCAGCCGAAGCTTGCGGCGCCTTCAGGGGTGAGGAAGCCGGCCGACGCGGTGAGGCCGCCGAACAGGTACAGCCAGTAGGAGAACGCGTTCAGGCGCGGGAAACTCATGTCCGGCGCCCCGATCTGGAGCGGCATGATGTAGTTCGCGAGGCCATAGGCAGCCGGCGGGGCGAACAGGAACATCATGATCGTGCCGTGCATGGTGAACAGCTGGTTGTACTGCTCGTTGGAGAAGAACTGCAGACCTGGCCGGGCCAGCTCTGCCCTCATCAGCTCTGCCAGCAGCCCCGCCAGGATGAAGAAGGCGAACGACGTGCAGAGGTAAAGCAGGCCGATGGTCTTGTGATCCGTCGTCGTCAGGACCTTGGCGATCTTCGAACCCGGCCCGGGGCTGGGCCGCTTGGTCTGGACGGGCGCGGTGGCGCTGGAGATCAGGGTCACGAGGGGCTCCCAGCAGGCTGGACGGTGGCGGCAATCGGAACGGTGCTGGACGCAGCCGTCGTGGAGGAGGTCATTCGCAGCCGTTGAGCGGCGATGAAGGTGTCGTACTCCTGCGGGGACACCACCTTGATCCGGAAGTCCATCCGGTCATGCTTCTCCCCGCAGAGCTCGGCACAGCGGCCAATGAAGGTGCCCTCCTGGCGGATGGTGACCTCGAACTGGTTCACCCGACCCGGGATGACGTCTCGCTTGAACAGGAACTTCGGTACCCAGAACGAGTGGATGACGTCGTTGCTGGTCTCGACGAAGCGAATCGACCGGCCGGTGGGGAGCACCAGCTCCGCGGGCTGCCCGGGCGCACCGGTCACCGACGGGTCGGTGGTCGCCGGGTTGCCGTCCTCGTAGTTGAACGTCCAGTTCCACTGGAAGCCGATGACGCCGATCGTGACGGCCGGGTTCTTGCTGATCTTGTCAATGCCGTTCTCGGTGACGGCGGTGTAGTAGAAGAGCACCGCGATGATCACGAAATAAATGACAGTCACCGGCCCGAAGACGACGCCAACGCCGGCGGTGCCACGACGCTGAAACAGGAATAGCGCCACGATGATGGCCACCGTGATCGGCACCACGAATGGTCCCACTCCAGGTTGAGAGACTTTGATGCCTTCGATGGCGCTGAGGATCGAAATCGCCGGAGTAATGATGCCATCGCTGAAGAGAAACGCCGCTCCGATCAAACCGATCACCGTCAGCGCCCGTTTCATGCGTGGTCCACGCGTCGGAGCCACCAGCGCGCTCAAGGCAAGAATTCCGCCTTCACCTCGATTGTCCGCGCGCAGGACGAAGCCGAGATATTTCACCGATATGGCCAGGATGAGCGACCACGTGATCAGGGACAATACCCCGAATACGTTGACGGCCTGCGCAGCGGGCACTCCGCTTTCGCCAAAACATTCGCTGATCGCGTACAGCGGACTCGTCCCGATGTCGCCATAGACGACGCCGAGGGCGAGGAGGGATAACAGCCACAGGTGACGCCCTGATGGCTGAACTGCGGGGCTCCTCCCAGAGCGTTGCGGGGATCGGGAAGGGGGTGCGGGGGCGGTCGATAGTGAGGTCGATAGTGAGGGAGACGGTGAGGGGGATGATGGAGCTTCTGATGCAGACATGGCACGGCTTTTCGAAGCGGTAACGCCGCTTCTTCGATACCTACGAGGTTAGCTGACGGGCTCAGGCCGAAGACGCCCTACGCGGAAAAACCGCGATGAGCCCCAGCGGACGGAAATCCGCAGTGGTTCCCCCGCTCTCGGCGAACCGAGATTCGGCGTAATGGTTAAGTTATCGAGCATAGCGGGGGGCTGCAGGAGTGAATCGCATTCCGCTGCTCGCTCCGGATGCATTGCGATCGTGGAAAAGGCGATCGCGGCTTAAAGCATTGCAACGCCGCGCGTCATCCATTCTTTGCGCTGGAGAAAGCGAACAGATTGATTGGCCTTCTCGGAAGCATGTTCCCTAATCGCACTTTTTCCGAATGTGTTAATTAGGGCTTGCTGAACAAACCTCATTCCACTCTCACGCGGTGCC
>ENA-OFCD01000622-OFCD01000622.1-metagenomes-genome-assembly--contig:-NODE-622-length-21422-cov-3.282726_pt1 | contig 21422 bp, 16 predicted proteins | sample MGYA00153392_OFCD01 | MGnify analysis MGYA00153392
CTGGCTGGCTATCCTCGCCACGCTGGTCGTACTGGCTTCGCTCTCACTGCTCGCCCAGCGCGAAGAGATCGAGTGGCACGGCCTGCTGCCGATCTCCCTGCTCGTCTTCGTCGGCTGGGCCACGATCTCGGTGTTCTGGAGCGAGTACAACTGGGCGACGGCCGGCAGCGCCATCTACCTCCTCGCAGTGACGATGCTCGGAATCTACATCGCCCTCATCCGCGACACGATCCAGATCGCGCGAGCGTTCGGCAATGTGCTGCGCGGTGCGCTCGTGCTCTCCCTGGTGCTCGAGATCTTCTCCGGCATTCTCATCGACACCCCGCTCGGATTCCTCGGCATCCAGGGCAACCTCAGGGGGCTCGGCCCCATCCAGGGCATTTTCGGCGCGCGCAACCAGCTCGGCATCGTCACCCTCGTGGCGATCGTCACCTTCGGCACGGAGCTGCGCACCCGATCGGTGCCGCGCAACCTCGCGATCGGGTCGCTGCTGCTCGGCGGCCTCACGCTCGTGTTCGCGCGCTCCCCCGTTACGTTCGGCACCTTCGTCGTGGTGATCCTCGCCACCCTTGCCCTCTACGGCCTGCGTAGGGTGTCGCCCGAGCGAAAGCGCATCTGGCAATTCGTTCTTCTCGGATCCACGATTACCGTGGGTGCCATCGCCTGGGCCTTGCGCACCCAGATCATCGACGCCCTCAGCGCAAGCGTCGAACTCAACCTTCGCCTTGCAGTCTGGCGTCCGATAAGGGTGCTGATCCCGATACACGAGCTCGAAGGATGGGGATGGTCCGGACGCTGGTGGGAGGGGATTCCTCCCTTCACCTACATTCGCGACGGACTCCAGCCGTCGGCCCTCAACGCCTACCTCGACGTCTGGTTCCAGGTCGGCCTGATCGGTCTCTTCGCCTTCGTCGTCATGGTCGGGCTCGCCTTCATCCGCTCCTGGCTGCTCGCCTGCCGCCAGCGCAGCTTCGTCTACGCCTGGCCGGCGCTCGTGCTGGTGGTGCTGCTCGTGAGCGGGCTCGCGGAGAGCTCGCTTCTGGTGGAATTCGGCTGGCTCACCTTCGTGGTGTGCTCGGTCAAGGCGTCACGGGAGTTGAGTTGGCGGAAGGCGTTTGCGGCTACCCGCGCACCAGTCGGGAACGACAGGTAACGATCTCGGTCGCGCTGCGCACCCACAACGGTGCGCAATTCATCGAGACACAGTTGCAGTGCAGTCTCGACCAAACCACGCCTCCCGATGAGATCGTGATCTCGAATGATGCCTCCACCGACGGCACGATTCGGGTCACCCGCTCAATTGTCGAGAACGGCCAATCCAGATAGTCGATCACTGTGTGGTAGAACGATCCAGCCCTCGGAGTCACCCGCAACTTCGAACGGGCGATGGGTGCATGTAGCGGTAAACTGGTGGCACTCTCCGACCAGGATGACCTTTGGCGAAAGGATCGCATCGCGCACGCCGCAGCGGAATTCGACCGATGCCCGGAGCTCGATCTCCTTCTCAGTGACGCTCGGCTGGTCGACCGGGACGGCACACCGCTCGGCCGCACGCTGTTCGAAGCCCTCGAAGTCAGTGGACCGGACCTCGCGAGGATCGATTCACCTGGCAGCTTCCCCATGCTCCTCAAGCGCCACCTCGTCACCGGTGCGACCGTGATGTTACGAAGCCGGTTGCTCGGGAGCGCCCTACCGTTCTCGCCTGACTGGGTGCAGGACGAATGGCTGGCCATCATTGCCGCGGCGACCGGTCGGCTCGATATCGTCGACCAACCACTCATCGACCATCGCCAGCACGACTCGAATCTAATCGGCGTCGTCTATCCGACACTGCAACGGCAGGAACAACGAGCACTGAAGCCGCAAGGAGATCGAAAAGATTCTGTCGCCGATCACTTCGAGCGTTTCGCCGGTCGCATGCAATCCTCGGCACAGCCGGTACACCGCCTGTGGTGGCGTTCGCTCGCGACAAAACTATCCTCGAGACCGAGCTCGCCCACTTCAACTCCGCGGCAACGTCACATCGCATCGATCATCGCGATAAATCGAGAACGCCGACACGCTACATTCGCCAGCCTGGGAAGGCTCGATATTTTGCAGAACCTTGTCCAGCCTCACGGAGAGCGACTCGCCACCAAGCAGGCGTGATGCCGGCACCCCGGTAGAGTTATAAAGTGATTGAGGCGACACCCTCGGGGCGGCGGGCCCCAGAACTCCCTGGATTCGCCATCATCCTCATGGCTACAGCGATCGCCGGTGTTGCCTCATACGCGGTTACTATCCTCATTCCGAATCAAATCGGACTTGCAAAGTACGCTCTTTTCGCAGTTTTCTGGTCATCTGTCTACCTTGCCGTCGGGGCTTTGGGAGGTATCCAACAAGAGGTGACTCGGGCCACTTTGCCCGCCAGGGAGGGCATAATCGACGGTTCGTTCCGAGCGTGTCGTTTCGGGATCATCGCAGGGCTAGCAGTTTTCGCTACCATCGCCGGCACGGCCCCGCTTTGGGAACGATCCGTCTTCCCGACCGAAGGCTGGAGCTTGATCTTGCCGCTCGCGGTCGGAGTGGCGAGCTACGTCATGGTCGCGGTGCTCGCCGGTTCCTTGTACGGGGTGATCGCCTGGATACCCCTCGCCTTCATGATCACGGTCGACGCGCTGCTCAGGGTTGCTTTCCTGTCGATCACACTGGTCTTCACGCACAATATCGTTGCGCTCGCGTGGGCTGTCGCTGTTCCGTTCCCGTTGACGCTCTTGACGCTATGGCCATTTATCCGGCTCTCAATAGTCGGGAGATCACGGATCGATGACGGCTATCGAGCGCTCGCTGGGAATGTGGCGCGTACGGTTCTCGCTGCCACGGGAACGGCAATCATGGTCACCGGGTTCCCGCTGCTACTCGGTCTCACATCACATTCCGAGCAACCGGCGACCGTCGGCATGTTCATCGTCGCAATCACGCTCACGCGCGCGCCGCTCATCGTCGTTGCCCTGTCTCTGCAGAGCTATCTCATCGTGCACTTTCGTGACAACGCTGGCACCTTCTGGACATATTTTTTTCGCCTGTTGGGAGTCACGTTTGTGGCTGGGGTCGTACTGGCTGTCGCTGGATGGCTATTCGGCCCGACCGTCTTTCACCTCATATTTCCAAATACCCTCCAGCCGGACGCGCCATTCTTTGCGATCCTGGCTTGCTCGTCTGCGCTCGTCACTGTCCTGTGCATCACGGCCCCCGCAGTGCTTGCGCGCTCAAAACACTTTGTCTACAGCACAGGTTGGGTTGCCGCCGCATTCACCACTATCGCTGCGCTGTTATTGCCGCTCGATTTCGCAAGTCGCACAGTCACTGCCCTCACAGTAGGTCCGATCGTCGGGCTGGTAATACACGGTGCATACCTTGTGAGCGCAGGATTGGGTGAGCAACGCAGGCCGACCCAAGAGTAGTTAGTGAGGGTCGAGCCCCTGCGACCGATTGCTTTCCGATTCGCGAATCTGCGCCTCGAGCACCCCAATACGCATCTCAAGCAGCGCGCTTGTCTCGGCGAGAGTCCGGGTCTTAGCTTCAAGCACGGTGAGTTCCACGCTGTGCTGGATACACACGAGGAAAAGCACCGCAACGCTGACGAAGAACACCAGGTTCAGAGGGATAGCCACACCCACGAGGCGTGCGGCCCACACCAACGTTGTTGGGAAAACCCCGATCAACAGGGCGAGAGTCCCAGCGATCAGCCACCAGACGGCATGGCGCTCGCGCAACCGACGACGCCGCAGCATCTCGATCACCACTGCAAGAGTGAGAAGGGCTGAAAGAACTCCAAAGATGTGGGACGCTACGGTCATGTCGCGGACGCCACCACTTCTTTGAGCCGGACCGGCGGTCGCATTAGCGCGAAGGATAGAGCGAGTACGGCACGGGCAAGATATACCGCGGCTTTGACCGGATGCTGCGACGGACGGCCGCCTGATCGCACGCGCATCGCAACGGGCACCTGCACAATGACACATTTGGCTCGTGCAGCGATCACAAGTGATTCGATGGTGTCTCCGAGATATTCCGCTGGATAGTGTTCGGCAAATAGGCGCACAGCGCGAGGACCGCTCAGCCGAAATCCGGAAGTGGTATCCGTGAGCTTCGTGTGGGCGGTGCGGCTAAGGAAGTGGGATAACAACAGAATCGCCCAACGTCGCGGGCCCTTCACGAAGTAGTCCCCTTCCCCAGCAAATCGAGCTCCAAGCACCAGGTCCGCGTTCTTGAGATTTCGCAGCAATGCAACAACGCAGGCAGGGTCATGCTGACCGTCAGCGTCCACCTGGACCACGTTGTCGAAACCATGGTCGAGGGCATAGCGGAAACCCACCCGCATAGCACCACCAACTCCGAGATTAAAAGGCAGTTGCGCGACCAACGCACCGACCGAGCGAGCCTCAATAGCCGTTGAGTCCCAAGACCCGTCATCGACGACGAGGCAGGTGATGCCCGGTAGCTTCTCGAACACCTCGAGCACTACTGCCCCGACGCTCTCTTCTTCGTTCAACGCTGGTATTACCACGAGCGTCTTTTGGAAGGTGCTGACCATAGACAGATAGTACCAACGAGGGTCAGCGCTAACTCTTTCGAAGGCTGTCGAAGTGATTCAAGTACCACTCGTAGGTACTGGCGATTCCATCGCGCAGATCGGTAGTGGCTCGCCAACCGATCTCGTTCAGGCGACTTACATCGAGAAGCTTCTGCGGCGTGCCATCAGGCTTGGAGGCATCCTGACGAAGCGCGCCCTGGTACCCCACTGCAGCGGCGATGAGCACCGCGAGATCGTGAATCGTCAGATCTTGGCCAACTCCGACATTGATGGTTTGAGCATCGTCGTAGTTTTCGAGTAAAAACAGGCACGCCTTCGCGAGATCTTCCACGTAAAGGAATTCACGACGTGGCATGCCCGATCCCCAAATCACGACTTCGGGAGCGTTCTGCCTTTTCGCCTCGTGGATGCGTCGGAGAAGAGCCGGGAGAACATGGGAATTCTCCGGATGAAAGTTATCGCCAGGGCCATATAGATTTGTGGGCATCGCAGAAATCCAGTGACGCTTATATTGCTTACGATAAGCCTGCACTTGCATTATTCCCGCGATCTTCGCTATCGCATAGGCATCGTTTGTCGGCTCGAGTACGCCTGTCAGCAGCGAAGATTCCTTGATCGGCTGTTCGGCGAACTTCGGATATATACAGGAAGACCCCAGAAACAGCAGCCGGTCGACACCGACTTCGTTCGCCGCATCCATGACGTTGACCTGAATCTGAAGATTTTCACTCAAGAAATCAGCCGAGAACGTATCATTCGCGTGGATCCCGCCGACGCGCGCGGCCGCGTCGACTACAACTTCCGGGCGCTCTTCCTTAAAGAAATTAAAGACAGCGCTCCGCTCTCGCAAATCCAACTCGATAGAAGTTCTTCCTATGAGATGCGAAAACCCTTTCTCAGTGAGATATCGCCAAACAGCCGAGCCAACCAGTCCACGGTGGCCCGCTACGTAGATTCGCGCGCTCCTATCAAGCGGTTCCAACGGTTCTCCGATGTGAATTCTCGTTACGATTAGGCTGCCTTTAAACTTGGTTCAAATCTCAGCAATCAACGGCCATTCCTGGGAGCCGCGCAGTTAGCAGTCCGAGAATCGTAGCAATCTAGAAAGATAGACCGATGACCGCACCCGAGGTCCTGGTAGTCCTTCCGACTCTTGGTGACCGTCTAGACACCCTGCGGCTCAGCATCGAGTCCGTAAATCAACAGCGTGCCCACCTCGAATTGACCCTCGTTGTAGTTGCGCCGCCCCGCGCGATTGAGGCGCGTGCGTTGGCCGAATCCATGGGTGCCGTCATCGTTGATGATCCGAGGGAGGGCATCTCGGCAGCGATTAACTGCGGTCTCGCTGCACGCTCGACGGAAAAGTACTACGCCTGGGTTGGCGACGACGATCTCTTTCGACCGGGTGGCCTCGCGCTCCTGCGGTCTCTGATCGAAACGAAACCTCGCGCTGTACTCGCCTTTGGCGGTTGCGAATACATCGACCCGAAGGGCCGCACCATCACGATCAGCAACGCGGGTCGGCTCGCGACGTTACTGCTCGCCTGGGGGCCCGACCTCATTCCGCATCCAGGCACATTGATCAAGCTCGATGCTCTGGAGAAGATCGGTGGGTTCGATACGAGCCTAAAGTACACGATGGATTTGGATGCGTTTCTCAAGCTTCGTAAGCTCGGTTCCTTCGCCTGGACTCGTAGTGCCGTCTCAGCGTTTCGGTGGCACCCAGACTCGCTCACGGTGGCTAACAGGCTGGACTCGAGCCGGGAGGCAGAGTCCGTTAAGCGGCGCTACCTACCGAAACCAATTCAATTCTTTTGTGTGCTGTGGCATCGGCCGATCCGATGGGCCTCCGCGTTTGCGGCCAGTCGCGTGGACGCGCGGGCGCGCGCGCTGTAAGCGCGGACTGCCGTGGCACCTGCGCTAAGCTCATGGCGGCTCAATCGTCGGTCTCGAGTTCGATCCAGTCGCAATTTGTCACACAAATCGGAGTAGATCACATGGTGGAGGTCGCGGCGAAAAAAGCGATCATCACGGGTATCACCGGGCAGGATGGAAGCTACCTTGCCGAATTGCTTCTCAGCAAGGGGTATCAAGTCCATGGATTCATCCGCCGTTCATCGACGTTCAACACGGATCGCATCGACCATATTTACCAGGATCCACATACGCCCCACCCGAACCTTTTTCTTCATTACTCCGACCTCACCGAGGGTTCGCGGCTTGTTACCCTTTTAGGTGAAATCCAGCCGGACGAGGTCTACAACCTCGCTGCCCAGTCTCATGTGAGAGTGAGCTTTGATGAGCCCGAGTACACCGCGGATGTCACCGGCCTTGGCACCATCCGCTTGCTGGAAGCGATCCGCGCAATCGGCCTTGAGACCCGCTTCTACCAGGCGTCCAGCTCCGAAATGTTTGGTGCTACTCCCCCTCCACAAAACGAGCACACGCCGTTTTACCCACGAAGTCCCTATGGAGTCGCAAAACTGTATTCCTACTGGATAACGAGGAACTATCGCGAGGCATATGGACTGTTTGCATCAAACGGAATTTTATTCAATCACGAGTCACCCCGTCGTGGCGACACTTTTGTCACCCGGAAGATAACGCGTGCCGTGGCCCGGATCGCCGCCGGAGTTCAATCGGATCTTTTCATGGGCAACTTGGATTCAGTGCGCGATTGGGGTTATGCCCCGGAGTACGTAGAAGCAATGTGGCGGATGCTCCAAAGTGACACTCCGGGCGATTTCGTCGTCGCAACGAACACCGCTTACACGGTCAAGGATTTCCTTGAGCTTTCCTTCCGCCATGCCGGTCTCGACTGGCAGAAATTTGTAAAGTTCGATGATCGATACCTGCGCCCCACCGAGGTTGATTCGCTTATTGGCGACCCTTCGAAGGCCCGCGACCAACTGGGATGGTCTCCGACCATCCTCACTCCGCGTCTCGCGCAGATCATGGTCGATGCCGACATCAGAGCCCTCGAGCTCGGGGGAACGCGTTACGTTGACTGTGTCCAATCCTCCTGAGGCCCGCCGTTGTTGAGCGGTCGTCGATGATTGACGTCGCGCTGTCGATGCTCACACTGGTACCTGGGGGAATGGGTGGCAGCGAGACCTATGCTCGTGAGCTCACGCGCCAGCTAGCAACCGCGAACGGTGTGAGGGCGACTGCCTATGTGCCATCTAGCGCGCGGGGATTCAGCCAAGGGATTGATGAAAGAGTCATCGGTGAGACACGTGGTGGCGGATCGACTGCGGCGCGGCTTCGCGCGGTCGCCAGTTCGACGATCTTCGGCCCTGCAATTCGACGGCAGATGGCGAGCGCGCAGGTGGTGCATTTCCCATTCACAGTGCCCGTTCCACGCCCCAAACGCTCGCAGGCCTTCGTGCAGACGCTTTTGGACGTGCAACACCTCGATTTGCCGCACTTATTCTCCCGAGCTGAGCTCATTTACCGTCAGCATTTCTATGAGGGTGCCGCTCGACGCGCAGACGCGGTGATCACGATCAGCGAGTTCGCGAAAAAGCGGATGGTCGAGCTACTCGGCCTCTCTTCGGAGAAGATTTACGTCGCTCACCTCGGCGTCGATCCGACGGAATTCGTCCCCAATTCGGGGCCGCGCGACAACTTCGTGCTTTATCCAGCCCGAGGCTGGCCACACAAGAATCACGCGCGCCTGATTGAAGCGATGTCAATGGTTCGCAATCAGATACCCAACATACGACTGGTCCTAACCGGTGGAGGTCTCGAAAGTCTTGGGGCACTGCCTGATTGGGTGGATCGCAAAGGCCTCGTGAGCTACGACGAGCTGAAGGCCTTGTACCGTTCGGCCGGAGTGCTCGCATTTCCGAGCCTTTATGAAGGATTCGGGCTGCCGCCCCTCGAAGCAATGGCATCCGGCTGCCCGGTGGCGGCTTCGAACGCCGGCTCGATTCCGGAGGTGTGCGGTGATGCTGCCGTGCTCTTCGATGCGCTCAACCCCCAGGCCATTGCCTCGGGCATTCTCGAGGCGCTCGTTCGAAACGTCGATCTCGCTTCGCGGGGCGCTCGACAGGTTCAGAATTTCACTTGGGAGCGATGTCGCGATGTTCACATCGTTGTGTATCGGAGCATGGCATGACTGAGCGTTCCCTCATCACCGGGGCGAATGGTCAAGACGGCGTCTATCTCGTTGACAAACTACTCGCGGCAGGCCACGAGGTTCACGGCATGTGTCACTCCGTGGACGGAGCCCGGCGCCTCCTCGAACAATTCCCTTCGGTCACCGCTCACGTCGCCGATTTACAAAGCGCCGTGCAAATTCGAAACCTGGTTGACGAAACCGAGCCGACACTGGTCTTCAATCTCGCTGGCAACACTTCAGTGGCCCGTTCCTGGGACGAGCCGGCTGAGACAGCGGATGTTCTCGGCGTCGGCCCGATTCGGTTGCTGGAGGCTTCGTGGAAGCTTTCGCAGCGATTAGGTCGCGACGTGCGGATGTTGCAGGCGTCGAGTGCCGAGATCTTCGGCGATACCACTGAAGTTCCGCAAACTGAGAACACTCCCTGGCAGCCGGTCACCCCCTACGGAGCCGCCAAGACATTCGCCCACGAAATGGCCGGTGTGTACCGCGCTCGGGGTATGTACGTGAGCTCAGCAGTACTTTATAACCACGAATCCCCTCGTCGGCCGGAGGCATTCGTCGCTCGCAAAATAGCGAAAGCCGTCGCAAGAATCTCGGTCGGTCTGCAAGAGACCATCACCCTGGGCAACATCGACGTGCAACGAGACTGGGGCTACGCTCCAGACTATGTCGACGCGATGATCCGCATCGTCTCGCAAGCAGAAAGCGGCGACTACATCGTTGCAACCGGAGTTTCCCACTCGGTCCGCGAGTTTGTGGCAGAGGCCTTCGGCGCAGTCGGAATCTCCGACTGGGAGCGCCGAGTGATCATCGATCCACAGCTCTACCGACCTGCCGACCCCCGTCACTTGGTTGGGGATCCCTCAAAACTCCGGCAAACCGGCTGGGAGCCAAGCGTTTCATTTCCTGAGCTAGTCGGTATCATGGTGTCTTCCGAACTCGCGGGTTCGTAGGTCGCGATAGTATTCGAGCCATGCTGACTGATCGCTCGACAGTGTGAAACCGCGCAGGTCGGCCTCTCCTGGGTTCACGCTTCGGTGCCTTTCAAGTCGTTCGCGATGGAAAACCTTCGCGGCTTGCTGGGTGGTTCTCTCCTTGATAACCGGCGTCTGGTCACTAGCGACCCCCATCTCCGGCGGACCCGATGAACCCGCGCACATCATCAAAGCGGCGGCCGTTGTGCGCGGCCAGGTTGCAGGGCCAGCCGCTGAGGGCGGCACAAGCGTAAACGTTCCTGCGTATATCTCCCATACGAACAGCCAGGCTTGTTTTGCCTACGCTGTCACGGTGACGGCCGACTGTGCAGTCGCGATTCGCTCGGACGGTGATCGCACAGTGACGAGTGTGACCACGGCAGGACTCTACAATCCTCTGTATTACGCGTTAGTTGGGTGGCCTTCCCTGATCTTCACCACAGTCTCCGGCGTCTACGCCATGCGATTCGTCAGCGGAATTCTTTGCTCGCTCTTCCTCGCTCTGGCATTCATGATCATTTCCACCTGGCATCGACGAACTCTTCCGCTCCTGGGATTCGCGGCCGCGCTCACACCAATGGTCTTTTTCCTTGATGCAGTGATGAACCCCAACGCCTTGGAGATCACCGCAACCCTTGCTGCGTTCGTGGGGATGCTGGGAATCGTAAAATACCCCTCTGAGTCTCAGCTTTTCCTTCGTTCAATGATCGTGCTGGTTTCCGCGTCCGTCGCCGCGAACATGCGGGGGATCTCTCCTCTGTGGGTTGCTATCGCTTTGCTGGTTCCGTTGATTCTCTCCAACTCGTCTCAGATCCAACAACTGATGCGATGTCGGCCGGTACAGATCACTGTTTTTGGCGTTGCACTGTCCACAGTGGCCGCACTCCTGTGGACTCTTCTCTCAAACTCGCTCGGGACAGCACAAACGTCGTCGACATCTCCGGTCGCCGGATCGAGCGTCAGTGCATCTCCACTGAGAGGATTCGCCCGGATCTTCGCGGGCACCTTCGACTACGGGCAAGGTTACGTTGGTGTGTTCGGTTGGCTCGACACACCGGCGCCACCCGCCGTCTTTTTTGTGTGGTCGTTCTTCATCGGCAGTCTGGTTGTCGCCGCGTGTGTGGCACTCCGAGGCCGGCTCCTCGTCTTTGCCATTTCCCTCTTCACGTGCTTGACGCTACTGCCCCCAACGCTGCAAGCCATCTATGTCACCAGAGGAGGAATTATCTGGCAGGGACGCTACGCGCTCCCCCTCTTCGTTTGCTTGATGGTGGGACTCGCCGCTGCCCTCTCGGATCAACTCCCCAGGCTCGAAACGAGGACGGTGGGCCGTTTTATCCGCGTAATCGCGACCTTGTGGTTTGCCAGTGAGTTGTACGCCTTCATCAATACGCTCAAGCGATACAGTGTTGGGCTCGGCGGAAATGGAGCGTCATGGAAGCGAATGCTCCTAGACCCGAACTGGAATCCGCCCGGCGGAACGCTGCTCATCGCAGCGACCTTCGCAGCAATATGCGGGGTGGCCGCACTCTTCATCTCGACGGGGCCACGTCGCGCGATGGTTAGATCACACCGAAGATCGCCGAGTGGTCAAGTTTGATAAAACCGACTTTCCTCATTCCGACATGGGGATCAATGACTTCCAGACTCTCCGACAATTGCTCGTCCTTCGGATTCGATGCGAACTGATTGGCTTCCGATCCAGTCTTGTAGAGCTGCAACACCATCCACTAGTCGCCAACGCGGAGCCCATCCGAGTCCAGCGGTGCTGAGCTCGAGTGTTGCCGCCGCGTATCTGACGTCTCCGTCGCGGAAAGCGCCCGTGATGGTCGGCGCTGGCGCATCATGGTAGTTCGCAATCGTGCTGGCGATGCTGAGCAACGATGTAGGGATTCCGGACCCGATGTCGTATGGTCCAAACGCGTGCCATCCTGACAATGCGGCCGCGAAAGCGGATACGACATCATCAATGTAGACAAAGTCGCGAACGACATTCCCGTCCTCGAAGAGTGGAATGGAACGTTTCTCTTCCGCCAGCTGGGAAAACAGCGACACGATCCCCGTGTAGGGGTTGGCTAACGATTGTCCCGGTCCGTAGACGTTTTGGAGTCGAAGCACAGTTAGATCGCAATCGTGGGAGGACGACCACACGGAAAGAAGGTGCTCCTGCGCCAACTTTGTCGCCCCATAGATGCTCGTGGGAGCTGGGATAGTGGTGGACGCCGAACTGGCTCGAGGACTAGCCGCAGGAAAATCCCACTGGCCGGCCGCAAGTTGCGCGTGACTCCTTTGACCTGGCTGGAAAGTCGTCCCGTCTGCGCGCGCCCACAGGCCCTCACCGTACACGGCACGGCTGCTGCTCAGAATGATGCGGTCGGGCACCTGTCCCGCTCGCCCCAAAGCGTCGAGCATCCTAGTGGTCCCGACGACGTTGACTTCCGCATGGCGACTACTTTCATGAAGCGACTGGGCCGTTCCTGTCTCCGCAGCGAGGTGGATGATGATGTCAGGCCGCACGTCGGCGAGTAGGTCGTCCCAGATCGCCGCTTCAGTGACATCTGCGACTACTAACTCGACTCGATCATTAAGCGTCTCTGGTCGACTTCTGGTCGGGTGCACCTGAGGATGAAGGTTGTCGACAGCGACCCATCGACCGGCCGTGGTCGATGCCAAGCGACTTATTGCGCATCCGATGAAGCCGGCCCCACCGGTCACAAGCACTGTGGGCTCTGCCGAGTTTTCAGCCATTGTCATCCTCGTTCTTGCCCATCGGCACTATTTGATAGCCCTGCATGTTAGCGCGAGTCGCAAAGTGTTGACGCTCCGCTTCCGGGCATGGTTTGACGGTCGGCAATACTCTCCTTCGGACTGTCGGCTACCTGCCTCATCGCGCCCCACCGAGTCGACTTCTCACCTTCCGGACCACCAGAATTGCCCCGCTTGCGCTCAGGCAGCGACCCGCAAGATCGACGTTACGTCGCGATCCTCGCGCGCGCTGCGTCGAACGCGCCCGGCCACGCACGCCGTTCGAGTCGGCAATGATGTCCGGCGTATGGTGGATATTTCCGGTAAACTCAATGAGCCTCGCCGACACTGTCGGCAAGAGAAAACAATGTCGAACAGCCGAGGCATTCCGCAACACCGACTCCGCCCGGCGCGGTTCGTGCAGAATCGTTTCGATCCCTGCGGCGAGGCCGAAAACATCCTCCGGATCGACCGCGATTCCGAGCCCCTCGCGCTCGACCATTTCGGCGAAGTGATCGCCCCGCCTGACCACCATCAGGAGACCCGCCAAGAGGTAGTCGAGGATCCGCATGCGAAAGGAGAAGGTGGTCTCGATGCGGTTGAAATGGGTGCTGATACCGAGGTCGGCTCCGGCGAGGGAGTTGTGCGAGTCCGCATAATCCAACCAAGAGTCGTTGAAGAATGCCGAGGTGCCGAGGACGGCGAGCTCCGCCGCGAGCGCTCGGGGCTCGGCGACGACGCCCATCTCCGGGACATTGGGGTTGGGATTGCGCGTGCCGAGGAAGAACAGGCGCAGGTTGTCATGCCGTGTCGAAGCGTCGGCCACGGCGCGAATCAGAGTCAGCGGATCGAACCAGTTGTAGAGCCCGCCGCTCCAGAGCAGGATCGTGTCATCGACGCCGATCCCCGGCACTACCCCCCTCATCGCCGGACCCGTGGAGGCCGGGAACTGCTTTGCCAAGCCGAAGGGCACGACACTGATCAGCTTGGAGAAATCCGGGTCATCGGAATACGTCGTCGGGGTGAGGCGGCCGAGCGCAGCCAGCTGACCCAGGTAGAAGTGTTTCTGCCTCTCGGAGGCGCACATCATGAAGTCGGCGCGACTGAGCTGCTCATTGAGAATGTCGGTCGCACCCTGAACCTGCCGAGTCCAGCCCTCGGGGCCTTGTTCGCGCCCTTGCTCGAGCTGCTCGAGATGCATGGGGTCGTAGACATCGGCCACGATCACCTTGGTGCTGTCGCGAATCGAGTCGAAGACGTCCATCGCATCGCCCTGGAAGACGATCACATCGGCGGCCTTCTCCAGCTTGCCCATCGCGCGATCGTCGTAGGGACGGACCGTTCGAATTTCGAACGGAGCATCCACTGGTTCGTGGCTGGACAGCGACACCAGCGTCACCGTGGCAACGGAGCTCAGTTCGTGCGCGATGTGCCAGGCCCGGATGGCCGGACCGGCCATCTTCGCGCCGATCGGATCCCCCGTAATGACCAGCACCCGGGTGGGACGGACGACATCGAGCACGCCGAAGGCGTCGACGATGACGTCAAAGCCGGCAAGGTAATGCCTGTCATGATAGGACGGAGCATCCTGCTGGCCGAAGAGTTCCGAGATCTGCTGATCGGTCACGCGGCGGGACGATTGGATTCGCGCGCGCTCCTTCTCCAGCTCGGAAAGCGCCGAAACGAACTGATCGATCGCAAACACACCGGCCATGGTCTGCTTGCTGAACGTGGTCTCGTCGGACTCGCTGTCCCCCTTCCGCAGGTCGTACGCGTCGGAATCCAGGCCGCCCCGAGCCACGGCGCGCCGCACGGTGAGCGCGAGCGTCGCCGGCAGAAGGTGCGCCAACGCCTCGTCGCCCACGTTCTTGTACAGCGTGAACAGCGCGTTCCGCTCGAGCAGGTACTGCTCTTTGAAGGCACCAAACGAGGTCATCGACGCGTGGTGCTTCTGGTAGGCAATAGAACGGGGTTCGTACGCGAAGGTGCGTCCGGCCAGATTGAGGCGCCAGCCAAGGTCGACGTCCTCGAAGAACATGAAGAATCGGTCGTCGAATCCGCCCAGCGCAGTGAAGTCGGACGTTCGGACGAACATCGCCGACCCCGTGCCAAAAAGCACCGCCGAAGGGACGTCGTAGTTGCGGGGTACTGGCTGAGCCGTGAGGGGCTTGTAGCCCTGACCGAACCAGGTCAACGCCGCGTCGATGAAGTCGACGTTCGTGCCTTCCCAGTCCAGCACCTTCGACGCCACCGCACCGACGGTCGGGTCGGCCTCGAACCGCTCTACGGCCGCGCGGATCCACTGCGTGTCGGGTCGGGCATCGTTGTTGAGGAACGCGAGGTACTCCCCCGTTGCCTGTTTGGCGCCGAGATTGCAGCCACCGGCGAATCCGCGATTGGCCTTCGACACGATGAGCTGGATGTTCGGCAGCGCGGCGCGGAGACGGTCCGCGCTGTCATCACCGGATCCGTTTTCGACCACGATTACGTCGTATCGATCGGACGGCCAGTCCAACTCTTCGAGTCCCCGAACGGCGGTGATGGTGTCATCAGTTCCCCGGAAGTTCACAAGAACGACGGAAACAACACCCGGCCGGATGCGAGCCATGGTGGCCTTTCACTGGTGGGGAGAGGGTCAATAGAGTCTACCAAGCCACGCAGTCCGCTGCAGTCTGCTCCTGCCGGGCCAACGGTTCCGAATGCGGTCGTTCGCCCGGGACATCGGGCGTGCCGTGCGGCCGTCGGATTCCTGATCATCGCCTAAAATGAGGCGGATGACGCAGCCGGACACCGCACGACACCGGCTGAGCGCGGCCACGGGCACTCGGCTCGTTCGGCCGGAAATTCAGGCACTGCGTGCCATCGCGGTGCTCTCCGTGGTCGCCTTCCACCTCTGGCCTTCTCGGCTGACCGGCGGCTACACGGGCGTCGACGTCTTCTTCGTCGTCTCCGGGTTCCTCATCATCGGTCATCTGATGAAGGAGGCCGAGGCCTGGGGCCGCATCCGCCTCGCGTCGTTCTGGGCGCGCCGCGCCCGACGACTGTTGCCAGCGAGCCTGTTCGTCCTGCTGACCACCGCCGCGGCCACTCTTCTCCTGGTGCCGGTGGTGGTGTGGCGACAGTGGTTCTCGGAGATCCTGGCATCAGCCGTCTACGGCCTCAACTGGCTGCTGGCCAGCAATGCGGTCGACTATCTTGCCGCGGACAACAGCCCATCGCCGGTGCAGCACTACTGGTCGCTGTCGGTGGAGGAGCAGTTCTACATCGCGTGGCCGCTCATCATCGTCGGCGTGCTGTTCGCCTGCAAGTACCTGGACCGATCGAAACTGCGACCGGCGATCGCCATCGCCCTGGTGGCCCTGACCCTGGCTAGCCTCGCCTTCTCGACCTATGGAGTGGCCACCGACCCGGCGGCGGCCTACTTCGTGACGACGGGGCGGGCATGGGAGTTTGGCGCCGGCGGCATTCTCGCGATCTTCGCGTACCGCAGCCCCGCGGGTTTCACCCGGGTCAGGGCAATCTGCAGCTGGCTCGGCATCGCAATGGTGCTCGCTACCGTCCTCCTATATAACGCATCCACGCCGTTCCCGGGCGTTGCCGCCCTTGTGCCGGTGATCGGCGCGGTGTTGGTGATCTGGGCCGGTTCCCCGTCCGTGCAATGGTCTCCGGCCGGTCTCATGCGCCTGCGTCCCGTGCAGTGGTTGGGCGACATCTCCTATTCGCTCTATCTGTGGCACTGGCCGCCGATTGTCATCCTTCCGATAATGCTCGGGCATTCGCTCAGCACTCGGGTCCGTCTCGGCATCTTCGCCGCGGCGTTGCTGGCCGCCTGGCTCACGAAGCGTCTGATCGAGGATCCGGTCCGAACCTGGCGGGGGCTGAGCGCGCGCCCAAACTGGGTGACCATCATGTCCGCGATCGTGGCGTCGGTGCTCGTCGGGGCGGTGGCCTTCGGCGGTTGGACGGAGGCAAACTCCCGAATCGCGCGCGCGCAGGAGCAAGTCGACAGTGCCCTGAAGTCGGCGAAGTCGTGCATCGGAGCAGATGCCGTCTCCCCCGGAAGCATCTGCCTGCACCCGTATGCGGTCACCGGCTTGACGAATCCCGCCTTCGCCGCGAATGACATCGGCAAGGGCGTTCAGGTCGTCGACAAATGCAAGAGGGCACTGGAGGATTCGACGGTCCTGCCCTGTCCCGTCGGAGACACGACACGTCCGCGGATCACCGTGGCGATGATCGGCGATTCACACGCCGGGCACTACATGGAGGCAATGGATATCTACGGTAAGTCCCACCACGTTGAATTCCTCATGTATCTCAAGACGTGGTGCGCGGGAACCGGGGCGGTCGGAGTCACCTCGGCGATAAGCCAGACCGCCGCTGGCGTGGCGAGTTGCACCCAGTGGGGAACTGAGGCGCTGAGCAAGATCGCTTCAAATCCGGCGATCACGGCCGTCGTGTTCTCCGATTTCACGGCGGAGTACGCGCTGCCGGGGGTATCCGCGCCCGGACGAACCATCACATCCGGGGACTACGCGGCGGCCTTCGCCCGGATGGTGGCCGCGGGGAAGGCCGTGGTAGCGCTCCGTGACATCCCCAATGCCGCCGGAAAGGACGTGCCGAGCTGTGTCGCTGCGCACATGACCAAATACGATCCGTGCACCACACCGCGGTCGGCGGCCATGCCGCTGGTCGACCACGACCCGATGGTCGCGGCCGCGTCGAAGACCGCTGGGGTGAACACGGTGGATCTCAGCGGAATCTTCTGCACGGGAAAGACCTGCCACAGCGTGATCGGGGGGCTCGTCGTCTATTTCGGCGATCACCACATGACGGCCACATTTTCCCGAACGATCGCGGCGCAGGCGGGGCCGGCGATCATTCGCGCGATCACCCGGCACTAGAGCGCCGGCGACCCGGGGTGTCGAACGGATGCTCGCGATTTTCGCCCCTTCTGAAGTAGACTGCCGCTGGGGGAGGGTGATACATGTCAAATGCACTTATCACTGGCGCGGGCGGATATGTGGGCCGACACGTTGTGACGGCTTTGGCCGATCTCGGCCACCACGTGATCGCCACGACTCGACCCGGCTCTCGCCGCGAGATCGATCCCCGCGCTCAGGCGATTGAGGTCGATATCCTTCGCGGCGACATTGATGCGGCAGCGGTCTTCGGGGTGGTGCCGGACGTGATCGTGCATCTCGCCTGGTCGGACGGCTTCCGGCACAACGCACGGTCGCACCTGGAGCAGCTGTCGGCGCACTTTCGTTTTCTTACCTCGATGGCCGATCAGGGCGTGGGGCACATCGCCGCCCTCGGCACCATGCACGAGATCGGGTACTGGGAGGGCGCAATCGACGAGACCACCCCCTCCGCGCCCCTCTCGCTCTACGGAGTCGCGAAGGACGCGCTGCGCCGCGGACTGCAGATCGATCTTGGCGACACGGTCGTGTTCCAGTGGCTGCGGTGCTACTACATCTACGGTGACGACCGGAACAATCAGTCGATCTTCCGGCGGCTGCTCGATGCCGTTGACGAGGGCAAGTCGACGCTGCCGTTCACCAGCGGTGTCAACAAATACGACTTCATCCGTGTCGAGGAACTCGGGCGACAGATCGCCGCCGTCGCAAGCCAGAGCGAGGTCAGCGGGATCATCAACTGCTGCTCCGGCAATCCGGTCTCGCTCGCGGCGCAGGTGGAATCCTTCATCGCGAGCAATGAGTTGCCCATCACGCTCGAATACGGCGCTTTCCCCGATCGTTTATACGATTCGCCGGGAGTGTGGGGGGACGCGACAGTCATCCGCGAGCTCATGGCTCGATCGGGTGCGGTCGCATGAGAAACAGGGATTGGCCCGAGGGGCTGCGGCGTGTGAACCTCGCGAGCACTTACGCGAGCGTGAAACTGTGACAATGACTTCCGCCCAATCAACAACCGTTCGCGGCTCGCGGCGAACGAGTGGCCTCGCCCGATTTGTAGGTTGCCTGGCGATCGGCGCGATTGTCGCCTCAGTTCTCGTCAGTATCGACTTGACCGCGACACCTGCCGCACCAGCCGCCGCGGCGAATGCCGCCGACTGGGACGCCGGTTACATCATCGACGACACTATCTTCTACGACTCCAGTTCGATGGACGCCAATGCAGTGCAGTCCTTCTTGAATGCCGAGGTCCCGACGTGCGCAGCTGCCGCGTACAGCTGCCTCAAGGGCTACGGAGTTCCCACCGAGACCCGTGCCGCTGACCGCTATTGCACCTCGTCCTATCAGGGAGCCGCGTACCAAACGGCTGCCCAGATTATCGACGGCGTGGCACGCGCGTGTGGTCTCAACCAGCGGGTTCTCATCACACTGCTACAGAAGGAGCAGGGCCTTGTGACGTCGACGGAACCCTCGAGTTATGCCTTCGCCGCCGCCACGGGAATGTCGTGCCCAGACACCGCCGGATGCGACCCTCAGTTCGCCGGATTCTTCTATCAGGTGTACTTCGCCGCCCGCCAGCTGCAGGTCTATCGTCTCAATCCCACCAGTTTCGGATACCAGGCGGGGCGGGTGAACAATGTCAGGCTGAGCCCCAACGCGGCATGCGGAACCCAGTCCGTGTACATCGCCAACCAAGCCACGGCCTCCCTGTACATCTACACCCCCTACACCCCAAACGGCGCAGCACTCACCAACCTATACGGAAGTGGAGATGCGTGCTCGTCGTATGGCAACCGCAACTTCTGGCGCATCTTCTCCGACTGGTTCGGCGATCCGCACCACTACACAGTCGTGGACGGACTCGTCTCCTACTGGAATGCACATGGCGGTGCGACCGGTCCGATGGGCAACCCGCTCTCCTATCTCGTGGTCTTGGAGAGCAGCGGCGGCTCCTATCAGCGCTTCCAGGGCGGGATCGCCTACGCCAGCTACCAGTACGGCACCGAGTTCGTCGCGAACAATGTGATCGGTACGCAATACGCCCAGGTCTACGGTCCGACCGGTCCGCTCGGCTGGCCCGCCACCGAGCAGATGTGCGCGCCCAATGGAGTGTGCTTCCAGTCCTTCGCCGGGGGAACCGTGACCACCTCGGCGGCCACGGGAACCCAGGTGGCCTGGGGAGCCATTGCGCAGTTCTGGGCGCAGTCCGGTGGCCCGTATTCTTTCGGGGCCGCGATCGCGCCGCAAGACTATTACCAGGACCCCACCGGCGTCGCCTGGGTGCAGCGGTTCCAGGGCGGAACAATCGTGCAGAGCGGAGGCGGCATGTTCGTGGTGCCGCACACTCCCGTCGAGACGGCCTGGCTGGCAGCCGGTGGGGGACACGGATTCTACGGCTGGCCGACGAGCGCGAGTTCGTGCTTCAACACCACGTGTGCGCAATCCTTCCAAGGCGGCACCCTTTCCACCACGGCCTCGAATGGAACGCACGCCATCCTGTGGGGCTTCCAGACGTATTGGAACCAGAACGGAGGGCTGACCGCCCTCGGGGCGGCGCTGACGGACCTGAGAGGCAGCACCGCATCCGGCGGAGGCTGGGTGCAGCAGTATGGCGGCTCAGCGTTGACGCAGCGGCCAGACGGCACCATGACGCCAATCGCCTACGGTCCGATCTGGAGCGGATGGGTCACGTCGGGCGCCGAGGCTGGAACCTATGGCTGGCCGGTCAGCAGTGCGGCCTGCGCCGGGCCCGCGTGTGGGCAGCGCTTCCAAAATGCCACGATGACCACGTCGCCACAAGGAACTTTTGCGGTGGTCGGCGGCTTCACCGCCGCCTGGCAGAACTTCGGTGGAATCGCCAGCGTTGGTGCGGCGTCGACCGCGCTCCGATACACGACGGTGGGCGGTGGTGCTTGGTCGCAGGACTTCTCCGGCGGCATCGTCACTCAGCTCCTAGCGGGCGCGCCGATCTTCACTCCGTCCGGCCCCATTCTGAGTACCTGGCAGCACTACGGAGCGGAGCGGACCTGGCTCGGTTGGCCGGTCGCAGCGCAGCAATGCACTGGCTCGACCTGTTCGCAGCAGTTCCAGCACGGACTTGCCACGTCGAATACGGGCGGAGTTCAATTCACACCCTGACCTGCAGACGGTTACTCCGCGCGTGCGGACGTGCCCGTTTAGGTCGGTCTGAGGGCGTCTGGCAGGATGGCACCTTGTGAACCAGAACACCGAACACGACCTTCGATATGCCGGACGATCGGCAGATTGGTCTCGTAACGGCGCGTCGCTGTTGGCTCGAGCGAAGCGTGCCGTCGCAGCTTCCCTGGCCTCGAAGGGCGGCTAGTGTGCCCGACCGATCCGACGTATCCGTCAAGACCTCCCTGCTTCGGCGTCCCTGGTTTCGACAGGCGGCGCTCGTCCTGGGCGCGCTTCTCGCCTTCGCGGCGCACTTCCGCCCCTGGGAGGTGGCCTTTCTCGAAGAGTGGCCACTGGCGGAATATTGGGTGGACCGAGGCCCGATCGCCTTTGCAACCCACTACTTCGGATGGTCGCTGAGTCGTCCTCTCCATCTCCTGCCCACCGAGCTTGGTCTCGCGGTTGCTGGTGGCGCCCCGGGCGGCATCTTCCTGGTACTCGGCCTAATCGCCTCGGCACAGTTCCTCCTCACGTTGTGGGCGATCCGCTCCCTCTCGCGTGCGTTCTGGATCGGCGGCGCCGTCGCACTGTTCATCGCCCTGCACCCGCTGTGGCCGGGTGGCTTCCTGCAGCGTTTCCTTCCCGCGCAGGCAGCGGCGCTAGCGATGATCATCGCCGCAGGACTCCTTATCCGTTGGCTTCAGTATGGGCGCATTCGCTGGATCGCGACCGCGGCAATAACGATGATGGTCGGACTCTCGATCTACCCCGGCCCGGCCGTCGCCGCACCCCTGCTGGCCGTCGCCCTCGCACTCGCCGTCGAGGCACCCTGGCGACGTCGTGTTGTGGCGGTCGTCGCGATGACCGCGGCCTCGGCCCTAATGACGGTGTACTCGTTGGTCGTAACGCGCTTGATCGACCCCCGGGGCGGCACATACGAGGCCGGCAAC
>ENA-OFCD01000624-OFCD01000624.1-metagenomes-genome-assembly--contig:-NODE-624-length-21407-cov-3.704149_pt1 | contig 21407 bp, 18 predicted proteins | sample MGYA00153392_OFCD01 | MGnify analysis MGYA00153392
CGCCACGGCGAACGGCGGCATCGGGTTGAGCGCGTTGATGTCCGTGAAGATCTTGGTGATGACGGCGGTGGGGTATGCCTTCGTGTCGTCGATGACGGGCGGGCGGGTGTCGCCGATGATCGCGAAATAGAGCTTGGACTCCGTGCCGCCGTTGGAGTTGATGGTGGCTTGCACCGGTCCACCGGCATCGAACGGTGGTGGCGGAGCACCGCTGTCGGTCGCTCCCGGGGGCTTGTGCGGTGGTGGCGCAGTTCCGCAAGCCTCGTTGTTGGGAACGCATATACGAACGGGGTCGCCGGCGACGGAGCTCTCGCTCGTGCACGTCGTGCCGACGCCGCACTCGTTCCCGTTCGGGCAAGGCATTGCGCAGAAAATGTCGCCGCTGAACTGCGCGCAAGTCGATCCGTTGCAGTCGGTGTCGATCACGCATTGCTCGCAGAGGCCGGACGGTGAACCGCCGCCATCACCGCCAACGCTCGTGTTGTCACCCGAAAACTGCGTGGACCCGCTGCACGCGAACGCACCTAGCGTGAACGCGACCATGACCACCGGGACGATGTGACCTACACGAAACGAGACGATTGCCATCACTCGAACAATGTCGCGACGACCAAACGCTGATCACCCAAATCATGAAAATAAAAGTGCACTCTTGGTGGAGCTAACTCATCCAAACGACTAACTTCGTAGGTGTGCATGTAGGTGTACTTCGCTTCGTTCGACTCTTCGCTTCGTGTTCACCCTTCGGGCTCACGTGTCGCGTCCTCGGCTCGAGTCCTCGTCTGCATGGGCTTGGGGTTGCTCGGTTCGCGCTCGGTGCCTTCGTCGCTAGCGCCGGCGTGTTGTGCGCAGTCGTCGGTTGGGCAGACTCGACGGTCGCGGTGCACGTGGAGTACTCCGCCGCGCAGGGTTGCCCCGATGCGCTCGGCTTCGGAGAAGAGCTGCGCGCGCGCGCGAAGGTGCACTTCGTCGGAGAAAAAGACGCCACACACGGACTCGTCGTGCGCGTCATGCGGGTGGGCAAGCACTTCGTTGGCAGACTGGTCGTCCGCGATGGTACCGCCGAAGAGACAGAGCGACGCGTGAACGGCGACACGTGCGCCGAGGTCGTTTCGGGCCTCGCGTTGGTCTCGGCGTTCGCGTTCGGCTTCACTCCCACGACGGAGAGAGACGACGCACAGCCGCCGCCAGACGTCACGCCAGCAGACAGCGCGTCGCCAGCGCCGGCGAAGGATGCGGCCCCAGAACACGTGGTCCCGCTGCCCACCGCCGAGGTCATTGATGCATCAACCACCGCTCCACCGGCGCCTCAAAAGGCCTGGTCGCTCTACGCGGGCACCGACGCTCAGCTGATCTCGGACATTTCCCCAAACCTGACGTTCTCGAGCCCCGTCTATTTCCAGATCGCGCGATCGTTCGGAGGCAAGCTCGGGGTCGCGTTCCGCGTGCGCTTGTCGCGATCGAGCTCGACGGACACGGCTACGTTCACGCTCACGTCAGGTGCCTTGGACCTCTGCCCCGTGAGCTACTTCACATCGCCGATTCGCCTCGATCTTTGCGCGCGAGTCGTTGGCGGAGTGTTCAGCGCGGTCGGCGTCGGCGTCGCTCCGGCGCGAACGGCGAGCCGGCCGTGGGTGAGCGTCGGCCCGGTCGCCGACCTCGACCTCTACATGCTCGGCCCGATCTACACGCGCTTCGAGGTCGCGATGGACGTGCCGCTCGTGCGTGATCGTTTCTTCGTAGAGCCCAACAATACGGTCTTTACTGCGCCCGTCGTGGGCTGGACCGGCGCGTTGGGCGTGGGTGCGACGATTTGGTGATCAGCGTAGACGGGTGAGGACATTTCCACTCGCATCGCTATGATCCAGGTTGTGTCCATGAGCGCGAGCAGAGGGCCGGGAGGTTCTTCCCCGTCCCATCCTGCACTGCATGCGGAGGCCATTCAGGCCGCCGAGTCGGTGCGCCGCGCCACCTCCACCGCAGGCGGAACGCGGCTTCGCGCGATGGCGGACGCTCACTACGAGTTCATCTGGCGCTGGCTGCGTGGCCTCGGCGTCGCGTCCGCGTCGGTCGACGACGCGACGCAGCAGGTGTTCTGGATCGCCTCGCAGAAGCTCGACGTCATCGATGCCGGCAGCGAACGCGCGTTCTTGATGTCCACGGCGCGTGGCGTGGCGGCGAACGCCAGACGCGCGAGCGCCCGAGGCTTCGACCTCGCAGACGACGCAGTCCTCGACGCCCACGCGGACGGCGCGCTCGACCCCGAGGAGGCGATGGCCGCCAAACAGGCCCGCCAAGTGCTCGAGCGGCTGCTCGCGGCACTCCCCGCCGAGCTGTGCGAGGTGTTCGTGCTCTTCGAGCTCGAAGGTCTGACGGCGGCGAAGATCGCCGAACTTTTGGAGTTGCCGCCCGGGACCGTCGCGTCCCGATTGCGGCGCGCGCGAGACGAGTTTCAAGCAGGTGTGAAGCGCCTGCAATTCCGCGGCGGAGGGCGACCGTGAACGAGTTGAACAGACTGGTGGTTGATTCGAAGGCGTCGCGCCTCGAGCTGGAAATCTTGGCGTCCTGGCGTCGAGAGAGGCCCGATCCGGCGGGCAAAGAGCGCATGCTCGCGGCTCTGGGCATCGGCTTGGCTGCTCCCATCGCGACGACCGCGGCAGCCGGCTCTCTTGCGCCCAAGGCGATCGCCACGGTCGGCTGGATGGTTTGGGGAAAGTGGATGGCCATCGGCGTGGTGGGCTTGGCATTGGCCAGTGGCGTCGCGCGGTCGCTGTCTACACCGACACCCGCCGCCGTCGCGAACGTGCCCCTGACGACCACCGTCGCCGCGCCTGCAGTGCGACCAGCACCGGAGACGCCGATCGTTGATAAGGCAAGCACCGCCACGCCAGCGGTCGTTCGCGCACTCACTCCCGGCAGCTCCGGCAGCTCCGTGTCACTCACCGATCAGGTCGCCGCGATCGACCACGCGCGCACTACGCTCGAGAGCGGAGACGAAAGCAACGCGATCGCGCAAGTCGACGCGTACGAGGCGCGCTACGCGGACGGCGCATTCCGGCAAGAAGCCGAGCTGCTTCGCATCGACGCCCTCGACAAGCGCGGCGAGCGCGAAAAGGCCACCGCCGCGGGCCGTCGGTTCCTGAAGGCGTATCCAAAAAGCCCCCACGCAGCGCGCGTGCGTGCTTTGATCTCTCCGTGATCTGCCGAGGCGAAGCCCTTCACAAAGTGCCGCGCGCTCGAGCTGTAGCTGTCGCAACGGCTTGCATGTTCGTCTGGGTCATCGGATGCGGAACGGACGTCAATCTCGGCGGAACTGCGGACGGCGGAGAGCCGAAGAGCGCGGACTGCGAGCCATGCGTGTTCCTCGACGACTGCCACGCGGGTGCCGGGTGCGGACAATATTCGGGAGATGCGTACTGCGCGACGGCCTGCCCGCAAGGCAACGAGTGCGGGACCGGACAAACCTGCGCGAGCATGGTGTCGACGACTGGAACCGTGATGGCGTGCTTGCCAATCAGCGGGAAATGCCCGACCGCGCCTCCTCCTTCCAGCTCCGACGGCAGCGTCGTGACCAAATGCGGAGCTCTGGTGGGGCCTACGGTGCCGGCCAGTTGCAAGTCCTGCAAAGCCGGAGTGGGAACGTGCCAAGCCAACGGCTGCTACGGGGGTTGGTGGTGCAATACGGCGCTGACCGAATGCGTACGGCCCCCGAAGTGCTGAGCTTCCTGTGACAACGGCGTTTTGATCACCTTTTGGTGATCAGCGGGCCCTTTTGCGGACATCTCCCCACCAAGAGGGTCCGATGACGTCGAAAATCGCATTGATTGCTGTTGTGGCGTTGGTGGGCTGCGCTCACTCGGTGAGCAACACCTTCGAGGGCACGAACGGCGGAGACCCGACGATCGGCAACCCCAACTCGGACGGCGGCGGCCTCGGCAAGGGTCCAGGCAACGGACCCGGCGGAACAACAGCGCTGTATGCGCACTCAGGCTCGACCCTCTATCGGCTCGATCCGGAGAACCTCTCGGCCTCGCCGCAGACGATCGGTGACTTCGACTGCATCGCGCAGAAGCAAGGCGGCGCGAACTCGATGACTGATCTCGCGGTCGCCAAGGACGGCAAGCTGTACGGCGTGAGCGAGGTCGCGGCCTATCCCCTCACGGTTCAAGGCAGCACGGTTCACTGCGACGCGACGTGGACGCTCCCCGCGAACACCCGCTTCTTCGGCCTCACGTTCGCGCCTGAGAATACGGTCGATGCGACGGAGACCCTCATCGCGGCGAACGGCCTCGGCCAGCTCTACAAAATCGACCCGAACTCCGGCAACGCGACGGAAGTCGGCACGCTCGGAGTCGACGTAGCCACGGGCTTTCCGTGGTCGCTCTCCGGAGACATCGTGTTCATGGCCAACAACGGCAACCCGATCGGGTTCGCCACAGTACGCACGTGCGGCAAGACGGGCACCTCCACGTGCTCGACCGTAGACACGGTGATTCAAGTCGACCTCTCCAAGATCAAGCCGGGCGGGCAGAGCGTCCTCAAGTCCGTGCGAGGCCCCGCGCGCAGCGGCAGCCAGACGTTCGGCAGCATGTTCGGCATCGCGGCCTACAAGGACAAGGTCATCGGCTTCACGAACAAGGGCGACATCGTCTCGATCAACAACACCGACGGCGCGGCGACCCTCATCGCCACTGTCGCGAACGTGAAGTTTGCGGGCGCCGGCGTCTCGACCCTCGGCCTCGTCATCGCTCCGCCGAACTGAGCAGGGTTTGCAAGCGACCCGACCTTCGAGGTCGACGTGTCCTCTTTCATGGCGCCGTTTTACGTTCAGACGGCTGAACGTGGATGTTCAGACGGCTGAACGTGGATGTTCAGACGGCTGAACACGAGGTCCTTAGACCGAGAGCAATACGCACCGTACGGCTTCGCCCGTCGCGGCGGCTACCGCGCGTGCGTACGTCCGCACCTGCTCTTCGTACTCTTTGATTCGGCCCTCGAGCTCGGCGTCCGTTTTGTAGTCGACGATGACCCAGCTCGACTCACTACGGTAGGCAAGATCGAGCACGCCGATCGTCACCGATCCGTCTGGCATCGCGAGCGAGATGGTAGCTTCGCGCCTGTGCTCACGCAGCGCCGCCGCGCGCATGACGGGATGCGCTAGCGCCGCCTTCGCGGAGGCTGCAGCGTGCTTGATCTCCTCTGCGGTCGAGGAGAGCGCGCGGCCTTCGGCCTCCGCCACGGCGAGCACGACGTCCGGCGTCGCCTCGAGCGGAACCGCCGCGAGCACCGCGTGCACGAGGATGCCGAACGGCTTTCCGTGCGGCCGTGACGCGCGATCGATCTCGGTCGACTCGTGCGTCACCAGTGCTCCTTCCTCCAACGGCGCCGCGAGCGCTCGATGCGCGGTGACTGTGCTCACGCGGTGGGTCGGAGTGCGGCCCTTCTCGAGCGCGTCTGCGTGCTCGGTCTTCCACGCGGAGTGCTCTTGCTCGCTCAACAGATCACGACCCTTCGCGTCGTCTGCGGCGAGCACCTTGGCGTGACGGAGTCCCGCCTCCTTCCCCGCGCCGAGCGCCAGGATTTTCGGGTCCCACCAGACCACCTCGTGATCGCCCAGCTCGGGAGTGTGCGCACCGGGCCGAACCGAGTTGTGCCGATCGCGCTCCGTCTTCATCGGTCGCTCGAGCACGCTGTCGTCACCGAAGTCCGGGCAGCCCGCAGCGGCGCGCGGCGTGCGCCAGTCGCGCCTGTCGGGATAGATCGCCGAGTGCATCGGCGAGACCCAGCCCTCCGTCGGCTCGTCGCCGACCGCGGGGATGACGAGGAGATCGCGCGCGCGAGTGGCTGCAACATACAACAATCGCACGGCCTCCTCTTCGTCGTGTCGCAAGACGCGCTCGCGCTGCTCGAGGAGCTCGACAGGCGTGCACCCCGCGAGCGGCCCGACCCACAGCCGCTTCTCGGCGTCGACGTACCGCGAAGGCTCACGCTGCCGCAGCGGGCAGGTTGGGTCGACGAGGATCACGACCGGGAACTCGAGGCCCTTCGCTTTATGCACGGTCATGATTCGCACGCCGTCGGTGCCCTCCTCGACGACCGGCGCCTCCGCTGCGCCGCCGCGCTCGGCCGCGTCGTCGAGCCTCTTGGTGAACGCGCGGAAGCTCGTCGCGCCTTGCGCCTCGAAGCGGCGCGCGTCGTCGAGCACGCGCATCACGTTCGCTAGCGCCTGCTCTCCCGTCGGCCAAATCGCGATGCCCGCGTGTGCACGCGTGATCTCGAGCAGCTCGCTGATCGTGTCCGCGATCGGGCGCACGTTTCGCTTCTTGTGCAGCGTGCCGAGGATGTCGAGCGCTTGCTGCACGGGCTTCGTCAGCGGCGTAAGCTCGGCGCTCGGTGCGTGACGCATGGGATGCAAGCTCTTGTGCTTGCCGCGATACGCGAGCATCGCCTCATCGGACACCGAGAAGAGCGGGCCTTTGAGCGACGCGAACACACTGAGTTCGTCGTCGGGCCACTCCACCGCGCGTACGCAGTTGGAGAGCGCCATGATCTCTTCGCGCTCGTAGAGCGACTTGCCTCCGACGAGCACGTGCGGAATGCGTCTCTGCTCGAGCGCACGAACGTAGCCGCGCGTGACGTCCTCGCCGTAGTTGACGAACCTACGGAACAAGAGACAAACGTGCTTGGCAAGGAGCGGAACGCGCGCGCCGGTCTCTCGGCTCGTGACCGTCCAGCCGCTCTCCTTGGTGAGCCACGCCACGAACGCGCCGACTGCGTCGGGGACCGATTGATCGATCCACCAGCTGCTGACCTTGCCGCTCTTGTCGGAGTAGGGCCTGGGGATCGGCAGTGCGACGAGCGACGGCTGCGTGCTCACCGGCGCGCGAAACGCTTGGAGGCGCACGTACTCGGCCTGGCTGCCGTCTTTGGTCCCTCGCATCTTCGGCGCGAATGCGCTGTTGATCGCGCGCTGCAGCGCCGGCTCACCGCGAAAGCTCGTGGAGAGATGGACGACGCGCGCGCCCTGTTCGACGAGACGCCGCTTGATGTTCTCGTAGAGCACCACGTCCGCGCGGCGGAATCTGTAGATCGACTGCTTCGGATCGCCGACGACGAAGAGCTTGCCCGGCGTGACGTGCGCGCGCGTGTAGTCGGTCGTGTCCGCGGAGTCCGCCGCGAGTAGCAGAAGGATCTCGGCTTGGAGCGGGTCGGTATCCTGAAACTCGTCCACCAAGATGTGCGTGTACTTTCTCTGCAGCTCGTCGCGCACTGCGCGGTCGTGCACGATGAGATTGCGGGCGACGACGAGCAGATCGAGGAAATCCAGCTTGCCGCTCGCGTCCTTCAGCTGCGTGTACGACGCAACGAGCGACTCGAGATCTGCGTGCAAGCACGCGGCGAGATCGGCGTCCGCCTTCTCGAGGAACGCTCCGAGCGCGGCCTTCGCGAGTGTGCGCTGCTCGAGCACGCCCGCCTTACTCACACCAGGGGCGAACTCACGCGGGCCACCGGACCAGCCCCACGAGCGCTCGCGCAGCAACTTTCGGAGCTCCTCTTCGATGCCGTCATAGTCGCGCACGAGATCGATGAGCTCGCGCCGATCGATCTCGTTGGTCACTCGCCACACGTACGACAGGTTCTGCGCGAGAAAGCACTCGCGCTCGTGTGCGCGAGGGTAGACGTCGGCCAGACGGCGGAGCTGCTCGAGGAGTCTGTCCATCTCACGCTCGCGCGCGAACGGCTCGCGGCGCCACTTGCCGTCGAAGTCGCGTTGGCCGACCAGCTGCCAGCCCGCCTTGCGCAAGATGGCGCGCGGGCCACCGTGGTCACGATCACGCGAGCGCTTGCGCAGCACGCGGCGAACGCCCTCTGGCGGATCGCTGAGCACATGGCCGAACCAGCCGTCGAACGCCTCGTCGTAGAGGCGATCTTGCGTGGTCTCGTCGGCGGCGAGGAACTGAGGGTCCACCTTCGCCTCGATGGGGCGCTCGCGCAGCAACTCCGCGCAGAGCGCGTGGATCGTGCCGATGTGCGCGGCCTCGAGCTCCGTGAGCGCGTGCTCGAGATGCGCGCGCTCTGACTCGTTCGCGGACTCACGCGCGCGATCGATCTCGGAGCGAAGGCGCAGCTTCATCTCGCCCGCCGCCTTCTCGGTGAACGTCACCGCGACCAGCGTCGACAGCTTCGCCTTGCCGCTCTTCAACAGCGACATCACGCGCGCGACTAGCTCGGTGGTCTTGCCGGTTCCGGCGGCGGCTTCGACGACGAGCGTCTCGTCGAGTGAGGCGCGGATCGCCTCGCGATCAGCCTGATCGATGAGTGAGATCGTCACGACCGCCTCCTCAGCTCGACGAGCTTGGGAATCGCCGGCTTGCCTTTGTTCGCCTTCGTGCGCTCTTGCTCGTACGGACCGCAGACGGTTCGGTAGTCGCACCACTGGCACTCGCCGTCCGCGGGCGCCGCAGGCAAGAACCCTCGCGTCAGCGCGTCGCCCACTGTGTCCGCGATGATCTTCGCCTCGTCACGCGCGATGGCGTCGAGCGGGATAGCGAACGACTGATAGCCGCCTACCGACGTGCAGTAATAGAGGCGACCCTCGTAACCGGGAGCGTCCGCGAGCATCTGCTCGATGGCGAGCGCGTACAGCACGGGTTGGAGAGTCTTTCCTCCGCCGATGATCGTCTCGTCCTTCGCGCGCACCTTGCCGCTCTTGAAGTCGGTCGCGCGCAGCTTGCCGCTCTCTTTGTGGCGCTCCACGAGATCGATCGAGCCGCGCAGTCGAATGCCCACTGGGAGCTTCACGTCCTCTTCGCGGCTGTTGGGATCGCGCTGGCCGCGCTGCTCCTTCTTCAACCCGAACGAGAGCTCGAAGTACGTCGGCACCCACTCGGCTTCGTCTCGTCGATCGAACATTCGCTTCAGCCACTCGGCCAGATCCGTCTTCACCTGCGCGACGGCGTCGAGCCACACTCGCTCGATCGCAGGCTTGAGCTCCGCGCGGAAGCTCGCGGCCACCTTCGCCGCCTGCACGTCGAGGATCTCGCGCGCCTGTTCGTGCGTCTCCGCCGTGACCGGCAAGAGCCCAGCTGCGCGGAGCGCGACGAGCGTCTCGTAGATCGTCTCGTGCATCAAAGAGCCTTTTTGTAGCGGGTTCAGCTCTTCGATCTCGATCGGCTCCTCCATCGGCTGGAGGCGGTGCACCGCCTGGAGCAAGAAGCGATAGGGGCACGACGCGAAGTGCTGCAGCGCCGTTGGCGAGAACGAGCGCGCAAGGAGCGAGTGCGCTGCCAGCGCCTCCTGCGCCTCCTCGGACGGATTGACGAGCCCGTCGGCGGCCTCCCACTTGCGACTGTCCCAGCGCATCCACCTCGCGCGCAGGCCGCGCTGCAAGTGATCGTTGGCGTTGAGCAGGTAGCGCGCACCGCCCACTGCGTCGGCCTCGGGCATGCGCAAGATGCGATCGAGGATCGCCAGATCGTACTCGGCCTCGTCGATGGCTTGCCGCGCGTCCGCGGGTGCGGGCCAGCCGATTCGCGCGCCCGAGAGCGCGTTGGCTTGCTCGGCGATGCGCGCGTAGCTCGGGAGCTCCCCCTCGGAGGCGCGCACGAGGTCGAGCGCATAGAACGACGGGGTTCGCGGGCGAGCTTGATCGAGATCGAGCCGCGGGTACGAGACGACGACGCGCTGAGTGGCCGCGCCTACCGCGAGCCGTAGCGCGAGCCGCTCGTCCTCGGCGCGTTGCGCGTTGGTCGCGAGCAGCGCGCTCGTCTTTTTTCGGGCGTCGTCCATCAAGATGGGATCTTGCGAGATCTTCTGCGGGAACACGCGCTCTGCGAGGCCGGGCACGAACACGACGTCGAACGAGCAGCCGCGCGCGTCGTCCGCGCTGCCCACGAACACGCGACCTTGACGGCGACCCTTCGGGCGCTCAGTCGCGACGCCGAGCCTGGAATCGAGCACGAGGCGCGCTTGCGCGAGCGTCACTGGGCCGACCTCCTTCATCGGCGAGAGCTCGCCGAGCACGCGCAGGATCCGCTCGGGCCGCCGGAGCGCCATGGTCGCGAGCTTGCTCAATCGATCGATCCACTCGCCCCATGCGGCCGACGCGGGCAACGAGGCGAGCTCCTCCAACAGCGGCATCGCGAACTGCGTCAAATTGTGGAGCGCTGCGCGGTCCCGCATGAGCCTCTCCCGCAGCGCGAGCTCGCCCTCCTCGACGCCGTTGAGCTGCTGCTCGAGTTCGACGTCGGCGCTCTTGAGGCGACCGCGCCAACGCTCGATGCCGCCGATCACCGCGGCGCCGACGATGATGCGCTCCCACTGTCGCGGCGCGCGGAGACTGCCGGACACGACCGGCGCCTTGTCTGGGCTCTCGTCTTCCTCCTCGGGCTCTTCGTCTTCTCCCGACGAGTCGCGCGCGCGGGTCGCCGCCAGCGAGATGGTCTCGTCGTCGGGCGGGACGCGCAGCACGGCTCGTCCGCGCGGAGGTGCGCCTTCGTCGTCTGCCTTCGGCAGCTCGCCCAGCGAGAGGTACTCCGCGAAGCGCGCGGCGCTGAGGCCCTCGATCGCGCACGCGACGAGCGCCAGCATCGCGCGACCAGGCGGATCAGGCGTCGGCGTTCCGCGCGCGAAGTACGCCTCGATGTCCGCGCGTCGCAGCGCCTCCACGAGGTGCCCTTGATACGCAGCAGGCGCACGCAGCAGCACGGCCATGCGATCGAACGGCACGCCGTTGCGCGCCTCATCGCGGATGCGTCGCACGATCTCGACGCACTCGCGGCTCTCGCCTGGCGCAGATAGCAGTGTGAGCGCACCCGGCTCCGAGCGCTCGGTGACGGCCTCACGCGAGAAGAGCTGTCGCTGCAGGTGCGCGAGCGGTCCCTGTGCCGCGATCGACTCGACGGACATCCCCATCGCCGCGGCGCTCCGCTCGGACGCGAGGTCTCCCTCCGCGAACGTCACGAGTGACGCCTCGGAGCGCGCCAGGATCGCCGAGCAGAGCTCTCGCTCGCGCGTCGACTCGATTCGAACGTCCAAGAGCAGCGTCGGTCGCCCCAACAAATCGTTGGCGTCCCCTCGCGCGACGAGCTCGGTCGCTTCGCGGAACACGTCCGCGCGATCACAGAGCGACCCGCGAAGGAGCTCCTCTTCGTAAGCGACGAGCGCGCGCACCAAGTCCGGGTCCGCGAGCGCCGCGCGATCGACCGCGCCCATGCGCAGATCAGAGAACGTGCGTGCGAGCGCGCGCGGCAGGCCGGGGAAGTGCGCGACTGGCGTGAAGCGTCCGAGCTGATCTACGGACAAAAGCCGGTGCACGACGGTCGTGCACACCGCCTGCGTGGCCAACGCGCTCACCGCGACGATCCCACGGGTCGCGAGCGCACGACGCGACAGAGCGCTGGCGAGCTGACCAAGCGTGATCGTCGTCCACCCGAACGTCGCCCCCAGCGCGGGAGTCGAGCGCGCGACGAGGCTCGTTCCCGCCTCCGCGTGCGGAGTCACGATGAGCACCTCGCGCGACTTGCCCGTCTTCTCGAGCCACTCGCGCGCGACCTTGAGCCTTGCCTCTGCAGACGCTGAGCGGAACGCGCGGTGGTGGGTCACTCGGAATCGTATAGTGCGGTCCGCGCCCGACGGCGACGGGCAACCGCGAGACCTTGCGCCGAAGAGCAAAAACGGTCTGCTCCATTGGCCACGGATGATGAGACTGGTTCGGGCGAGTGCGCTGTTGATGGTGGCGGTGGTGGCCGGGTGTTCTGCGCTCCTCGACATCGATCGCTATCGGCCGTGTGCCGGTTTGGAGTGCACTGCGAACGACGCAGGCTCATCCCCTGATACGGCACCGGCGTGCGCGGACACACGACGACCGACTCCAACAACTGCGGGCGATGCGGCCACTCCTGCTTGGGCGCACCGTGCTCCAACGGCGCGTGCGTACCCACCAAGCTCGCCGTGCTCGTACTCGGGACCATCGGTGTTCCCTCTGGGATCGCGGTGGACGCGACCGACGTGTTCTTTTCGAGCGGAGAATACATCTACCATTCGCCGCTCGTCGCCACGACGACGCCGAACAAGACTCTCTTCGACTCGCAGAACGCGATTACCGCGCTCACGGCGTCTCCATCGACGCTCTTTTATACGCGGTACCACTACGGCCCCGACGGCGGCGACATCGGCGCCGCTGCAAGTGTGACCAAAGACGGCCAGCACCGCCTCGTGATCAGTCCTTCGTCATGGAGCCCTCGCGAGGTTCGTACTTGTGGCCAGGCCATTTGCTGGATCGACGGCTTCCAGTTCCCGTCCAATATCTTCGAGTGCTCCGCAGCGCCGAGTGGCTGCGACGCGCCGTCCTCATTTTTTTCGACGCCCTGGCCATGGCCACTCGAATCGATCGACTGGGACGGTGACAACTCGCGAGTGTAGTTCGCAGACGCCCTCGGCTTGCATTGGGCGAAGTTCGGGATCGGCACGACTGACGTCATGGCGGAGCCGGGTGTGAAGGTTCTCCGCTATTCGCCCGTGACCAAACGCATCTATTGGATCGTGGAGTTCAGCAACCTGTCCGGGTTGTTCTCTTGCGACCCGACGAAGTGCACCACCACCGTTGTCGAGATGATGCCGCGCGCGCCGCGGCTTTTGGGTCGCATCGCGCTCGACAGCACGCACGTCTACTTCACGGACAAGCGCGCCGTCAGCGGTGGCGTCTACCGCTGTCCGCTCGCGGGCTGCGATGCGGCGCCAGAGGTCCTCGCGACACCGCAGGCAGGCCCCACGAACGTCGCGGTCAGCGATCAAGTCGTCGCATGGGTCGACGAGCTGGCAGAGCCCACTGCCTCTTACGTGGTGTGGGTCGCCAAGTAGGTCACGTCTTTGGGGCGCGCACGACAGCGAGAGGTCTCGCCTCCACCTCTTGCGCTCGGCTCCGATCGAGTGGGTCGTCGCCGCGCCCGCATCGCTCGATGCGCTCGAGCTGATCGTCCCCGAAGAAACCCTCGTCGCCGATGAAGATCGTGGGCACGCCGAACACGCCGCGTGCGATCGCTTCGTCTGTCTCCTTGCGGAGCGCGAACGAGACCTCCTTCGCCTTGCTGCGATCGATGAGATCCACCGGCAGACTTGCCCTCTCCAGCGCCGCGCGCACGACCTCAAGGTCTTCTACATCCTCGCCGCGCGCCCACACGGCTTGGAAGATCGCGTCGACGACGGGGACACGCTCCTCGGGGGTCGCCGCCGTCGCAACGCGGATAGCGGCGAGCGAACGAAACGGGTGACGCTGCGGCCAGCGCAGCTCGATCTTCGCGTCTGCGGCCTTGCGCATCGTGTCGCGAATCGTGAAGACCCGCTTCGGCGGAATCTCCGCCGGACCCAGCTGGCCGAAATGCGTGAGCACTACACCCAACAGCACGGGCCTCGGCCGCAGCTTCGAGGACAGCACCTTGGGAGCGCGCATCCACGCGAGGTACGCATACGGAGAGATGAAGTCGAAATGGAAATCGAGCTCGGTCATCGCGATGATCGTAGCTGACGCGATCCAAAGCGCGAGCTGCACTCTTCGGCAAACGACGCGTGACTTGCGTCGAGATGGGGTGTAGTCGCGACGTCGATGCTCGCCGTTTGGGGCCGATTCGTCTACGCGAGGCGCGTCCTCGTGCTCGTCGTCTGCGCGCTCTTCTTGGGCGCTGCGCTCTGGGTGTTCTCGCGCGGTGGCACCCTGACGACGGGCACGGTGGAAGGCATAGAAGCGCAGGACGCAGCGGAGCTCGTCGACAGCTCGCTCGGTAAACGCGCGGGGCCTTCGTTCGTCGCCATCTTCCATTCGGCGACACTCACGACCGACGATCCCGACTTCTTCGAGAACATGGGCAACGCGCTCTCGCCGCTCGACGACGATCCCGCAGTCGCCTCTGTGCTCAGCCCCGTGGAGGCGCCACCGCAGATCGGCAACGCGCTCATCAGCAAAGACAAGCATCGCGCGATCGCCGTCGTGGTGTTCCGCGGGACGCTCAACGAGGCCGCGAACGCCTACCCCGCAGTGCGAGAGAAGATCCAACCGAAGAGGCTGGACCTCCAGTGCACCGGCACGCTGCTCTACTATCACGACGTCGACACGACGCTGAAGCACGACCTCTTCATCGCAGAGCTAGTGAGCTTGCCGCTCGCGCTCTTGGTGCTGCTCTTCGTGTTCCGCAGCGCGGTCGCGGCGCTCCTGCCGGTTGGCGTCGGCGCTCTCTCCGTGATGGGCGGCCTCGCGCTCGTGATGGTGCTCTCGCGTTACATGGAGATGGCAAAGTACACGCTCAACGTCGGCTCTCTGATCGGCCTGGGCGTCGCGATCGACTACTCGCTGTTCTTCGTCAGTCGCTTTCGCCAAGAGCTCAGGCGCCAACCAGACGTGGAGAGCGCGATCGTGCGCTCGATGGAGACGAGCGGTCGGGCCGTGCTGTTCTCAGGCCTCGCCGTGTGCATCGGCCTGTTGGGGCTGTTGTTCTTTCCGCGCTCGTACCTCTCGGCGATGGGCATCGGCGGCGTCGCTGTCGTCGTGCTCGCGATCTTCTTCGCGCTCACGTTCTTGCCTGCGCTGCTCGGTGTGCTCGGACATCGCGTCGACGCGTGGCCGCTGCCGTTCAAGAAACCGAAGGACGACGACGACCAGACGTTGTGGCGACGCCTCGCCCCGTGGGTGATGGAGCGTCCCGTGCGCATCTTGATTCCCACACTCGCGATCGTGCTCGCGCTCGGCGCGCCGTTCATGCGACTCCAGCTCACCGCTCAGACCGAGGCCATCCTGCCGAAGTCGACCGAGGCGCGCGCCGGCTACGACGTCCTGCACGACGAGTTCCCCACGCAAGCGCTGACGCGCATTCAAGTCATCGTCACGTTCCCCTCCGAAGAGCTCACGGTGGCTCGGGCGAAGGCGATCCGCGGACTGCGCGACAAGCTCGCCGCGATCCCCGACGTCATGCAGGTCGAGAGCGTGTTCGATTTCGATCCGTCGCTCCCCGCAGACGAGGCGATCAAGCTGGTCGCGCTCCCGGCCGATTTGCGCCCGATCGACGTCGCGACGGCCATGGAGTTCACCACCGGTCACGGCTCCTCCATCCTCACGATCATCACGCCTGTCGGCCGCTCGAGCGAGCGCGCGCACCAAATGGTCCGTGACCTCCGCAAGGACAGAGTCGTCTCCGACGGCTCGTTCATCGTGGGCGGCCGCTCGGCGATGGACATCGACTTCACGGCGTTCATGGTGGGACACACCCCCGCCGCGATCGCGTTCGTGGTCTCGCTCACGTACGTCGTCCTGCTCTTCTTGTTTGGCTCGGTCTTGTTGCCCCTCAAGGCGGTGCTGATGAACTTCCTCTCCATCGCCGGGTCCTTCGGCGCGCTCGTATTCATCTTCCAAGACGGGCACCTCGCGAGCCTGCTGCGCTTCGAGCCTGGCCCCATCGAGCCCACGCTGCCGCCGCTCTTGTTCTGCGTCGTGTTCGGTTTGTCGATGGACTACGAGGTGCTGCTCCTCAGCCGAATGCACGAGGAGTACAAGCTCCACCGCGACAACCGGCGCGCGGTGACCGAGGGCCTCGCGCAAAGCGGCAGGCTGATTACCAGCGCCGCCGCGATCATGGTCGCTGTGTTTGCGGCGTTCGCGCTGGCGACGATCGTCGTGGTCAAGGCGATGGGCGTGGGCATGACGGTAGCCGTCGCGCTCGACGCCACGTTGGTGCGACTCCTAATCGTGCCCTCCACCATGCGCCTCTTCGGCGACGCGAACTGGTGGGCACCGAAGTTCATGCGCAAGATCCTCGACCGCACCGCGCAGCACGAGACCTAGCGGTAAGGGTTGGACTCGATGTCGTTCCCGTTTCGAGTCGCAGTGTCCTCGGGCGGCACCGGTGGGAGCGAGTAGCCGACGGCCTTGTCGGGATTGCGACCGAGGACGACGGCTGCACAACGACGGTCGAACCAGTCGACGTGCTCCGTGTGCCCCGTCTCGCGAAGCGCGCACGCGGCCGCGCAGTCCGGAATGTCTCGGTGACAGTCGTCCTCCCGTTCAGCGCGCACGGGAGCCGCAACGATAGGCACGGGTGCGCTAGCGGCAGGCGCAGATACGCAGCCGACGACCAGTACGAAGAGCGCCCCGCGCATTTGGCAAAGCGTATCAGGTCAGCGCAGTTGCTTGCGAAGCACGAAGCGCAGGCCGCTGTAGCGCTCGTCGATCGCGCACACCTTGTTGTCCACCCAACCCGTCGGTAACAGCACGGCGCGCAGCGCATCCTCGGTGACGTCCGACGGAATCTTCGACGCCTTCTTGGGCCACGCGAGCCACAAACCGCCCTCTTTTGTGAGCTTTGGTGAGATCGCCGCGAAGCGCAAAGCGATGTCAGTGCGCTTCGCCAAGAACGCGAGCGCGACATCGAACGGACCTTCGCCGCGGGTCACCACCTTCGCGAGCGGCGGGTCGAGTGCGAAGTCTTTCGGCGCGCCCACCATCAAGACCTTGTGCGCGGGCTTGATCCCCAGCTTGGTCACGAGCGGAGTCCCCGAATAGCCGAACATGACGACGAGCTTACCCCGAGCAACCGCTCGGAGTGACGGATGGGCCTCGTGATCGCGCATACGAACTCTTCGCTCGTCCAAATCCCTGCACTCCGCCGTCCGTGCGACACCTGGCTTGCGTGAGTGGGCGGAAAACGCTAGGTTCCGCGCCTCTCTGGAGAGGTGGCCGAGTGGCCTAAGGCACGTGCTTGCTAAGCACGCGATGGGGTAACCTATCCGCGGGTTCGAATCCCGCCCTCTCCGCCGCGTTTGTCGCCGCTTCGTTGATCACCGCGGCCATTTGGGCTGAACTTGGGCCGACAGCTCCCGCCCTCGAAGGCGGTCCGCCAAGGTCGAGCGGTAGCGCAGGGAATGGCGCGCCCACCTTGCCGGTGAGGTCTTCGGCCATCTTCACGTAGCCGAGCGTCGTCGCGATGTGCTCGTGACCTGCGCGGCTTTTGATGCGCTCGATCGGCACGCTAGCGAGGGCGAGCCAGGTAAGACCCGAGTCGCGGCAAGAGCGGAAGTTCACGCCCATGGTCGTGGTCGTCTCCTCGGTGAGCTGGTGACGGGTCACGCCTGCAAGCTCTAGGTGCGCTCGGATCGACTTCGCGCGGCGGTCTTCGTTCTCGGCTTCGAGGATCGGCAGCACGAGCGCAGCGTCATCGGTGACGGCCTGATGCATGCGCTTGAGCAAGGGCGCAAGGGTCGGCTCGATGGGCACGTCGCGCATGGCGCACGTGGTCTTTGGTCGCCGGGATTCGCCCTTGTCCTCGTCATAGGCTTTGGTCACGTGGATCACGCCAGCGCCGAGATCGACGTCACGCCAGGTCAGCGCCCGCAACTCACCGGGGCGAAGATAGGTGTAGAGCGCAATCGCGTACACCTCGCCCCACTCGCGCGGTGCAGCCGACGAGAGCAGGGCTTCGGCTTCGTTCGGATAAATGAACGTCTTTTGCCGCGACATCGAGCGCAGCGGCGCTTTGATCCCCGTGGTCGGGTCGGTCTTCCTGATGCGCATGGCGCGGTCACGAGAAGAGACGCTCTCAGCGAACACCGTACGCAGCATGCTCCAGACGTTCATCGCGGTTTTGCCTGCGATGCCCTTGCGACCTGCGAGGCGCTCCCTCACCTCGCCGTCGAGTGCATCGCGGATGTCTTCGATCTTCTCGGGCGTGACCAGCGCCAACGGCTTCGAGCCGATTCGCGGAGACATCCACGCGCGCCAGGTCGAGCGCTCACGACGGACTGAGAGGATGCCGTTCGCTTCGCGCTGAGCGAACACCTTGGACGCGTACGCGTCGCACGTGGTCAGCGCATCGAGTTCGGCGGAAAGGTCCGCGTTCTTGGCTGCGCACATTCGCTTTGAGCAGCGTCCCGTGTTCGTCTTCGTGAGCCTGCCGAGCCGTTGCGTATGCCTCGCGTGACTCGGGCGTGGCGGAGTGCTTCGAAGGGATGTCCACGCGCGGGCGCGACCCATCGGCTAGGCGCACCCGAGCGCGGTAGTAGACCGAGCCGTCTTTGCAGGTGGTGTCGCTCAACGTAGCCGGTTCGGCGTGTTACCTTCTCGTTCATCGGTCGACTCCATTCGATCGGTCATGCCTTCGTGTCAGCGCTTGCGGACCGTCTTTCGGCGGGTGGGCTTCTTCGCCTCGACGCCAGTCGCTTCCGCGTCGCGCTTCACGAGCATGCGAAGCACCTGCGATTGGCTCATCTCATAGTGCTCGGCGAGCGCTTCGAGTCGACTCATGTCCTCGTCGCTGACGCGGATGTTGAGGTTCCGTTCTTTCTTCACGGATTCAGATCTTTGCACGGTTTCCATGTTCGGCGCGACCTCACCAGCAATCTAGCGCGCGTCATTACTTTGTTAATACAACACTTTGTTATTACCTTGTGCGCGCTCGACCGATTGCGGCTCGTCCGCCGATCTTTCGCAACTCGCGTGCATGGTGCACGCTTCAGGCAGGCGCCACGTTGCCGTTTCGGATTGGCTCGCGCGCTGCGAGTCAGCCCTCGCTCGCAATGCTCGTCGAGTTGGAGCTTACGTTCGAGCCGGAGGGCGATCGCTTACTCGGAACAACGCAAATCCCGCTGTTTCGTGGAGCGGCTCGGCAGTCAGAGTAGCTGACGTCATCAAGTGCGCGCGGCGTACGTCCGTTCAGTGCTTCGTAGCGCGATTTCGCGTCGAGCGTTACTTTTGCTACAAGGACTCTCTAGTGGAAGCCATTGGCATCATCGCACCGTTCTTCCGATTCCTTTCGCTCAGCGTCGATGGGGAAGTGCGCCCAGTAGCGTTGCCGCCACTCCCCGCGTTGCTCGGCGAGGCGTCGGAACGTGGGTTGGCAGCAACAGACTGCGCCGACCTTGACGAGCTGCTAGCTCTCTGGGTCGAAGCTAGCGACCAAATCACCGCCGTGATGGAAGATGTAGGCTTGCCGCGGGCGGAGTTTCACACTGCACTCGGCAAATACATCGATGGCAGCGCCCGCATCTGGTCGCCACAAGCTGGGACATTTCTTGGCGATGCCTGTATGGCCCGCGCCGAGCTGGGCTGCCGTGACTTCTTCTGGATTGTGCGCTTGGTCTCATACATCACGGAAGCGATCCGCAGCCGGCCAGAGTTGACGGCGAGGGTGGCTGGACCTGGCGGCGATACGCTTGGCGACTTCGCGTATGGTGCCTCCCCGACCTGGCTTCGGCGCGCTTGGGTCGACCTGCGACTGTCGGTCGCTGCAATGGGGATCATGCACCACGCAATCCAAACGGAGCGAAGAGTGGAGCCGTGGCTGGCTTTGGCGCTCGCTGAGCGCGTAGCAAACGCTCCGACCCGCATCCGTCAAGCCATCGCGCACACCAATTTTCCCGAGGCTGCGGCTTCGTGGAACCGTGCAACCGGTGAACTCGCTGAGACGGAGAAGGCTACTCTCGCTGCCTGGATCAAAGCGGCCGACGCCTCGGGCGACGCCGTCTTCGATCCATACGCATGAATAGGGGCGATCTGGTCTGGTACGTCGGACCGGGAAAAGCCGACCCTCGACCAGGCGTAATCATTAGCGTCGAAGATGGTGCGACCGGGAAATGGTTGCGGATCATCTATGGGTCGACTCAGGAGCCACCGTATGGCGAGCCCCATGTGACCATCCCAGTGACGTCGAGATTCGCCCCGCGCTATGGCCTCAAATCCGACACTCATTTCGCACAACGCAACATCCATCTCGTCAAAGTCGACGTCGTCCGAGAGGTGAAGGGGCGCATGATCGAATCCATCTTCGTGCGCCTCTGCGAATTCATCGAAGCGCTGCCACCTATCGTGAAGCCTGAGAAGTGAGCTTTTAGAGCCCAAGTACCGATTAGCTACTAGATTGAGGCTGAATTCTCGCTCAGCAGTGCGGGACGCAAACCCGCAATTGGGCTGACCACCGTAACGCGACCCTTCCGCAGGTCGCTCGCGGTCATCTGATAGCGTTCTGTGCATGCGTGATCGGCGTGACTCACGAGCAACGCGTGTGCGTGCCCCGCAAAGGAAGCGAGGCCTTGGATGTGGCTGGATCGGCACCCTTGTTGCGGTGGCAGCCGTCTCGCTGATCATGTGGTTTGTCTCGCCCTACATCGGCGTTTCAGGGATTGTGCTGCTCATTATTTTGTACGTGATGGCGAGCCGAATCGAAGGGCTCGAAGAACAGGTTGCCGATCTCGCAACCGAACGAGAAGACGACCGCGACGACCTTGAGATCGACTCGAGTCCTTCCGAGCCAGCGCCTCGGCGACGCGTTGCTGTGGAAAAAGACGAAGACGAAGACGGCGAAGAGAAAGACGACGAAGAGGAAGACCAAAGCGAAGAGGAAGAAGCGGAGAAGCTTAGGGCGTGGGTTCGAGGTCGTGAAAAGCGGACGCGAGCGGCGGAGCGGGACCGCCAGGTCGAAGAACGGGTCGCGAACCACCGCAAACGATATCAATGGAAGGGCCCGAAGAAGGAGTGAGCGCGGCTTGTCGTGCGCCAGCGTGTTCGAATCGCTTCACGATGGCGGCGTCCATCCCTGCTCGATCAATAGCTCTCGGACTTGTTCTGGAGACATCTGCGCGGCAGGCGCACCATTCCCGTCGCCGAGACGTAGCGATGCGAGGCAAGATTCAGCCAGCGCTTTCGCGGCCGATACGCGTACGGCTACAGCATTGTCGTCGTTGGACATGATCGTCGCGAGCTGCGTGCGTGCCTGCTCTAGAAGCTCTCGAAACTTCGCTTCACTGTTCATCGCGGCTCCGATCGTGTTTTGAATTGTTTCAGGTTCGCGAGTGCTCGCGCCTTGCCCTCGGGTGTCTTGGGCCCTGTGCTCGCTCCACCGTGCATGCGACAGCGGCTCGCGATGGAGCCATCGGAACGGCGCCAACGCGGTGCGATGCATGGTCGACTACGGCTGCGAGCCCATGCGCCGCATTTGACCTTTCGCGCCTCTCGTCGTGCCTTGCATTCGGCGTCACGCGCCATCGTGACCGTGACGCTCGCCAGAGTATTCGTCAGCACGCTGATCGCACGGTGCATGTACCGAGATCGCCAGGAAGGGCGCATTACCGAACCCCACCCCGCGCGCACGCGCGTGAACACGTCGAGGGCCAAGAGAGGCCTCGTTGCCTCTGCAGGGGGCGATACAAAAGTCCCCATACCCCTAGGCCTGCTTGGCCAGAGGCCAAGGCAACGGCTTCGTGTGGACTCCGAGTCACGAGGCGGAGACAACGCGAGGCAACGCAAGGCAACATCATTGAACCCCCTGCACTCGGTTGATTGCTTGCTGCGCCCGATCCGCACCGCACTTGCGCGCCACACGAACCGCACTTGCGCGCCACACGAACCGCACTTGCGCGCCACACGAACCGCA
>ENA-OFCD01000625-OFCD01000625.1-metagenomes-genome-assembly--contig:-NODE-625-length-21406-cov-7.464475_pt1 | contig 21406 bp, 19 predicted proteins | sample MGYA00153392_OFCD01 | MGnify analysis MGYA00153392
CTGTCCTGTAGGACACGTCCCATCCGTCCTACAGGACACAGGACAGTTGATTCGTAGATGCGATCGACCCTTGCTGTTACTTGGTTTTGGCATTTTGACTGGATGGAAAATCGGGATGCTTGGGGCGATCTCTCTTCAGGGCAAGTCTTATATTGATGAATGAGTTAGTCTTAGGTCAGCCCTAGCATACTGGTAACGTGTCTTTGAAAGATTTCGATCGAGTGCCAGAGCTGGTTGACCCGATCGTCTCCGAGATTTTTCAATTCGACGACTTTGGTTCCCTGTGGGCGATGGCGGTTCCAGCCAAACAGGTCTTTGTCGGTGGGAATGGCGGCGATGTGGGTGAAGTCTGCTACCCATATCACTTCGACTTCCCGAACGATACCCCAATCCCCATCGCCAATGGTTTCGGCGCTGGTGCTGATGACTTTGACGAGGTGAGTGACGCGAGTTTCTGCGCTGTCGGAGAGGAATTTTTGGACGAGTAGGATGAGGTCGTCTAAGTCGGCTTTATCGGCGTTGGCTCTGTCACCTTTGGCATTAGCCCAATGGAGTTGCTGTTGGCTACCCTGTTGCCAGTCGGCATAGGCCCAGCGGTCTGGATCATCGATATTTTTAACGAATTTCAGATTTTCAAGATTCATCGTTTGTCCTTTGTCTGGCTTATTTGTCTACGGCTGCAATTTACTATAACTCACCCTTGAAGGCTTACCGGAGAAGGGCGATCGGATAGTGAGTAGTTCATCTGCAATTTTAGAGAACCATCTGTCCTGTAGGACACTTCCAAACCGTCCTACAGGACACAGGACAGTTACTCTACTCAAAGCGATCGGCCCCCTTCTGTCACCAGCTTTCGGCACTTTGAGCGAGTAAACATCGGGTTAGTTGGACGATCGAAGTCTCTCTAACTTCTTCCTATGTCTACCGAAATGTTCGGTCGTGGGGCTGGCACTTTGAGCGGGTGGGCAAGATTGGGGGGCGATCGTCTTGGTGGGTGATGCGATCGGACGGTGAGTAATTCAGCTTCAATTTTTAGAGAATCATCTGTCCTGTAGGACACGTCCCATCCGTCCTACAGGACACAGGACAGTAATGCGATCGCCCCTTGCTGTTACTGGGTTTTGGTCCGTTGACTGGGTGGAAAGTGGAGATGGTGGGTGGCTGGCTGGGGCGATGGGCCTGGGACGGACTCTCCGAGAGTGAAGACTGGGCAGGACTGAGGAGCATTATTCGAGTCACGAGTTATCGGCACCCGTTGAAAGGTGAATATATTCATATTAAAAAGCCTGAAAACCCCTACTACATTAGTTCATTGGACGAAACGGTGGACCAATTTGCAGTCAGAATTCGTGATTACTGGGGCGTTGAAAATAAAGTCCACTATGTCCGAGATGTGACCCAAGGAGAAGATGCCTCTAGAGTTCGAGTCGGCGATCTCCCCGCTATCTTTGCAATTGCCCGTAACCGCGCACTCAATCTTTATCGAGAGGCTGGGGAAACAAATATGGCGCAGGCACAACGGCTTGCGGGCTATGGTCTAGATGCATTAAAGAAGCTATTTAGAATGAAATAGCCCTGCCATTGATCGATTCAAATAACTGCGCTTTTATAGGAGACGAATGTGATTTAGCTAAGATAAGATGCAAGACAAAAGCTGAATTACCAATTAAGTAGCGAGTTCCTAACCGCTTTGGTTCACGGCACAAGCGGTATAGCCACTCTAACCCCACATTAGATAAAAATGCTGGGCAGTCGGGAACAACCCCAGCTAAACGGTCAATGGCTGCACCTCCTGGCATAATTACATTTACATCTAATTGATCACGGTATAGCTGAATCCAATGCTCTTGAATTGGCATTCCCATGCCAACAACCAAAATATTAGATTTTGTCTGGTTGATTTTCCTGACAATTTCAACATTCTGCTGAGGGTTGTCTATATCGAAGTAGCCGTGATGCCCATTGATTTTCATATTTGGATACTTGTTTTGTAGACACTTGATTGCAGCATCAGAATGCTCTGGCTTAGCCCCCAAAAGAAAGACAGAGAACTCATGGTGATCGCAATGTGCCAACAGCTCTGGCATCAGAAAACTATAAGATGCTCGATATGCTAACGGTAAGTCTAGCCCCATCCAGCCAATTGCTTTTAGAATACCAGCGCCATCGCAGTGAGCAATTTCTGAGCTTTGAAGAAAGTCGTAAAACCAAGGGATCTGCATTGACAGATTGAAGCTATGAACGTTGAAGTTTGCAACTGTTATCTTTGCTCCTTCCATACAAGCGGTATGAATCGCATCGACAATAGCTGAAACGGTCATTAAGGTAATCCGCCTACCTAACAGATGTACTCTGAGGCTTGGAAGCCTTGATGGCTTGTACGATTCGGTGGGTACTACAGTAAGTGATTTCATATGGTTGTATTTTCCTGGATTACACAATGCAACTCTCGGCTTCAGTACTGGATCAGGTTCCGATATTGAACAATAAATAGTTGAAAACTTAAAAACGCGGTAGTGAAACAAAAATGATTTTGGCTTCTACATATTCAGTTTTAGAAAGATCTAAAACTAGATATCGACGCTGGGGAATCAGATTTGGGAACACAACCTTGACTGTTTGCCGCCTGATAAGCAGCAATTCCAAATTCAAACGGTAACATAGGATACAAATATGACTCGTTTTTATGTAAACAAGAGATATTAAGCTAATTTCTGAGGTTTTTGGTATTCCCTCCTCGAATCTTAGTCTCTTAGAGAGTCAGTAACCTGAAAACAAACTTGATAAGTCATTAAATAGAGCATTACGTTGATTCCGTATATTGGAATAAAACACCATTCCAGCAAGCATTTCAGGCTTTTGTATCTTTGGCTACATTCTGAATTTGGAATTGCTGCCTGATAAGTGATACTTTATCTTTCCCACGCAGATATGTTAACATCTCGTAATATCTTACCACACCATAGCACTTATATCTAGCATTCGTGAGATACTTAAGCTATTTGCAAGTTTTTTATAGTTAGAGATTTAGTATGTAAATTTAATGAAGAATGAGCTTCTTCAGTCTTGAAAAGGTTGGTTGGATGAGAGTATCTACCTGAACTAGCGCTTACACGACTGCCTGTTAGAAAGAGAGCGTGATCAATTTCTGACAAAAGCAACCGATTTTTTCTTCTGTTGTTGACTACAACATATTTCCGGTTTTCACGTCAGTCCTGAGAGTTTTCTGGTGAAAGCTTCTCAATAATTTGGTAGGTGATTCAATGAGTGTTAAGCAACGTGAATGGTATAGGAGTTTTTAATGAGTGTTCTGCCCAGAGTCACGGTTGTTATTCCGGTTTACAATGTCCGTTCTTACCTTGAAGCTACTTTGGTTTCACTAGAGCAGCAGTCTCTTCAGGCATTTGAAGCGATCGTGGTCAATGATGGCTCAACTGACGACACCGCCCAAGTTGCTCAATCCTTTTGTCAGCGTGATTCTCGCTTTCGACTGGTCACCAAGCCAAACGGTGGACTTTCGTCGGCGCGCAACTTTGGGTTACACCACGCTCAGGCTGACTATATTGCGATGCTAGACGGTGACGACCTTTACGAGCCTGGAAAGCTAGAAAACCATGTGAATTGGCTCGATCGGGATGCTTCGATAGGCGTTGTTTACAGTGCCTCGAAAACGATACGCGATGATGGGCAACTCACAATGTTGAGCTTGAGCGGCAAGCCGATCTTGGCTGATCCCCTGCTGGCACTCTTGTGCAAAAACTTTATCGGTCATGGCTCCAATGCGGTCTTTCGTCGGAGTCTGATTGATGAGGTGGGCGGATTTGATGAAACCTTACGAAGTTCTGAAGACATTGATTTCTGGCTGCGGATTGCTGCAACGGGAAAATGGCGCTTTCACCGAGAGCCTCGCACGTTGAGTCGCTACCGAGTTCGTCCGTCTGGACTGTCTTTTGATGTCGCCCAAATGCAGCGATCGCATGAGCGAGTCCTTCAATCGGCCTATCAGCGATCGCCCGAACGTATTGAGCCTTACTTATCAATGGCTTACGCTTACCTGTATCGCTTCCTGGCTCGGTTGTCTATGACGGCTGGGAACACCGAACAAGCGCGTCAATTTATTGCCCAGGCATTCGCGTCCGATCGCTCGATTTTCTATCGGGATCCGCGATCATTATTAACGCTGCTTGCTGTCCAGTTTTCGCCATTAGCAAAACGAGTGATTGGGCGATCGTTGGGGTCTACAAAATCCATTCAGAGCAAGAACTTATGAAATCTGTCTCCCTGCTCAAAAGTGGATTGTGGATCACCTACTCCACGTTTGTAACCCGTATTTTTGCGTTCCTGAGAAGCTTGGTGTTAGCGCGACTGCTGCAACCTGCTGATTTTGGTGTGATTGGGATTGCCTATGTCTTCTGGTCTTTTTTCACGCTGTTTACTCAGGACACCGCCGGAGCTTTAATTTTAAGTGCCGTATTCAGTAGGAGCTTATTTCTTTGGAACCCCTAGTTAGCGTCGTTATCCCAACCTATCAACGACCACTTTTGATTGTACGATCTGTTAAAAGTGCGCTGGCTCAAACCCTTGAGCAAATTGAGGTCATTGTAGTTATTGACGGTCCCCATGAGCCAACTCGTACCACGCTGGCGGCGATCGATGATTATCGTTTGCGTGTAATCGAGCTACCAACCAATCAAGGCGGCCAAGCCGCTCGGAATCGAGGTGTGAATGAAGCCAATGCCGAATGGATTGCGTTCCTGGATGATGATGATGAGTGGATGCCTGAAAAGCTAGAACGACAGATCGAAGCAGCCACGCAGTCCCAGCATAAATTTCCCATTGTTACCTGCCATTTGCTTGTTCGCAGTCCGAAAGAAGAGTCTATTTGGCCTCGAAGAACGCCCCATCAGTCAGAACCTTTGAGCGAGTATCTTTTCGTGCGTAACACCTTATTTCAGGGGGAAGGGCTAATTCAAACATCAACTATTCTGACAGCAAAATCTCTACTACAGAAGGTTCCTTTTGGCAATAGTCTCCAGCGAAATGATAACCATGATGACTGGGATTGGTTACTACGGGCGACGACGCTACCCGATGTGGGCATTGAGTTTATACCTGAGACTCTTTCTGTTTGGTATCTGGGGGAAAAGCGCCCAAGTGTTAGTAGCTCTGGAAACTGGCAGTCTTCATTTAACTGGATTAAGGATAACCGAGCGCTAGTCACAGACCGGGCTTATTCCTCCTTTATTTTGTCAGAAGTCAGTTCACGAGCAGCCTTAGCTCAAGACTGGAAAGCATTTTGGTTGCTTCTCTGGGAGGCGATCCGGTTTGGCAATCCTCAATTCCCAGATTTGTGTTTGTATGTTGGTATGTGGCTAGTTCCTCCAGATGTACGGCGGCGGTTACGCAGACTTGTTGGGATATAACGACGAAAATCCCTGAAAAGCTCACTGTGAAAAGGTTTCAAGACTTTTTCAGCTTATTACCCAACAACTCTGATGTAGCGCAAATGCAGCATTCCTCTGAGAAGGTGCTTGAGTCAGCTTACCGCCGCTCGCCAGCGATCGTCCAAGCGATGCTGCCGACAGCTTATGCCTATATGTACCTCTATCTTGCCCGTTTGTCGTTAACGTCAGGTAATACAACGAAAGCCCGTAATTTTGTGGAGCAAGCTTGGGCAGCCGATCGATCTTTGATCGGCTGCCGCGATCGCTGTTAACGCTGCTTGCCGTCCAGTTTTCGCCATTAGCAAAGCGAGTGATTGGGCGATCGTTTGGGTCTAGAAAATCCATTCAGAGCAAGAACTTATGAAATCTATCTCGCTGATCAAAAGTGGACTGTGGATTACCTATGCCACGTTTGTAACCCGTATTTTTGCGTTCCTGAGTAGTCTGGTTTTAGCGCGACTGCTGCAACCTGCTGATTTTGGTGTGATTGGGATTGCCTATGTGTTCTGGTCTTTTTTCACGCTGTTTACTCAGGATACCGCAGGCACCTTCATTGTCTACAAAGGAATAGACAATTCCAAGTATGTCAACACTGCTTACACAATCAGTTTGATCATTGGGTCAGTGTTTGGGTTGGGGCTAATCGTGGCTGCTCCCTGGGTGTCAAAATTCTTTAACGAGCCAGCCCTCACCGGAATTCTGGTTGTGTTTGCGTTCAACATCGTTCTTTCTTCAGCCTGCTATGTTTACTCTGGCGTGATGACCCGAAACTTGCAGTATCGGGAGTTGGCCAACATCAGTTTGGCCAACTCGATCGTGCGATTGCTCTGTACCACCGTGGCGGCACTGCTGGGTCTGAGCTACTGGTCTTTTGTGATTGGTGATACGGCTTCCTGGTTGGTCAACTGCGGTTTGACATACTATTTCGCAAAGTACCCTTTTCGACTTCAAATCGATCCAGAGCTTAAGGATGAAGTGCTATCTTTTTGTTTGGGATCAGTCGGTTCAAGCTTCGGGTTTTATATCAATGCGAATATAGACAATCTCACGGTTGGGAAACTACTAGGCAGTACTAGCCTAGGCTATTACAACCTGGCTTATCAGCTGACGATGGCATTATCTACGATTTTTAATTCGGTGATTGGTCAGTTGGGACTACCCATCTTTGCTCAATTACCAGATGGTGCACAGCAAGAAGCTGTCATCTTTAGACTGGTGAAACAAATTGCCTTTTTGACAGCTCCAATCTATGCGCTGCTGTTCTTAGTCATCGATCCTCAGGTTGTTACCTGGGTATTTGGCGCTAAGTGGACTCCTATCTGCACTGTAATTCCTGGGCTACTGGTTTTTGCTTACTTTCGAGTGATTAACTCGCCACTCGGTTCAATGTTGCAGGCAAAAGGTCGTCCCAGTGTGAACGCTAAAACTAATCTTTACATCGCGCCGATCGCAGTTTTAGCTTTTGTAATCGGTGCTCATCAGGGGGGAATTGTTGGGGTCAGTCTTGCGGTAGCAATTGTTTTGGGAATTGGATGGACAGTTCAATGCTGGTGGATTGGCTGTCGGGCATTGGGTTGGTCGCTGAAAAAGTTTTTGCTGCCCTGCTTTATCCCAGTTTTGTTGACATTGCCAGGGATTGCGATCGCATTCAATCTTCCGTTCTGGCTGAAGCCTATTGTATTCAGCTTGATCTACCTGGGATGTATGCGCGGTCTGATGCCAAAACAATTTTTTGAATATCAAACGCTAGCGAGTCAGTTAGCGCGGCGATTGCTTGATGCACGTTCCCACCAGTAACTCTATCTGAAGGTGACAGAATGGAAATCAAAAATGTCTTGGTGACAGGAGAATCCTTCTTTCTCGATCGTCACCAGTTTCTCTTTAAGTCTCTCTCAAACCATTTTGAGCATCTGAATTTTTTGCCAAGACCAATCGAATGGTATGAAGCAAAATTACCCAGGACTGTGCTAAAAGGTTTGTTAACGCTGCGAACGGGCGATCGCTGCATTGAGACGCTCTGGCTTAGCCCCCAAAAGAAAGACAGAGAACTCATGGTGATCGCAATGTGCCAACAGCTCTGGCATCAGAAAACTATAAGATGCTCGATATGCTAACGGTAAGTCTAGCCCCATCCAGCCAATTGCTTTTAGAATACCAGCGCCATCGCAGTGAGCAATTTCTGAGCTTTGAAGAAAGTCGTAAAACCAAGGGATCTGCATTGACAGATTGAAGCTATGAACGTTGAAGTTTGCAACTGTTATCTTTGCTCCTTCCATACAAGCGGTATGAATCGCATCGACAATAGCTGAAACGGTCATTAAGGTAATCCGCCTGCCTAACAGATGTACTCTGAGGCTTGGAAGCCTTGATGGCGGCGATGTGGTCGAGTTTGCTTTCTGACGCACTCTTGATGGTGACGCTCTGGTCGATCGTCCTCTGGCACTACCACAAACAAAAACAAACGAAATTTGGGTATACTAAACCTATCTTGCTCCCCCTGCATTATTATGAGAATTGCCTTTTTGGTTCAAGCCCATACGAATGTCAAACAAATTTCGATGCTGTCGAGTTTACTCTCGAGCGATCGAAGTGATGTCTATGTTCATTTTGACAAAAAATCATCGGAGGATCTATCTGGATTAACGAATGCCACGATCGTCCCTCGAATTCCGGTTTATCATGGTGGATTTTCCCAAGTTCAAGCGACGCTGAATCTGCTTCGATCGGCGGTCAAACAGAACTATGATTATTACTTCTTACTGTCTGGTCAATGTTTCCCGATTAAGCCGCTATCGTGGCTGATGGATACGCTTGATCCGTCGTTTGACCACATTGACTTCTATGCGATGCCGAAGGATATCTATGCCAAACGCCTCGATCGATTGGAATACTATTATTTTGAAAAGCAAAGTGAAAATTCTGCCTATCTCTGGCTCAACCGTCTCCTCAAACGAATAATGCCCAAACGGAATTTCGTCAAAGGCTTATCCCTGTGGCCTTACGCAGGCGCGAATTGGTGGTGTCTCCGTCATAGCACGATCGAGTACGTGTTGAATTACACCGATCGGTATCCGAAATTTTCGCGCTATATGAGCATGACCGCCTATAGTGATGAAGTCTTTTTCCAGTCGATTATTTCAAATATGGGAATTGAGTCAGAGTTGAAACCAGCGCTGTATTGCGCCGACTTTGATCCCGCTACGAAGCATCCGAAGATTTACACCCTGCAAGATATTCCCCTCCTAGATTCTCGTGAAGTCTTCGTTGCTCGAAAAATGGATATCAATGTCGAACCTGAAATTGTTCATCACTATCGCGAACTGATTCGGGTTTAACCGCATGACTAATCATCCGATCGCCCTGATTTATCGATTTAAATTACTACCGTTTTCAGAAACCTTTATTCTGAATCAATCGGAGAGTTTAAAAAAATAATTGCTGCTGAGATAGCAGTCATCAATAATTTCTTTATGGAATGACTCTTGGACGTTTCGTGATATATCCAAACATCAGAAGGGAACCCCTCAGCGAGTAAAGCGGTTCATCAAGTTCAACACTATTTGTCTAATGGGGTTAGTTTTGAATGTCTTCATATTGAACTTTCTCTTCAACGTCTTGGGTATTGATCGATACACAGCTAATTCATTTGCGATCGCGGTAGTTACTTTGTGAAACTTTTGGATCAACCTAAAATTGAGCTGGCGAGTAACTGAAGTGAGTTCAAAGTTTTAAGCAACTGAGGTGATCATGCATAGCTTTTGTGAAAAATTTGAGCTTTCACTGAGCAGTGCTGGCAACGTTAGACACAAAGAACAAATACCAAATTTCATTAAATGGATAATTGGTGCAAGCACATTATTTCTTTTCACTTGCAGCAGTTTGAGACATACTCTCTTTCGATCTGGGCATGTTTGGTCAAGCAGTTTACCTTATCATTAGACCGAGGTAACTCGAAAACTAACAGTAACTTCCTTAATTTTATTTCCCGACACCTCTAGTAACTCAGCATCGTAAGTTCAGTGATTGCCGGGTTATAGGCTCTCACTTTTGTGCCGAGAGCTGCTCCCAACTCGATACATCGGCGCGATCGGGTAAAGCTGCAAACATCACAGCCCCTAACCAGGCAAAAAAGAACCAGAGATTTGCGGCCATCCAGCTTAGCGGTGTGGCATTACAAGCAAGGTAGAGCGCAATCAAGCCACAAAACGCCCATTTGCAAGAATCGTCGCCCCTAATCGCTGGCATGTAAACTGCAAACAGCGTCAGAACCATCGCACCGATCAAAGCAATGAATCCAAAAATCCCATTCAGATAAAGAACTGCAGAATAGGTCGAGAAAGAGCCAAGCCCGATGTAAACGTCTTCATATAAGTGTGCGTTGCCTCGAATTACCCCCCATCCAATCCACGGCGATTGTTGCCAAGCCTCCAATGTCCTTTGCACAACTAATGCCCGCTCTCCTGAAGAATCAGCAGAATTATCACGCACTTTATCAAATCCTTCCATGGGCTTTTCCAGCAGTTCTTTGAACGTCAGCCCCAAAATGCTGCACCCGACTAAAGTCAGAGACGTGAGCCAAAGTGATAGCTGGCGAAACAAGTCACTTTCAAAGCAAAAACCTATCAAGAGTGCCAGCGGCAAAACCACCAAAGCGCTGCGACTAGAGCTGACCAGCACAGCACTAAACGCTCCTGCTAAAGCAAATTTTCGTAGGGGTTTATTCGTCTCACCCAAGCAAATTAGAAAGCATAAAACAGCACAAATACCCAAAATAGGTGGGTCAGGCGTATAGAGTGCCGTTCTGGGGAAAGGAACCCCGAGGAACTTTGAAAGACTTGCAAAGTTCACTCGGAGACTGCCTTTGTCACCTGGGAGCAGACTAGCGAGCAGAGGGGTATAGCCACTACCGCCAATTTTTAGAAATAGCATGGCGACTTGGATCGCGATCGTCACCAAAAAGCCCGCTGTCATCCAAGCAGTCGCTCTGGTAATCACCTCAACGCGAACACGGGCAAAAAAGGGCAAGGCAAGGCAAGCAAAAATCATGAAGTAGCTCTTCATAAAAGTCACCGTGGCCGCCAACGCAACTTGCAGGTTAAAGCCCATGTCGTTAATTCCTAAAGCCGCCGTCCACAACATGGCGATCGACATGGCTAACCAAGCCCAAACCGCGATCGGAAATGGCTTTTCAATGAGCTTGTCAAGACTAAAATGAACAGACAGTAAACCAATCATGACAGCCGGATAAAACAACGGCTGAATTCCCATCAGCCACCAAATCGGAGTGAGAATAATCGTCCAATAGATGACTCGCTCTGAAAGGGATAAAGGTGCCTCAACATCTCGAGTAATGAAATTAGGTTTGATGGAGGGGAGATTGAACATACAGTTCGAGAATTAGAGGGTTAGCGACGATGCGAAAGGGTGTCAAGGGTTTTGTCAGTTAATTAATCAAGCTGTGCTTCACGAAAAAAAGATATGTTCTTTATGTTGGTGAAGATATCTTTACAACCTGTACTATGCATCAACTTATAATCAGTTATCTGAACCTGCTTAAAAAGCGATGCTAACATTAGAAGACTAGATGATTTAACCCTCGGACTACTTAGTATGACAGCATTATAGAGCCTTTGAGAACTGTCGGGAATGTTGCTGGTGAAGCTGGACTCAGAGTATAGACACGTAATGAAAGCGACTGCTCCATTTATGAAGTTTACTGATATTGATACTTCTGATTTCCAGAATAACCGTTCAATTCCGTAATAATTCTGCCAATTTACAGTTTCAAACCATTGGCAGGTCCTTTCAATCAGAGATTGTTAGGATAGACTAACAATCTCTGGTTGAGTGAAATTTTTGGGAATCGCTTCATGAAGAAAATATCTGTGATTGCTTCGAGACATTGGAAAGCGTTATTGGGCTTCAACACACTCGTGATTCTAATTGCTTTTTGGGCGATCGCCACGACGCCTAAAACCTGGAAAGCAACTGCCCAGTTAATTCTGCCTGCAACCAATGGCGGTAGTCTTGATGCCAATCTTGGAACATTAGGGTCATATCGCAACAGCGATCCGAGCTTTTCCAACCAGGTTAATCCCCTCAAAATTCAACAGGCAATTATCACAAGTGATGCGTTGCTAGAACAAGCTTGGGCAATTGACCCTCAATATGACAAACAGCCCAAGCCACAAAATTATGGAAGTTTCTTTAGCATTGTTTCTATAGAGCAAACCAGCATCATGACCTTATCCGTCACCGGATCAAGTCCAGAGATTGCTAAACAGCGAACGGCAGCCCTATTGAAAGCCTACAGCCAGCGCTTAAATGATCTTCGCCAAGAAAACAATATAGCAAAGGCAGGATTCAGTCAAAACCAACTGGACAACACTCGACAAAAACTGGCTGAGGCTCAGACAGCTCTGGCACAGTTTAAGCAAGACAGCGGATTAGTGAACAGCGAAGAGCAAACCAAAGGACTTGTAGAGGCTGTAAATTCTCTCAGTACCGCGCAGGCGCTTGTGCAGGCACAATCACAAGCCAGTCGTGAACGCTCCAGAATTCTAGAAATCCGTTTGAGGCTTTCTCCCGACGAGGCCGTTCAGTCTTTAGGCTTAGATCAAAATGAAGACTATAAGTCTCTTCGCAGCAAGCTGACGGAAGCTGAGTCCAATTTAGGAAAACTCCAGGTTATTTTTACCAGTCGCAGCCCCCAAGTTCAAAAAGCACTGAACGATCGCGAGACCCTCCGATCTCAGCTTCAGCGATATGTCGATCGGTCAGGGAGCAGCGTCAAAGTAGACACCACTGTCACAAGTGGTGCTGAAGGACGGGGGAAGCTGATTGAACAACTAGTGACAGCAGAAGCTGACGCAAGCGGGCAACAACAACAAGCAGAGCAATTGCAGAAACAGATCAATCAGCGACGAGCTTCCCTCACTGCCATTCCCCCAATTCAGGCTAAATTAATCTCTTTGCAGCAACAAGCAGATGTCATTGAAGGCGTCTACAAAGGACTAATTGGTCAAGTACAGCAGTCTAATATTGATGCCTTCAATGCCTATCCTAATATTCAAGAATTAAACCCTCCTGCGGTTGATTCTAAGCCCTCCACCCCCAAAGTTTCTGTGATGGTAATCAATGCGCTGCTAGCTTCTTTGGTGGGTAGCATTGCGCTGATTCTGCTGCTAGAAACTCGAAATCCATTACTCAATCCAAAAGATTTACAAACTATCAAGTTTCCTTTAGTCGCTCGGATCCCACACCTCAAGCGCATCGCAGTCGAATCAGGCTTAAGTACTGAAGGTGAGATAGAGTTTCAGCGATTGGCTTCAGCAATTAGCCTGCAACCTCTCGAAAATAATCGTCTGCTGATTACTAGTGCAATGATAGGTGAGGGAAAGACGGCAATTACACTTCGATTAGCTTCTGCCTTAATAGACTTAGGATTTCGAGTGTTGATGGTCGATGGAGACTTTCGCAATGCAGAACTCAGTCGTCAGTTAGGGCACATCCCCAACATTTCCATGGGGACTGAAGTTATTCACTTGCAACCAAACCTAGATTTTGTACCAACTATGCCGCAACAGAACAAGATCTCGGACTTAGTAACACAGGGACGCTTTGAGCAATACTTGGCGGCAGCTCAATCAACTCAAGACTATGATTACGTGTTAGTGGACAGTGCTCCGGTTAGCTTGACGAGCGAAACAGCACTGATGGCAACGATCGTTCCTTCCGTTCTATTTGTGGTTCGTCAGGGATTCAGTGCGCGGAATGCAGTGAATGACAGTTTAGAACAATTGACTCAGCATAAAGCGAGAGTTGTTGGATTAGTAATTAACGGGGTAGAGGCTCAGTCTCGATCGGTATTGTCAACTTAACCGGGTCTGTCAAAACTAAGCACAATCCTTCCTGAATCGTCAGGTGCGCTTAGACTATGCGGCAGAATGCAGCCCAGCAACCTCTCGCCCCTCTTGAAAGCATTGGTGTAATTGTTTGCGATCGCGTTTTGTGCCTCGATTCTCCCATACAGCATCATTCTCTCAATCTCGCGAACCCCCTTCAGAAAGCGAAGCTAAAGATCAAGGGAATGGGTAGTAGTGCCAGACATAATAGCTAATGATTTCGCCGAGGAATTGATGACGGGAGTACGTGGGCAAAAGAGTCGGGATCTGAATGGAATGAGTATGATTCTTCTACTTTTTGGTTAAGTTGATAGCACCATTTGGCTGGTTAATGGGGGTGTCGTCGATTAGTCAGGGACTGTGAACGGCTCCCATAAAGCTCAGAAGCAATCATCCACCTAGGGATGATTCGGATCATGAGATGCTGCTCAGGTTACCCGTGGACCAATCTCCATATCATATCGACCGTGTACGGCTTTAGTTAACGTCTTCGGTATTCTACCTCGCCGTTAATGAAGCCCATATCAAGTAATGAAGCCCATAATAAGGGAGCTTTTATTTCAGGGTCCATCGGGTTGAAAATATAAATTTCATGCAAATTCATGCAAAAAAGTATAAACTTGGTATGTTCCAATCATTTTTGGTGAACATCGCAGAGTAGCCATCCCAGTCTTAATAGTCATTTGTCTATCTGCAATTCCACGTCCCTTCTTTTTAGCCACATCACAACTGCTGAATGCGCTTGACAAAACCAAGATGAATTTATTTTGGAGCATCCTATTCACAGCAGTCTATAGCTTTTCTCTCTTTATAGGTGTCCAATGGGGAATTCTTTCAGTGGCAATTGCAGTCTTGAGCAGTCAGTTTCTAATCACTCCATTGTTTGTATTTTGGGTGACTCGCCGGGTTTTCAAACCTACTGCCGCCCTAGATTCATAAGTGATTAGATTAGGTCCAGAAATTGAAGGGCTAGAACCCGAACTTTAAAAAACAATCATTCTTAAAGGAGACATCGTATGACACAACCCACTGTTGGATTTGTTTTATTGACTCACAATAATCCTGTTCAAGTTCTTAGACTCATTGCCACGCTTAATCGTCTATTTAACTATCCGCCCATTGTTTGTCACCATGACTTTTCAAAAAGTGTGCTTCCTACCGAGTCGCTCACCAGCAATGTTTCATTCGTTCATCCTTATTTTAAAACGGCTTGGGGTAAGTTTTCTGTTCTCGATAGCATGATGCGTGCGTTTCAAATGATTAGTCAAGGTGCGGATGCTCCCGATTGGGTGATCCTACTTAGTGGTGCAGATTACCCAATCAAACCAGCCGACCCGATCCTAAAGGACTTAGCATCTAGTCCCTATGATGTCCATATCCATCATGAGCTAATTCAATATCAAGCCTACGAGAGAGAGTGGCAAAAGCGATGCTATAAGCGTTATTGTGGTATCAAGATTGGGTTTCCTGCTTTAAAGTCTTTCCATCTTACTTTAACCTATCCTTGGGTCACAAAATTCTTTACCCCTTTTTCAAAAGACTTTCGTTGTTTCGCAGGGGATTTCTGGTTTTGTGCGAATCGAAAAGCTATTAATTATCTGATTGCGTTTCATGAGAACGAAACGGCCCTTGCATCACACTATCGTAACTTAGATCCTTTTGGAATGAGTCCAGATGAATCCTATCACCACACTATTTTTTGTAATGCTCCTCACCTCCAGATTTCTGGTGATAATTTGCGTTACATCGATTGGTCGAAGTCTGGACGTCACCCAAAAACGCTCCTCCTGGAAGATTTAGCGAAGCTTCAGACCTCACCCGCTCATTTCGCCCGAAAATTTGATATCAGGACGGATGAAGAGATTCTGGATCAACTCGATAGAGTAATTGCCTAGCTGACTGTTGTGAAATCTTTCAAGTTTCTTTAAATTAATAGGAGCATTTTCCGTGTAATATCACGCTACAAAACCCCGCATTTCCGTTATCATTCCAGCTTATAACGCAGAGAAAACAATTCTTGAGACGATCGCGTTTTGCGGGGAGTTGAGGGTGTTTGGGATGAAAGTGGTCTCGAATAACCTAGGGGATTTGGTGAACTTAAAAAATCTAAGATTCTAAAATACGAAACCCCTCTGAAAAGGAGGCTTTGCCCCTTTTGCCTTATGTGGATGCAGGGACAGCCCAACTCATCTACAATCGTTACCAGACTGCTAATCTAAGCAAAACTTGCAATCCAAAATTATGCGAATTATCGGCTTGATGAGCGGCACATCAGTCGATGGAATTGATGCTCTTAGTTTGGATCCGATCGCCGGGAGATAGCTTCATGATTGCTTTCCCTGTTGTCTCGCCAGACGGGCCGCATTGCGTTGGCGTTTAGCTTCAGCTCTGGCGATCGCCGCTTGGGACGATGGCAAGGCGACATATTCAGCACGGGCGAGCAGTCGATCGCGTATCTCGGATTCGTCTAGGTCCGTGGCATTGGCTAGAAGGGAAGCGAGTTCGTCGATTAGAGTCTTAGATGTGTGGTCCGTCACGCTGCGATCGTCTCCTCTTCCCACTCAACTTCAAAAACAAACTCATCCTCTTCGTCGTTGGGAATGGTTTGTGACTCATCCCAAGGCTCTCCCCTCTCTGGTTTGGGAGTTTTTTGAAGGTGATCCACACCCCTCTGTAAAGTCTTTATAGAGGGGTGTGGATCACTCTGTTTAGGTCTATTAATCCCTTTCTGGTAACGGGTTTCAATGATTTCATTTAGATCAATTAGCTTCTCAGCGTCAATCCGGTAGATCCAGACCGCCTTACCGTCGATGCGGGTTCGTGTGCCAATCAAGGTTAAACCGACTTGACCTAGAAGCTCTCCTAAAATCTTGACTGGGGAAGCGTCCGCTTTCACGGTGTAGTTCACGCCATTCTTAACCGCCCCTGCCATCTGGACACATCGAGCGGCAAAAGCAATCATCTCCGGTGCTTCCTTCGAGAGCTTACGGTCTTGGAGCAATGCCACCATTTCAGGCAGGCCGATCGCCATTCTCACCCGTCGAGCTGCAAGGGACCGATCGGCATCCACCGCCGATCCACCTGCCGATTCTTTGACCACCGCCATGGCTAGTTCCTCGCCGTCTGGAGAAAAAAGCTTTTCAAACTCCCTCACCTTGCCCCTCAGACCGTCCCGATCGCGTTTGATGAGCGAGAGGGTGAGAGCGCCGCTGTCGATGCCATAGAAGCGACATAGCTCCCAACGATCGAGGGCGAGACGATCGGTTGCGTCGATTCGCTCGCTGACCGATTTCGCTGTCAAAATTTCAGCCTCGATGTCCATCAAAATTCTGGCGTCGAGTTTGGCACGGTCCTGCTTTTCTTGCCAGTCCGACGCCGACGCTGCAAAGGATTCACCGGAAGCCTCGACACAGACCGGGGCCATTGTATGTCCGTGGTCTTCAAGCAAGATTTTCAGTGACGCCGCTGGAGTCGCTAGCCATTTGTTATCCGCTGCAATAAGACGAGCGCCAAAATCTGCGGCGTAGGCTTGGGACTCTGACAGGTCTAAGTCAGAACCGATCAAGGCGCGATTGAGTTTGTCGCGGTCGAGAATTCGGTTTTTGATGATACGCGGGTCGGACTCGTTACCCCACTTGCCAGGAACGCGACGATGGGGCGATGTCCAAACAATCCGATCGACCGTTTCGCGAACACGGGCCAAGGCCTGCCGCATTTGACGCGGGGTAATGGAGCAACCGCTAAAAGTTCCAACGACACCGACGAACCGCCCGGATTCTTCCCAGCTCAAGCCCTGGATAACGGACGGCGAGGTGATGATAAATCGAACGCCGAGCGCTTGGAGCTCGCCAAATTTTCCAGCGATCGCCAGCGCCGCCCGTGGGCACTTGTCCCGAATGGTGACGGAGTTGATTACCGCACATTGTTCGGCTCCGACGTGATTGGCGATTTCCTCGGAGGTGACGCGGGCGTCACTAGCCCAGTGAACCAAGCCTGTGGGTGAAAATTTTTGGGTAATGAGCGCGATCGTTCCTTCGATCGCCTTGGCTACCGTGGGTTGCGTACTGGATAAGGTGAGCCAGTGCGTGACGTAGGGGTCAGGCTTGCGAGTGTTTTTTAGGTAGAACTCAGCTTCGCCAGGACGCAGCTCACGCAGGATGTCAAGTTCAACACGGGTTAGGTCAGCATCAAAGGCAAGGATTCGTTTTGAGGACCGCACGGACTCTATCAGTTTTTCAATAATCTGGATCCGCTGTTTCTTGCAAGTTGCGCCTGTGAGTGCGTGGCGAAGTCCGTGAGTGATCTCGTCTAGAACTAAATCGTCAAGCTCACCTGCGAACTGATTTTTTAGATTCACGTTGGGAAGAGAGTCATAGACAATTGTCAGCCGATTGCTCAGTACATCACCGTCGTAATAAGCGCCCTGGCTGCGGTCGAGCGTCCCTTCATTCCGGTAGTTTGCATCTAAGCCCGTCGCCGCCGCTTTAGCCAAGCTACGAAGGGGATAGGGTGCTAGGACTGAGTTCCCGGCTGTTTCCCGCGCTGCTAACTTGGTTTTCCCGGTTCCCGTTCCCGAATCGGTGAAGACCAGCCCCGTCTTAGGAAGTTCTGGTGCATCGTCTTGCAAATTGCGGGTGCAGACGATCGCGTTAGGCGTTGCCAGTTCAAAGGATAGTTCTATCTTCAGAGCAAATTCAGCCGGGGTAAGCGGGTTGTCTAGAATCTGCTTCACCACCGATTCACCATGCGCCGCTAGAACATCGTCGATCCCTTTACCTAGGGATATATCCCAGAAGGCGATCCGAACAGTGACGCCTCGTTTTTTGAGTAGGCGCGATCGGTGTAGGAATGCGTTCGCAACCTTTCGACGGGTGACGGGGTTGATATCCATGTCAGGGACAAGAGTGATCCGTCGTCCTGGAGTTGCCACATCTGAAAGTCCTTTGGGGAGCCGTGCTTCTGGCAGTGGAAGTTTCTCGACGGTGTAGCCGCCTGTTTTGCCTGATTTCCGTCTTCCGGTCAGTCGTTTGAATTCCTTGTATTCATTTTTTTCAACCCCGCCAAATGCACCAAAACCAGAGATCGCGGGATAGCCGATACCCACTAGAGCAAGGGCTTTAGGCGCTCCCTCGCAGTCGAAGATAGAGACTTCTGGGGAGTGTCTGACTTGCTCCCAGAAGGAACCGAGTAGGGACAGGGTGACGGACAAGTCAGCGTTAATCCGTTCCCGGTAGGCGCTGGGAACGGTGGGATAGAAGTATTTCAGCCCTGATTTTGCAATGGCATCATACCGCCGTCCGTCTGGAGAACCTTCGAGATATCGAAGTTGGAAGAATTCACCCGATTCTGAGTAGAAGGCGATCGCCGTCAATCGCGTTTTGGGTACCCATGACTGGCTAACGCGGCGCTCTAGAGTAGTGGTTAGACTCGTGTCGCGGGTCTCCGGGTCGTCTGAGACGTGGCGCGTGTTGGCTGATAGCAGATCGGCTGGAATGGCCCAGTTAGGGAGATTAGCCACGATTGCCGCCTCCCTCAATTGCGTTCAGGAGCCGCTCGACAATCCGTGATCGCCATCGGGAGTACGGAATGGCAGTTAGCCGCTCGACTAACCATCGGCAAACGCAGTGGATCCATCGATCTGCTAATGTGGATCCGCTAATTCCTGTGATATTATCAGGTGACGTAGCAGTTGTCGAAAAACCAAATTTTGTTATCATGGAGTGCATTGGCCACCCGAGAAATCGGGGGCATAAAAGCTGGAAATCTTTTTCTCTCCCGTCGAAAGTCGAGTGAAAGATTTTTAGAAAGAAAATTGAAAGACCTTCAGATTAATTCTGGAGGTTTTTTAATGCGTGGTCGATGGCGCGCAGAACGAATTTTTTCTGCTGGACATTATTTTCTGAACAGAATTTTCGTAGGTCTTGTTTTTGATCTGCGGTAACTCGGATAGAAATTCGATCGGTCAAGTTCGTCATAAATTTCGGGTGGCTCAGTGACCTGATGATACTCGATCCAGATGTAATGGGTGCGAGTTTTAATGTAAAATGTTGAGCGTATCCGCTCATAGGTCAAAATCCCCACTCAAGACACCAAAAATGATAATTCTGATGTGTTTTTGTAAACACACTATCGCGATCTAGACAGGGTTATAGCGTTCCTAACCCTGTTGCTAAAAATGCTATCTATCTATTTGAGTTAGAATGTAGATTAGGGCTTCTAAAATAAGTCGTAAACGATCGAATTTCGTTAACTATTGAAAACTTGTGCCGCCGTTAGCGTCAACTCTGGAAAAGTGGGAGAAACGATCGCATCATTACCCTGGAAGGTTGCGAACTGGTACCGATCACCGATCAGAGTGCCGACCATAAACCAATCGCGATCGGGGTCAATAATCCAATACTCAGGTATGGCGATCGCTGCGTATTGGTCTCGCTTATCCTGATAATCTCGCTTGTAGTTGGGCTTGGACTCATCACCGGGTGATACGACCTCTACGACAAGCCTTGGCGGTGGCATATCGCGGGTAATGGTAAGGCGTGACTCAACTAGAGGCAAGTGAACTTCATCCAAAATGGTCAGGTCTGGGAACCGGGTTTTAGGTTTACCGATAACTTCGACCTCTGCTCTTCCAGGACGGATGAGCTTGCGATAAATTCCCATCTGAAGCAATACAGCAAAGAGGAAGTTAGCAATATCGTCATTGCGGCTGGATTCCGTCATAACCTCGATCAATTCCCCATCCCAATACTCACACCGTCCCTCTGGCAGATCAGACGGGTCCGCTATCAGGTACGCTTCAAAACTTGAAAATCTGGCTTTAGTGAACGTCATGCGATCGCTCCTTATTTGGCTACTACGGCTTCAGGGGTTGCAATTTTGTACAAACCCTTGTCTTGAGCTTGAATAATGCCTTGCTCAATCAAAAATGAAGCCAGGTTAGCAGTTGGACGCCCTTGCTGTGATGCCCATTCTTCTAAAGCTTCTGCTATTTGGTCGGGTAACGTGACCGTAATTCGCTTCATTTCTGTCATCCTTAACTTTCTCCTATGCTACTGCCTATCTGCGATTTACCGCATTTTGCATCTTAAGCGCATATTGCAAAATGCTTGAAGGATGCTAGCATGACTTCACCGATCGGCACCATCGATCGCCGCTGAGAACAATGGAGACCCCCAATGCTGACCTATCAAGAGCTGTGGGAGAAAGCTTGCAAGTCTTATGGACAATTCATCTCGTCCCCAACCTTTCGGCGTTGGGTCAGTGAAGCCTGTCTTCTCCCCATTCAACCGACTTATGAAACCGATGAAATTCATTGGGTTATGGAGTGGGTCAAGACGTCCAAACGATTCCCAAAAGGCAGTCCTAGAGCCAAGCAAGCCTTTCACCAACGAATGAAGGAAGGCGCATGAATCAACGGAATACAAATGTTGATTTTAAAAGTCTAGAACTCTTTCCTATAGGGGCTTATACGGATTACAGCCACGGAATGACCCCGATTAGCACACGAACCAAAGCACCCCGCCATGAGCAAACTCACGCCAGAGCAAAAGCGCAAATTAGACCAAAGCGAACCCCCATCACCCCCGATCGCCCCGGCTGCCCTGTTATCCGCCACGCCATAGACTGACATCCGCGTGATAAATCAATGCCTCAGGCGCAACCTCCCGCGCCCCTGCAGGACTGCCATAGACTGAGCAGGTAACGATCGACCCTAAAAAAGTGCCCCATCTTTGAGGCACTGTAAGGCGTTCAAAATCAACAACAACCTAATCCACTAAAAGGGCATCCCTTGTTCCTTATAGAGGTTTCTATCGGATTTTCCTGAGCTTTGCGCTTGTGCTGGCGGTTGCGGGGCTGGCTGCGGGGCCGATTGGGGTATCAGTTGCGCTAACTGAAGGGCTTCCCTTCGGCGATTGAATGCTTCTTGTTCAAGAAAAAACAGGCGATCGGCTTTCTGTTCCCCTGACTCGATCGCATCTAATTGCTCGACAGCCTCAATCGTTGCTTGAGTCTCAGCGTTTGCAGCCGTGAAAGATTGCAGCTTCGTTAAGTTTGAAG
>ENA-OFCD01000626-OFCD01000626.1-metagenomes-genome-assembly--contig:-NODE-626-length-21394-cov-4.506631_pt1 | contig 21394 bp, 16 predicted proteins | sample MGYA00153392_OFCD01 | MGnify analysis MGYA00153392
GCCGCACCATCCCCGGCGTCTACTCCCGCGTCGCCGGACGCTTACTCGCCCTCGCCACCGGAATCTGGCACAACTGGCTCATCGGAGAACCCAACAAACGATCCCTCATCGCCTACGACCATTAGGACTCACTCATCTAGGCTCGAATTGTGTCTTTACCCTCGACAAAACGCTCTTCCGTCGCCCGCACGGCCGGTCGACTGCTGCTTGGCGCGTTTCTCCTGCTGGCGGGAATCAGCCATCTCACCGTCAGTCGAATGGCTTTCCGCGCTCAGGTACCGCGCTGGGTGCCTGTCGATGCGGATTTCGTGGTGCTCGCATCCGGGATCGTGGAGATCACCCTCGGGCTCGCCCTCCTGTTGCTCGTGCGCCGGCAGGTGATCGTGGGAGTCATCGTGGCCGTTTTCTTCCTGCTGGTCTTTCCCGGCAACATCTCCCAGCTGGTTACCCACACCGACTCCTTCGGGCTCAACACCGACCTGGCCCGTGGCATCCGGCTGCTGTTCCAGCCGCTGCTGGTCGTCTGGGCGCTGTGGAGCACAGGAGCCTGGTCGGCGATTCGAAATCGCCCTCGCCAGGCCTAGTCATAGGGAATTAACCTCTTCGACCCCTGCAGGTCAGCTCGGGATCCTAACCTCCTCACTGGTTCACACTCAACGAGTCCGGAGGATTCCATGCGCGTGAAGAAAAACCTGTTGATCGCCGTAACGGCGGCCACACTGCTGATGGCGGGGGCCGCGACACCGGCATTCGCCGACGATGCCGGTCATGGTCACAACACCACCGGAGACGGTTCGGATCGCCGGAACCTAAGTTTCGGAATCATCGGCGATGTGCCCTATGGGAAAGCAGAAATCGCGGCATTCCCGTCGTACATCCAAGATCTCAACGCACACCGGGAACTCGACTTCGTCGGGCACCTGGGAGACATCAAGAGCGGATCGTCGGTCTGCTCCGACGAATACTTCGCCAGCATCCGCAGCAACTTCGACACCCTCACTCTTCCCCTCGTCTACACGCCGGGCGACAACGAATGGACAGACTGTCACCGCACCAACAACGGCGCCTATAACCCGATCGAGCGGCTGGCCGCGGTGCGAAATACCTTCTTTCCCCGCCCCGGTGTCACTCTCGGAGCGCCGATGAAAGTCGACTCGCAGGCACGCGCGGGGTACCCCGAGAACGTCGACTTCCGCACGAGGGACATTTCCTTCACCGCCGTGAACATTCCCGGGAGCAACAACTCCCTCGTGCCGTGGTCCGGCCTCGGCCAGACAGCGCCGACGCCCGAACAGACCGCCGAGGTTCAGGCGCGCACGCAAGCGGACATCCGCCAGCTCACCGACACGTTCCAGGCTGCCCGCCGACACCGTGACCGGGCGGTGGTCGTGATGACCCAGGCCGACATGTTCGACCCGACGGTGACCAACCCCGCGACATCCGACTACGCGGGCTACACGCCCCTGGTGAAGGCGCTGATCGAGCAGGCAAATGACTTCGGCGGTGCGGTGTACCTGATCAACGGAGACAGCCATGTCTTCAACGAGGACCACCCGCTGGCCAGCGGATCGCCCTGGTTGGCGTTCTACGGCCAGTCGACCGCCGCGACCAACCTCACCCGTCTCACGGTCGACGGGTCATCCAACGCCCAGGACTGGCTCAAGGCGACGGAAAGTCCCCTCGGGTCGGCGACGCCGCTCGTGTTCGAGCGCGTGCCATTCACCCACCCCGCCTCCTGAGGCCAGCCAGCGCCGGGTTCGCAATCAGCGGACCCGGCACCGCCTGACAAGTGCGGTTGGGAGCGGTGAAGGCATTGGAGACGAGGATCAGTTATATCGAGGTCGCGCCGATCAGAGCGACCAACAGGAACCACACTTGACCGAAAAACAGGAGATAGCTCTCGGAGGGGATGCGGATCGACGTCGGATTGGCGGTCGTCTCCACCTCACCGAACACTCCACCGACCTCGAGCGCAATTGTCGACCAGAGTGACACCCGCGACTAGAAACCCGAGACATGGGGCTGACCAAGGCAAGCCATTCGATTCGGTCCTGTGCCAGTCGGGTGAATCCCCACCTCGCCGCACGGAAGCAGATGCTCCTGCCGTGGTCAGGATGTTGACCAGCGCAATCGCACTGGTCTGCGTATTGGTGCAGCTGCCGAAGTCGGTCGCCTCCGCCCCGTCGCCAAGGACCGACACTCCCCTCGGGTGACGCACACTCACCCTTCGACCGGGATCAATACCGAGATACCTGGCGCGCCGAGGGATCGCCGAAGGCAGCGGGTGTTGGGTGATAGTCGCGGGGCGCTCTGCGATCGCAGGCAGTAGGCAAGGTATTCGCCCACGCGCAAGCACCGACCCGCTGTGCGCACAGAGGCCGGGCGATTGGTACAGGCTCCGAATCCCACATTGCCGACTCCCCGCGGCGCTGGATCGACCGCTCAGTGTCGGCCAGAGCCGTGCCCGGTCGCGGCCAAACATCCGCATTCACCAGGTTGCTCTCCTCGCCGGGGCACTCTCGCTGCTCGACGAACGGTACCGATTATTTTTCTCTCGCCGAGTGTGTGGGTCGGACGAAATGAACTTAATCCTGCCGGCCCTCGGGTCTTGAGCGACCGCCAGAAACTGGTCTGAAAGACATCGTTCCCGCTGTCACCGACGTCGTCACCGAGCAGTTCCCCGTCGCCCGTCGACAACCACGACAACCACGACAACCATCGATTGGGATAATGTCCGGGATATTTTCGAGAGAAGATGGCGGCATGGGCGCCGAGCTTTGAGACCTATGTCTTGACGTTTCAGATCAAGACACGGTGCACAGAGAACACGGGCACAACCGCGATCAGTGCCTCGCGGGCGTGGCGGCGGCACTCCCACGAGCACTGCCAAGACCACACTGGGAAACACCCCGAACACTCAGATCTGATCAAATTTTGAGAACCTTCACAATTGATCACGTCGGCTCATTTTTACGGAGAGATATCACCAAACATCGGCAGATGTTGACTCAATGCGTGCGATAAAGCGTTATTGAATTGAGATAAACAATCAGAAATGATTCTAATTGTGAGCGCTAACATCTGAGCAGATCAGAAAGTCCTGATCTACCTGAAAATCCGCCAGCACACAGCCGACGATGGTCGAAGGAACACTAAACGAAGGAGTTTGGTCAGATGAAGAAATTACTCAGTGCGATCGCAGCCGGGGTCGTGATTGTTGCTTTGGCGGGCTGTTCGGCGAGTGTCACCGGAGCTGTCGGCAGCGGCACCGGATCGAAGGCCATCGTCGTCGGCTTCTCACAGGTCGGGGCGGAAAGTGGGTGGCGAACGGCCAACACGATTTCGATCCAGTCGTCATTCAAAAAGGCGGCTATCGATCTGAAATTCTCCGATGCCCAGGGGAAGCAGGAAAACCAAATCAAAGCAATTCGCTCGTTCATCCAGCAGAAGGTCGACGTGATCGCTTTTTCTCCGGTTGTCGAATCCGGGTGGGATACCGTCCTCCAGGAAGCAAAGGCGGCCAAAATTCCCGTGGTGCTCACCGACCGTGCCGTCGATTCGAAAGATAAGACGTTATACGTGTCGTTCCTTGGATCCGATTTCCTGAAGGAAGGCGAGAAGGCCGGGGACTGGGTCAAGAAGGAGTTCCCCGATAAAGCGGTTGTGAATATTGCCGAGATTTCCGGTACCACCGGGTCTGCCCCGGCAAACGACCGCGCGAAAGGCCTGCGCGATGTTCTCGGCAGTGACTCGAAGTACAAGATCGTGGCAAGCCAGACCGGAGACTTCACCCGCGCCGGCGGCAAGCAGGTCATGGAGGCGCTGCTGAAGTCGACTCCCAACATCGACTTGGTTTATGCGCACAACGATGACGAGGGCCTCGGTGCCATCGAAGCCATCGAAGCCGCAGGCAAGATTCCCGGAAAAGATATCCGGATTCTCACTCTCGACGCGACTCACGACGGTCTGCAGGCCCTGGCTGACGGCAAGATCAACTACGTCGTCGAATGCTCGCCTTTGCTCGGCGACCAGCTAGTCAATATTGTGAAGGACATCGTTGCCAAAAAGACGGTCCCGCAGCGCATCCTGACGGTGGAAACCACCTTCGATCAGGCTCAGGCGATCGCAGCTCTTCCGACCCGGAAGTATTAGCGTTCGATCGGCACAGCTGAACGTTCGACAATCCGCCAGCCGGCCGGGAAACGAGAAAGCTTCCCGGCCGGCTCACACTGATACGCCTCGATCCCCGCAATAAACTCCCCTCTCGACGAAGAGAAAGCGATAACTCCGATGGCAGCGCCCACTCCGATTCTCGAAGCGATCGACGTCTCAATTTCGTTTCCGGGGGTGAAGGCGCTCGACACCGTGAGTTTTCGAATGTTCCCCGGTGAGGTTCATTCTCTGATGGGAGAAAACGGTGCCGGCAAATCCACCCTCATCAAAGCGTTGACCGGTGTCTACTCGATCGACAGCGGCTCCATCGCCCTCTCTGGGCGCCCCCTCGACATCAGTGGGCCGGCGGAAGCGCAGACTGCCGGAATCAGCACGGTCTATCAGGAGGTAAACCTACTCACAAACCTCTCCGTCGCCGAGAACATCATGCTCGGTCGAGAGCCGCACCGATATGGTGCCATCGACTGGAAAAATACACGGGCCCGAGCCGGCGAGTTGCTCGCCGGGCTCAGCCTCGACATCGATCCCTCCTCACCGCTGGCGAGCCACTCGCTCGCCGTACAGCAGCTCGTCGCGATCGCTCGGGCGATCGGTATTCAGTCGAAAGTGCTCATCCTCGACGAACCGACCTCCAGCCTCGACGCGGAGGAAGTCGCCGAACTGTTCCGGGTCATCCGCCGGCTGAAAGAGAACGGGGTTGCGATCTTGTTCGTTTCCCATTTTTTAGATCAGGTGTACGAAATCGCTGACCGCCTCACGGTTCTCCGCAACGGCGCTCTGGTCGGTGAATACCTCACCGAGGAAATTCTCCGCATTGAATTGGTCAACAAAATGATCGGCAAAGAGATCACCGAGCTGGAGGCACTAGAAAACCGCACCCGGGAAATCGAGGATGACGAACTCACCAGCCCGTACCTTCAAGCGGTCGGAATAGCGCGAAAAGGATCAATTGAACCAGTGGACATCACCGTGCATGAGGGCGAAATCGTCGGTCTCGCCGGACTCCTCGGATCCGGTCGAACCGAGCTGGCGCGACTACTGACCGGGGTCGACCGGGCGGACACCGGGACTCTAAAAGTTCTCGGCCGCGAGCGCCGGTTGCACAGCCCGAAAAGTGCGCTGCGCGACCGCATCGCTTACTCATCCGAAGACCGCAAACGTGAAGGAATCATCGATGACCTCAGCGTGCGCGACAACATCGTGCTCGCCCTTCAGGCGGATCGTGGTTGGTTGCGCCGGATTCCTCGCCGCCGCCAGGACGAACTTGCCGCAAGCTATATCGCCGCACTCAACATCCGACCGGCAAATCCGAATGCACTCGTGCGGAATCTCAGCGGAGGCAACCAGCAAAAGGTGCTCTTAGCGCGATGGCTCGCGGTCGCGCCACGACTGCTCGTGCTCGACGAACCGACGCGAGGGATCGACGTCGGGGCGAAAGCCGAGATCCAAAAACTCATCTCCAACCTCGCAGAAGAAGGAATGTCCGTGATCTTCATCTCAGCCGAACTCGAAGAGGTCATCCGACTCAGCCATCGCATTACAGTGATGCGGGACCGCCGAAAAGTTGCCGACCTTGCTAATGAAGACGTCACCGTCGCCCAGATCATGGCACTCATCGCCAGCGGTTTAGACGCATGAGCACGAGCAATAACCCCACTGTCTCTGCGGTTCGGACCGTGGCCAAGAGCCGGCTGCTCTGGCCGATCGCCGTGCTTATTGTGTTGCTTCTCGTAAATGTGGTCGTAGAACACCGATTCTTTTCCATCCGAATTCAGGATGGTCACCTGTTCGGGAGCCTGATTGACATTCTCCGCAACGGATCCCCCACTGTTCTGGTCGCGATAGGTATGACCCTGGTCATCGCAACCCGCGGAATCGACCTCTCAGTCGGCGCCGTCGTCGCCATTTCCGGCGCTCTCGCTGTTCTGATCATCCGCGACTCACCGACCCCCGGCAGCCTGACAACAGTGCTCATCGCCTGCGCGATTGCCATCGGTCTCGCCGCAGTTCTCGGTGCGTGGAATGGGCTCCTGGTCTCCGTTTTCGGAATTCAGCCAATTATCGCCACCCTCATCCTCCTCACCGCGGGCAGGGGAATTGCGCAGCTCATCACCGAGGGTCAGATTCTCACTGTTTCCAGCCAGTCCTACAAAGTGATTGGGGGCGGCTACTGGTTCACGCTGCCCGCGTCGATCATCATCGTGGCGGTAGTGTTCGTTGTCGCCGCCGTGGTTACCCGCAAGACGGCGCTCGGACTGTTGATCGAATCGGTCGGAATCAACCCGGAAGCAAGTCGGCTTGCCGGTGTCGGCTCCCGAAGCATCATCTGGATGGTCTACATCTTTAGTGGAATCTGCGCTGGCGTCGCCGGTCTGATGATCAGCTCCAACGTCACCGCTGCCGATTCAAACAGTGCCGGATTGTGGATCGAACTGGATGCCATTCTCGCCGTGGTACTCGGCGGCACCTCCCTCGCCGGCGGGCGTTACTCTCTGGTCGGCTCCTTGATCGGCGCGTTCATCATTCAAACCCTCACGACCACCGTCTACTCGATCGGAATTGCACCAGAAATCACCCTGGTGTTCAAAGCCCTGGTCGTGATCACCGTATGCCTACTTCAATCCCCGCAATTCCTGGCCATGTTCCGTCGCCGCGGGAAACCGCGCGCGGTGACTGCCACCCCACCGAAAGTCGCAGCATGACAACACAAGGTCTGAGCGAATCACCGATCATCCGCACGCAACGCCGGGGCTGGAGCGCACGGCTGCCCTCGTCCCGGTACTCATCGGTCATCATCACCCTGCTGTTGCTCATCGCCATGTTCATCGGCGGCTCGACCCAGTACCGAGGGTTTTTCTCCGGACAGGTGGTGCTCAACCTGTTCGTCGACAACGCGTTCCTGCTCGTACTCGCCACTGGCATGACCTTCGTTATCCTCACCGGTGGGATCGACCTCTCTGTCGGCTCCGTCGTGGCACTGTCCACAATGATTGCCGCATCGCTTGCTCAGGCAGGATGGCCACCGTTCGTCATCATCCTGATCGTGCTGGCGGTCGGATCGACGTTCGGACTACTCGTCGGGCTCGTCGTTCATTACTTCAATATCCAGCCGTTCATTGCAACCCTCGCCGCAATGTTTCTCGCACGCGGGCTGTGCTACGTGATCAGCACAGATTCAATATCGATTACTGATCCGTTTTTCACCGCAATGGCGAAAACGCGCATACCCCTGGGGGGGGACCTGTTCATCTCGCCGAGCGTCATCATCGCGCTGGTAGTCGTGGCCATCGCCGTGTTCGTGCTGCACTTCACACGAACCGGACGCACCGTCTACGCAATCGGTAACGGGGGCCAGTCCGCACACCTGATGGGGTTGCCGGTTTCCCGAACCCGGGTGCTCGTGTACGTCATCAGTGGATTCTGCTCCGCCGTCGCAGGAGTGCTGTTCACCTTCTACACCCTCTCCGGATACAGCCTGACCGCAGTGGGCATGGAATTGGATGCGATTGCCGCCGTCGTGATCGGTGGCACCCTGCTCACCGGTGGATCGGGCTTCATCATCGGATCCGTGCTCGGAGTGCTGCTTCTTGGCCTCATCCAAACGATCATCAGCTTCGACGGCACGCTGAGCTCCTGGTGGACGAAGATCGTGATCGGAGCCCTTCTCCTCATATTCATCGCACTACAGCGTGTGCTCCGGGGGAGAAAACGGTGACAGAACCGGTTCGGGCATAATTGGGGGACTGGTTTTGTGGGTACGAATAGGAAGACAGACCTATGAACGCGGAGGAGCCAAAAGCCCGCGTGGCGAATATTTTCGATGTCGCGCGACTGGCCGGCGTCTCCCACCAAACTGTTTCTCGGGTGGTCAACGACCTTCCAAACGTGCGCCCCGCAACCCGCGAACGCGTTCAAGAAGCGATCAAACAGCTTCGGTACCGGCCGAGCACAGCCGCTCGGGCCCTCGTCACTAAACGCTCCCGCACGATCGGACTCATCACGACCGGCGGACCGGATTACGGGCCTTCCAGTATTGTCCTCGGGTTTAACGAAGCGGCCAGAAATGCCCGCTACAACGTGCTGATTTCCAGCATGCTCGAATCCAACCGCGTCTCCATGCGTGCAGCGGTCGAACTGCTCCTTGGCCAGAACGTCGAGGCGATAGTACTGATCGCGGCGCATCGAAGCGCCCTCGAAGCCATGCAGGGCGTCGACCTCGGGATCCCATTACTCGCTGTGGAGAGCAGTGGCCGATCCGGATTCCACAGCGTCTCAATAGACCACTTCGCTGGTGCCTACGCTGCGACCAGCCATCTCATCGAACTCGGTCACACGAACATTCTCCACCTCGCCGGGCCCCGCGATTCGATGGATGCGATCGAGCGCATCAACGGCTGGCGGAGCGCCCTCTCCGACCGGAGCATCAAAGCCCTCGAACCGTTATATGGAGACTGGTCGCCCCGAAGCGGATATCAGCTCGGCGAGGAAATTGCGAGCAACCGCTCCGTTTCGGCCGTGTTTGCCGCCAACGACCAGATGGCACTCGGACTCATCCGATCTCTCAGCAGCCATGGCATCGCGGTGCCCGATGACATCAGCATCATCGGATTCGACGATATTCCCGAAGCCGAATATTTCATGCCGCCCCTGACGACCATTCGACAGGACTTTACCGAACTCGGCCAGAAAATCATGTCGACCCTGGTTGAAATACTGCGCGGAGAAACCGATGTTAACACCCTGCTCCCCATCCCAAGAATCGTGTTGAGGCACTCCACAGGGCCGGTGTCGGCACTGCGTCAATAGCCCGGGACTCGTCCGGTACAGATTCGATGTGAAGCCTCACAATAAAGTGGACTGCACTGCTTATTTTCGGGACAGGCACTAGGATGTTAGCGCTCACAATAACAGAGTTGTTATTGACGCATGCAGTGCAGTTATTCCCCATCCAAAGACGGACCGGAGGTTCCTCATGCATTTCTCATCACTCACGACGCTCTGGCAACGGCGCGAATCGAATTCACCCTCTCGACGCAAACGTGTGGTGCGCACCGCCAACTACGTCACGCTCGCCATCGTTACTGCGGCACTGATCTTCAGCGGCGAAGGCCCTTCCCAGGCTGTTGACCCGCTGCCATGCGACATCTACGCCACTTCAGGCGCCCCGTGCGTCGCTGCCCACAGCACCACCAGGGCGCTCTACGCAAATTATGTCGGCTCGCTGTACCGAGTTTCTCGAGCATCTGACGGAGCCGGCCAAGACGTGGGTGTTCTCTCCACCGGGGGCTACTCGAATGCTGCGACACAAGACACATTCTGTGCGGGCACCACCTGCCTGATCACAAAAATCTACGACCAGTCCCCCCGGCACAATGACCTCACCATCGAAGGCTCCGGGGGAGCCGGATCTGCGGATGTCGGAGCACCAGCTGACGCTCTACCGGTAATCGCCGGAGGACATTCCGTCTATGGAATCGAATTCTCCGGGCAGATGGGGTATCGCGATAACACCACCTCCGGAGTCGCGGTTGGCGGACAGCCGGAAGGAATGTACATGGTCACGTCGGGCACACACGTCAACGGCTCATGCTGCATGGATTACGGCAATGCGGAAACGAATAATCTCGATACCGGTAATGGTCACATGGACGCCATCAACTTCGGCACCGAACGCTGGTTTGCCGGCGCAGCAGGCAACGGTCCCTGGGTTCAGGCGGACCTCGAAAACGGTCTCTTCCAATCCAGCACTGGAGGCCCGGCCGACAACACTTACACCGGCGACGCATCACCGTTTGTTACGGCCATTCTCGAAAACAACGGACAGAACCACTTCGCCATCAAAAGCGGAAACGCGCAGACGGGTGCCCTGACAACGAGGTACTCGGGCAGCGAGCCGACGGGAAACGGCGGCGGCTATTCACCCATGCACCAGGAAGGTGCCATCGTGCTCGGCACCGGAGGTGACAACAGCAACGGTTCGATCGGCTCATTCTTCGAAGGCGTGATGACCTCCGGAGTTCCTACGGATGCCGCCGACAGCGCGGTCCAAGCCAACGTGGTCTCGGTTGGATACGGTGGGCCGACCGGCGTCAGCGGCTCCCTCGGTACCAATTCCGAAATCTCTCTCAACGCCACCACCCCGGGCTACACGGCCGACTTTATCCGCCACCAAAACAACACGGTGGTTCTCTCCAGCATCACGGCGGCAAGCTCGGCGCTGGATCGAGGCGATGCGACGTTCATCGTGCGCCCCGGGCTAGCGTCATCCTCCTGCGTCTCTTTTGAATCGAGGAACTTTCCGGGGGACTTCCTTCGGCACTTCAACTTCCAGTTGTTCAAACAGCCTATGGACGGATCCGCAGCCTTCCGGTCGGATGCCACGTTCTGCCCGCGGACCGGGGCAAATGGGCACGGCGCCTCATTTCAGTCGTACAACTACCCCACAAAATACCTTCGGCACTACAACGGAACCCTGTATATCGCGAGCAATAGCGGATCCAACGCGTGGGACAGCACGACCTCCTGGGCGAACGACGTGAGCTTCATCGTGTCGACACCGCTGGCGCCCTAGCCAATCGGAGCGCCTCGCTGCCGGATTGAGACCGATCCGCAACTTTCGACCTCACTCCGGCAGGAGGGCTCCGAACGCTCCGACCCCACGACGCCCCGCTGTAAATCCTCGGGCAGGCTGGGGCGCCCTGAGAATCGGGCTGCAGCGTCCATTTTGGACAGCGCATGCCACGGAGTCGCTTGCGCCGCCGAGGCTGGCTGCTCGTATTCCGGTGGTCGCCGGTATCCGAGCGCGACAAGCCGGGATAGCCAGGTCTTCAACGGGGGCCACCCACCTCGCAGCAGACAGGTGATCCAACGCTGGGAAAGTCGTCCCAGTGCACGGGAGTCGTTGTGACTGACTAACAGTCGCGGCGAAGAATCGCGTAGGCGACGGAGCTCACGAGAGCGTCGCCATCGGCGGGTCATGCTTCACGGTAGTGCGCCTCTGTGACGAAGCCCGCACGCTGAAACGTCCTGGGCATCGCGAGGTTATCCTCTCGGGTCTGTCCTTCGAATCGATGGACGTTCGACAGACAGATGCGAATGAACGTTAAGGGAAAGGAATTTCCCACCGGGAATTCGACGAAGTCGGCCTAGCCTGACGAGCGAACGACGATCGGAACGAAGGAGATGGTCACGCGGCGCGCACGTCCAGTTCACCGGGATCCGCGCCATCCGCTCCGAACACGATGCGACGATTCGCGACCTTCTCACTGAAGAAACGATCGTGACTCACCACAACGACCGCGCCGGGAAAGTGCAGCAGCGCACGCTCCATCACCTGGGTGCTCGCCAGGTCGAGGTGGTTGGTCGGCTCGTCGAGCAGCAGCACGGATGCCCCGGACAGCAGGCACTGCGCCATCGCGACCCTGGCGCGCTGGCCACCCGAGAGGTTGCCGATGCGCTGCTTGAGGTCGGCTTCCGAGAACTGGAACATTCCGAGGAACCGACCGACCGACTTGCGGGTCGCCGTGAGCGCGAGGCTGTCGGGGTAGGCATTGACGGCGTGGGTGACCGTGTCCGTGTCGTCGAGTTCAACGAGCACCCGGTTATACGAGAGGACCTTCGTGCCCGCGGCCCACGTGACCTCGCCGGCATCCGCCTTCTCGTCACCGGTCAGTACGCGAAGCAGTGTCGTCTTGCCGCTGCCGTTCGCGCCGCTCACCACGATGCGGTTGCCCCGACGAATCTCGAACGACACCCCCTCGAAGAGCACCCGCTCTCCGAAGGATTTACCGAGGCCTTCGATTCGGCACAGCACATCCTTCACGTGCAGGCCACCGTAGATCTCCGTGATGATCTGATCGACCGGCCGCGGTGCGCGCGACTTCTTGATCTGCGAGAGCTGTTTGTCGAGTCCGCGGCTCTCCGCCTTCGCGGCATCCCGGCGGTCGGCGATACCCTCGGCCTCGAACGCCAGCAGCTCCGACTCGTGCTGAAACTGAGCCTCGAGGGTCTTCAGGCGAAACTGCTTCTGGATGATGTACTCGCCGAAATTGCCCGGGTACTCGTGCAGGTGATAATTCTCGATCTCGATGATGCGGGTCGCCACCGCATCGAGGAACTTGCGATCGTGCGAGACGATGACCGCGGCGCCGTGGAATCCGCGAAACCAGGCTTCGAGCCATTCGACGCCCGCAACGTCGAGGAAGTTCGTCGGTTCGTCGAGCAGCAGCACATCCGGGTCTTCGAGCAGGATCTTGGCGAGCGCCGCACGGTTTCGCCAGCCTCCCGAGAGCTCGTCGATCGCACATACCCGGTGCGCCTCGGTGAAGCCGAGGGTCGTGAGAGCAGTGTCGATGCGACGGCGGTAGTCCCAGCCATCCAGTCGATCCATCTCGCTGAACAGGTCGGACTGCCGGTGGATGAGCGGGTCGAGGTCTGCCGACGGGTCGGCGGCGATCTCAGCATCGATGGCCGCGAGCTCGACCTCGATGATGGCGATCTCTCCGAAGAGGCCCTCAAGCACCTCGACGATGGTCGCGGCTCCGTCGAGCTCGGAAAACTGCGAGAAGTACCCGATGCGGGTGCCGGGGTCGATAGTGACCGTGCCGGAGTCGGGGGTCACCTGTTCGAGGATGAGTTTGAGGATGCTGGTCTTGCCGGAGCCGTTGCGTCCGATCATCCCGACCCGGTCGCGGCTTTCGAGCCGGAAGAAGGCCTCACGCAGGATCGGCGTGTTCTCGAAGCGGAGTTCTACGTCGTTCAGGCGAACCAGGCTCATGCTGTCCTTTCGAGGGCGAAGACCGCGGCGGGCCGCATCGAACTCTAGCCGAGGGTCCTTGCGGGGGTGTCGGCCAGCCGCAGTGCCCTTCGCTCCACGACCACCTCCCGTTTTTCCTATCACCGTCGTGTGCAAACACTGCGGTGGTAAGAAAAACGGGAGGTGGTTGGTTGGTGAGCCGAGGCTCAGCGACGGCCGAAACCGACAGCCAGCTCTTCGAACACGGCGTGAGCCCGGTCGAAACGGGCAAGCGGGCTGGCCTGACCCATCCAGAGGGACTGCAGGTCAGTGAGGTCGCGACGAGCTGCCTCGGCCCGAAATTGGCCGGTGAGCCAGTTCTGCGCGGGGAACGTTGCGACATGACCACCCTGTTCGATCGCGCGGACGGCACGGTTTGGGATGCCTCGGGCCAGGCGTCCGCTCAGTGCACGGGTCAACACCGTCGAGTGCGCCGCCGAGTCGATGATCGCCGTGCGGTAGGAATCGTTCACCGCTGACTCTCGAGTGCGAAGAAAGGCTGTACCGACCTGCACGCCACTGGCTCCCAGCGCCAGGGCTGCGGCGACACCGCGGCGATCGGCGATACCTCCGGCGGCGATCACCGGCACGCTGATCGCATCGGCAACCTGCGGCACGAGCGCGAAAGTGCCGATGAGTGAGTCCTCGGCACGCTGCAGGAACGACACGCGATGACCTGCCGCCTCGGCACCCGACGCGACGACCGCATCAACGCCGCCCTGCTCGAGAGCTACCGCCTCATCCACTGTCGTCGCCGTGCCGAGCACCAGGATGCCCCGCTCTCTCGCGCGTGAGACGACATCGGTCGGCGGGACGCCATAGACAAAACTGAGTACCGCGGGTCGAGCCGCGAGAACGGCTTCGATCTGCTCGTCGAACGGAGGAAGGAACCGATCCGGGCGCGCCGGAGGTTCGATCCCGAGCTCGTCGTAGAACGGCTGAAGCTGGTGGCGGGATGCGTCGAATTCCTCTGGCGTGCCATCCGCAACGTCGTCGAGCGGAAGCCACAGGTTCAGCAGAAACGGGCGCGACGTTTCAGAGCGAAGCCGCGCCGCAGTCTCCGAGATACGTTCAGCGGAGTAACCGTACAGTCCGTACGATCCCAGTCCACCCAATTCGCTGACCGTCGCCGCGAGGCTGACGGACGACACGCCCCCGAACGCGCCAAGCACGATGGGCAGGTCGACCCCCAGAAGATCCGTCAGCTCGATAGACATCGGTCGTCCTCGTACTTTCTCCCGTGATTCTTTCTGTTGGTGAGGTGTTCCGTTACGTCTTCTTCACGACCGTGAGCAGAATCACCGAATCTTCCACCGAATCGAGGGAGTGCGTTCGGTCAGGCACGATCATCAGGTCGCCGGGTGATCCGTTCCAGGTCACCTCTCCGGCACGGAGCAGCACCCGCCCGACGAGAACCTGAATGGTCGCCTCTCCGGGATTCTCATGCTCCGACAGGCCCTCACCCGCGCGCAATGCGATCAGGGTCTGGCGAAGCTGATGCTCATGTCCTCCGAAGACTGTGCTCGCGCTGCGCCCGTTGGAGGCGGTGAGCGCGTGTGCTAGTTCGTGCCGAGCCAGTGCCGTAAGCGAGGTCTTTTGCATGGCTCCCAGTGTCCTCCTCTTCGGCCGGATGTGGCCCTCTTGACATCAGGAGGAGGATCAAGGGGTCGGAAGGAGCGACGTGACACAGAATGACCGGGTGCAGGACGGGGGCGAGGGCGGCGATGCCGCGTGCTGGCTGTCGCAGGTCTGCACCGAGTGCGGCGCCCTTCTGGAAGCGGCGGTGCCGATGCCGTGCTGGCGGTGCGGGCTGACGCCCGAGCGAGCGCAGGTCGATCTCTGACCAAAGCCCACCCCTTCGCCCAGCCGCGCGGATCCAGATGCAACCAGCCGGGCGTCCGATTCGAATCAATCCTCCACGTGCACGCATCCTGCGTCAGGATTGAAACATGGCGGCCTCTCTGGAAACCGGCGCGGATCCCTCTCTGCGGGAAACGCGGCAGATCGCGCACGAGCTCGGCGTCGATCCCGGAACCGGCCTCGGAACGGCCGAAGCACAACGACGGCTCGAAGCAGACGGACCCAACGAGCTGCGCGGTATCCCGCCGGTGCCGGCCTGGCGCAAATTCGTCTCCCAGTTCCACAATCCGCTGATCTACCTGCTCCTGGCTGCGGTGGCCATCTCCCTGGCTGCCTGGCTGGTCGAAGACGCCGACGGGCCGCCGATCGACTCGATCGTGATCGCCGCCATCGTGCTTCTCAATGGGATCCTCGGATACGTGCAGGAGGCGCGCGCTGACGACGCCGTTGCGGCCCTCGGCGCCATGACTACCGCCTCCAACACCGTACTGCGGGGCGGCGAACTGGTGACCGTGCCGTCGGCCGAGCTGGTGCGCGGAGACATCCTCACCCTGTCCGAGGGCGACGCCGTCGGCGCGGATGCTCGGCTGCTCTCCGGGAGTGGATTGCGCGTCGCCGAGGCCTCCCTCACCGGCGAGAGTGAAGCCGTGACGAAGCATCCGGACACCCTTCCCGACATGGTTTCACCGGGCGACCGCCTCAACATGGTGTTCAAGGGAACCGCGGTGGCCCAGGGCGTGGGGCGCGCGATCGTCACTGCCACCGGCATGGACACCGAGATGGGCGCGATCGCCCGGATGCTCGATGCGACTGTCGAAGAGCCAACGCCCTTGCAGACCGAACTCAACCGCCTCGGCAAGATGCTTGGACTCATCGTGACAGTGATTGCGATTGTCGTCATGCTGACGATCATCCTCGTCAATGGTGTCAGCACCCCGCGCGATCTGGTGGTGGTGCTGCTGCTTGGCGTCTCGCTCGCCGTCGCTGCGGTGCCAGAGGGCCTGCCCGCGATCCTGTCGGTCGTGCTTGCAATCGGCGTACAGCGGATGGCCACTCGCCACGCCATCGTGAAAAAGCTCAACTCCGTCGAGGCGCTCGGTTCGGCGTCGGTGATCTGCACCGATAAGACCGGCACCCTGACACGCAACGAGATGACCATCGAGCGGGTACTCACCGCCTCCGGGCGAGCGGATGTCACCGGCCTCGGGTATCGCCCCGACGGAGAGGTTCGCAGCGTCGGGCAGCCGCTCGATGCGACCGCGACCGACGCCTCCCTCCACTTCGAAACCCAATTGGTGCTCATCGGTGGGTCGCTGTCCAACAATGCACAGCTCACCGAGCGTGACGGGCACTGGAGCATTCAGGGAGACCCGACCGAGGCGGCCTTCCTCGTCGCCGCTCACAAACTCGCGGGCACCACCGGCCACGTCGACCGGTTCGAGCGCCACGCCGAGATCCCGTTCACGTCGGAGCGCAAGCTCATGACGACAGTCCAGCGCGAGAAGAAGCACGGCTCGATAGTGCTGTTCACCAAGGGTGCGCCGGATGTTCTCCTCCCACTCTGCACCCGGCTGCAGCGCGGCCAGGAGGTCATTCCGCTCACCGAGGAGCTGCGCAAACGCGCGGCCGACGACATTCAGGCGATGTCGTCGGAGGCATTCCGAACGCTCGCGGTGGCCTATCGGGAGGCGGACCTCCCGATAACGTCCGACACCGATTTCACCGAATCGGTCGAGCACGACCTGATCTACGTCGGCGTCGTTGGTATCATCGACCCGCCTCGCGTCGAGGTGGCTGCAGCGATCGCCGAGGCGCAGCGGGCGGGCATCCGGATCATCATGATCACCGGTGATCACCCCGCGACTGCAGCGCGGATTGCCGCCGACCTTGGGATCATCGAACCCGGCGGGCGGGCTGTGACCGGCTCAGAACTCGACACCCTCGACGACCCCGCCCTCTGCGAGGTCACCCGGGAGGTGTCGGTCTACGCGCGCGTCTCGCCGAAACACAAGCTGCGCCTGGTCGACGCCCTGCAGGCCGACGGCGAAGTCGTTGCGATGACGGGCGACGGCGTTAACGACGCACCGGCGCTGAAATCCGCCGACATCGGCGTCGCAATGGGGATCACCGGAACGAGCGTGACCAAGGACGCCGCCCGCATGATTCTCGCCGACGACAACTTCGCCACGATCATCGCCGCCGTGCGCCAGGGCCGGAGGATTTTCGACAATATCAAGAAGTTCCTCCGCTACCTGCTCTCGTCGAACATGGGGGAAGTGCTCACCGTCTTCCTCGGCGTGGTCTTCGCCGGCTTCCTCGGCCTCTCCGGCGCCAGTGAGGGTGCAATCGCCGTGCCGCTGCTCGCGACGCAGATCCTCTGGATCAACCTGGTCACCGACTCCGGACCCGCCCTGGCGATGGGCGTCGACCGCGAGATCGACGACGTGATGGCGCGGGGGCCACGGTCGCTGCACGACCGGGCAATCGACGGACGCATGTGGGGCGGCATCCTGTCGATCGGTCTGGTGATGGCGGTGGCTACGCTGTTCGCGATCGACCTTTTCCTGCCGGGCGGCCTGGTGGAAGGCACGGACTCGCTCGCGGTGGCGCGCACGGCGGGATTCACGACGCTGGTATTCGCACAGCTGTTCAACACGCTCAACTCGCGCTCGGAAACGACAAGCGCCTTCCGGGAGCTGTTCGCGAACAAGTGGCTCTGGGGCGCCATCCTGCTCGCGATCGTGCTTCAGATCATGGTCGTTCAGGTGCCGCTCCTCCAGGCTGCGTTCGGCACCGCCCCGCTCGACCTCGCGCACTGGGGATGGTGCGTGGCGCTTGCGTCGACCGTGCTCTGGTTCGATGAGATTCGGAAGATCACGCTGCGGTGGCTCGCCAAGCGCAGAGCGTGCTGATCAGGTTGTGGGGGACCCCGGCACCTCGGCCCGACCGCCGGGCCTGGCGATGCGGATGCGAACAATACGGTACCCATCCGTCTTCAGCACCGTGAGGCGCACTCCGTCGACAACGACACAGTCGCCCTCCCGTCCGACCCGGCCGAGTCGGTCGAGCATGAATCCGGCGACCGTCTCATAGGGACCATCGGGCAGTTCCACCCCAGACATGGACGTGAGCTCGTCGAGGATGAGTCCGCCATCGATCTCGAGCGCCCCGCCGCTCTGCAGGGCGGAATCTTCCGGCTCCCTCTGGTCGTCGTACTCGCCATAGATCTCACCGACGAGTTCCTCCACCAGGTCTTCCATGGTGACGATCCCGTCGGTGCCGCCGTACTCGTCGAGCACGAGAGCGATCTGCTGGTTCTCGCGGCGCATGGTCGTGAGAGCATTCAGCACGGGAATCGATCCGGGAAGGGGCAGGATCGGGCGCATGATGTCGACGAGCGTCGGCCCGGTGTCCGGCCCGATCTCCGATTTCCCGCTCTGGGGGACATCCGAGGGGCGCGGCATCGCCGCCATCAGGTCACGGATGTGCACAAATCCGAGCACATCGTCAATCGACTCCCCCCTCACGGGAAACCTGGAGTGCGACAGTTCGAGGCTCACACGGTAAGCCTGTGCGACCGAGAGGCTACCGGAGAGAAACTCCACATCCGGGCGCGCACGCATCACTTCGACGAGTCGACGGTCACCGGCGCGGAACACATCGGTCAGGATGCTCCTGCTGTCATCCCGAAGGCCCGGTTGGCTCACGATCAGTTCGCGCACCTCATCCGCCGAGACCGCCTGGGCAGCCACGTGCGGGTCGCGCCCGAGCAGGCGCAACACTCCATTGGTGGAGACGGAGAGCAGCCAGATCACCGGGCGCATGATGCCCGCGAGCACGTTGAGTCCCGGGGCGAGAACGCGCGTAAATGCCACCGGATGCTGCATGGCGAGGCGTTTAGGCACCAGTTCGCCGAACACGAGCGAGAGGTAGGCAATGAGAAGGGTCATGCCGATGAAGGCCACGACCGAGGCGGCACCGGCCTGAATACCCCAGCTCTCCAGAACCGGGACGAACTCGGGGGCGATCGTCGAAGCACCGTACGCGGAGGAAAAGAATCCGGCCAGAGTGACGCCGACCTGCACCGCGGAGAGGAACAGGTTCGGATTACGCACGAGCGCCCCGATCCTCTGACCATCCGCACCGGTGGCCTCGATCTGGCTCACCTGGCTCGCGCGGAGGGTGACCATCGCCATCTCCGTACCGGAGAAGACGCCGCCGATCACAACGAACAGCAGCACCAGGAGAACATTGAGAAGGATTTCACCGTTCATGCCTCGACGCTACTCCGGGACCGACTGGCTCCCCCGTGACGCGGCACCGAGCATCCGCCCCGTTACTTTCTTCGTGGGCCCGGACCGGTTGCGCATCACAGGGCCGGGCCCGACAGGGCCGAAGGACCCTACCCTGCTGGCAGACTCGCGCGTACCGTCAAAACATGACCACTACCGCCGCACTTCTCGTCGACGCCTTCGATCGAGTCAGGGACGCCGTTCATCACGCCGCCAAGGGGCTGAGTCCCGAACAGCTGTCGGCGCGGGTCGACGACGGCGCCAATTCCATCGGCTGGCTACTCTGGCATCTCAGCCGCATCCAAGACGACCATATCGCAGCGGTCGCCGGTGTTGAGCAGGCCTGGACCGCGGACGGTTGGGCCGGACGGTTCGCCCTTCCGTTTGACGTAAGTGCTACCGGATACGGCCACACTTCCGCTGATGTTGCCAAGATGGGCATTATCAGCCGCGACAAGTTCATCGGCTACCACGACGACGTGCACGACCGCACTGTGCGCTATGTCATGACCCTGACAGATGCCGACCTCGACCACATTGTCGACCATCGCTGGACGCCGGTCGTGACGCTCGCGATGCGTCTTGTCAGCGTGATCAGTGACGACCTTCAGCACATCGGCCAGGCGGCCTTCGTGCGCGGACAACTGGAACGACGCTCACCGCGCTGACGGGTCGCCGCGCGCGCTGCATCGGGGCGAATCCGTGGCGGGCGGGGTGCGCTGCCCTACCGCCCTCCCGCCCTCCCGTCCTCCCGTCCTCACCGCCCTCATCCACCGCCCACTTTTCTCATCACCTCCGTGTTTGAACACGAAGGCGATGAGAAAAAGAGGAGGTAGTACGGGAGAAAAAGAGGAGGTGGTGCGGGAGGAAGTGGGGAGGTGGTTCGGGAGGAAGCGGCGGGCCCTACACGATTCGTTCGAACACCAGCGTCGCTTGGATGCGATCGCCACCTCCGAAGCCCTTACTGCCCGACGCCGCGGTTGTAATTGTGTGCAGTCGATAGCCGAGCGCGGCCTGCGCGTTGATCGCGTTCTCCAGCTCCGTGAGATTACCGGAACCAGTGCCCAACAGCTTCTCTTTGAGCACGATCTGGACTACTACATACATGCCGTTTGCCGCCATTTGTGCAACACCTTTCACCGCCCCCCGGAATTGGGAGCATTATTAGAGGATTCCACAATAACTTGTGATGAATTACGTCGCCGACCAAACGACAGAACACGAGCCGATCGAATCACCGCGGCATCCAAATCCACCAAGCTCTCCGCGTGGCCATGCACAGAATTCCACCGAGTCGCCTAGACGAGGTCTTCGAAGCCGTACTTAGCAGGTCCTCCACCGCCCAGGCCCGATAGGCGGACGCGAAGATCTCAACGATCTCCGGACAGACATCTTTTCCAGCAGGTTGGATGAGCATCTGAACTCCAGCACGTCCCGTTTATCGCTCCCGCGGGAATCCGCACTACTGAGGATTGCCGAGAGTTGTGTCAACGGTGCAACTGGCACTTGCCTCGTCAATGTCAACAAGACCCCGCAACTCGATGGCTTTATTGCGATCACTCGCGTTGATCGCAGAATCCCACTCGGCCGCTCACGGCTTGCCTTAGTCCCGATAGATGGACTGGTTGAGGAATGCTCCACCTCTGAGGCGACTTCGCGCCACGCCGCTCAGACCCGCGCGATCTGCCTCTTCATCCCATTGCGAATCGACTATCGAGACCTGTCGATCGATTATCTGCTTTGCCTCGAGTCTGGTCAGGAGATAGGCCTCCGACGCAAGCTCGCACACTTCGAGCCGCGACCGCTTGTCTCCGTTACGTCCAATGGCGAGCGCCTGATTCACCTCTCCGCCGGATCGAGGCTGCGGCGCAATATCGTATGCAGGCGTTAGCGTCAGCATCGCGCCGTCCCAAAAAGCAGCATGATTCCGCGCGTGGTCGTCAGTATTGCCCACGACGACGTTGAAGACAATCCGACTGAACAGTTCTCGCAGGGTGTCGGCCGGGGCAGCGAATCGTTTTCGAATCAGGTCGGCGATGGCGGGGTAGCTTCCATAGTGACCATCCACTGGGCGAAGACCAAGCATGGTGAGCGCAGAGACCATCATCTTCCTGGTTCCGTCCGCTGGTCGGTCGAACCGGTCGACGAGGAGAACATCACGAATGCCTACCGAGATCAGCTGAGTACCGGCGACGTTCAAACCAACTTTTTTGGCGAGACTCATCGCGATGCTCTCGGCTTTCTCCACCGGATAGGTGTCGGTAGTGCTTGAGAA
>ENA-OFCD01000627-OFCD01000627.1-metagenomes-genome-assembly--contig:-NODE-627-length-21392-cov-3.702817_pt1 | contig 21392 bp, 20 predicted proteins | sample MGYA00153392_OFCD01 | MGnify analysis MGYA00153392
CAGCACCCCCGAACGGTATGCCTTGCGGAGCGGAGTCAGCGCGTCGTGCCATCGAGCATCGAGCGGCCGCATCGCCGTGGCTTGCGGCGTCTTCTCCTCATCGAACAGCGAGATCTTACCGCCCTGCTCCACCCTCGCGGAGACGGGAGTGGCGTGGATCCACAGCTCGCCGTCGACCTCGTCGATCGAGTCGGGGTGTCCGTTGAGTTGCGCCGTCACGTCCGTCCACTGCTTGCCGTCCGCCGAGACGAGCGCGGCTCCGAACGTGGTGAGCACGGCCACGCGCCCATCGTCGAGAGCGCCCACCGCGACGAGGCCCGGCGGAGAGATCGCCGCGCGGGCACCGGTGCGTGGATCGATCGCGACGCGATCTCCATCCGAGAGGTGCACGAGCACGTACGAAGGCCCCATGCTCACGTCATCGATGTCGGCCATGAAGCCGCAGACGGGCTTGAGCGGTCCGTCGAACGTCGGACTCGAAAACAGCGCGTTCTTGCTTCGAAACAGAAATCCGCCGCCCAACGGGTTGGGGAGCTTCGTCGCCTTCAAGAGCGGGGGTGCGGTCTCTTCCGCCGCGATGCGCGCGATGGGGCCGTTCTGCACTACCCGCAGGCCGTTGACGATCGCCCCGAAGCTGTCGGTGCCCTCTACGCGCACGAAGGCCGGTCCGTCCGCGAGCAAGTATTGCGACGGGCGAGGCGGCGCCTCGGCGACGGTCAGGGCGGTGACGACCGGCGTCGTAGGCACGGCCGGAGGCGTCTCTCGCGCGCACGCGGAGGCCATCGCGAACCCGAAGAGCTTCAGCCACCGCCGCATGTCGTTCTCGAAGAGTGTAACCGGGTACGCACGGGAAGTTCCGACAAACATCCCCTCTAAACGCTCGGGCCCCAAAGTCGAAACATCATGACGACCGCCCAGTCGAAGAGTGCGTGTGCGACGATCGCGGGTGGCAGGCGACGGAACGCACGTCGCATGAAGGCCCAGACGAGCCCGCAACCGAGCGCCGCGAACATCAGCATGGGGTTCGCGTCGGCCTTCTCGTCGGCGAGGACGAACACCGTGCCCACGTGCGCGAGTCCGTACAGCAAGCCTCCCACGACCCACGCGCGGCTCTCACCGACCAGGTCCGCCGCGAGATCGATCACGAGCCCGCGCCACACGATCTCCTCGGCCGCGCTGATCGTCACGATGCCGATCGCTACGAGGACCATGTGATCGCGTAAGCGTCTCGTGTCTCCGAGCGCGAGGTAGATCCGCGCCATCCATGCCTCGTGCGGCGAAGAAGGCGGGATGGTGATTTTCACGAAGACGAACGCGCAGACGAAGAGGAACAGCCCAGCGAGGAAGCCGCGCGTGATGTCGCCCCACTCGGGCTTGAGCCAGCGGCCCACCTCTCCGCGGCGAACCGCGCGCGCGATCGCGATCACCGCGATGAGCATCGTCGGCACGGTCGTCCACAACAAGAAGCCGAGCCGGCCCTCGTTGTCCGCGTTGAAACCGCGAGAGAGCGCGAACCCGATGGTCGAGACAATCAAGAGGAGCAAGACGCAGGAGCGCGTACGCGGTGCCATGAAGGGCGGCGAGTTACACCCCAACCGCGCCGCGGATCAAATCTTTCTCGGGATTGGAAGCGGGCTCACTGTGAGGTTTGACGCCTGGGCACGCTCGCGATATAGATTGTCACCGAGGTCAAGGACCGCTTCCGGGCTCGTCGCGCTGCGATGAGCGCCACGCGAGACTGACCCGCCGATAAGAGGGATTCGTGCAGCAAAGCAGGTCATGAGGGCCGCTTTCCCTGTGCGCCAGAAAGCGCCCCGAAAAAGAAGGGGGCGAGGAACAAAGAAAGATGACGTTTACCGAAGCCGCCGCAGAGGTGCTCCGCCTCGCCGGCAAGCCCTTGCACTACAAGGAGATCACCGAGCTGGCGATCGAGAAGAGCCTGCTGTCGCACGTGGGCAAGAGCCCCGAGGTGACGATGGGTGCGCGCCTCGCGGCCCTCTTGAAGAAGGACGACAAAGCGGTCCCGATCGTGCGCGTGAAGCCGGGCGTGTTCGCGCTTCGCGAGTGGAGCGATCGCAAGGGTCGTGGCCGCGGTAAGCCCGAGGCGTCCGCCGACGGTGACGAGAGCTCTGACGTGAACGCGCTCGAGGTCGAGGCCGCCGCCGCCGCGCCGCCGCCGCCTCCTTCCTCCGCAGTCGCCGTCGAAGACGAAGAGGGAGACGGACCCGTCAACGGCGAGGACGCGCTACGCGCCGACTTGCATGCGAGCGGCGCCGAGCTGTTCGATGACGAGGACGATGACGACCAGCCCATTCTCGGTGGAGCTGCTGCGCCCGCGAGCGCGACATCGTCTCCTGCAGTGGAAGGCGCGGTCGGTGAGGGAGGTCGCCGTCGTCGTCGTCGTCGCCGCCGAGGGCGCGGTGGTCGTCCCGAGGGTGAGCTTGCGCAAGGCGCTCCCCGTGAAGGCGCAGCCCCGCTCCCTGGCGTGACGATGGAAGGCGAGACCAACGGAGATGCCGTGCGTGATCCGCTCGCGCCGGCTCCGCGCCCGCAGATCCGCGATCGCCAACAGATCATGGCGGGCGGCATGCCTAGCGGCATCGAGGTCCCTCTCGCAGAGGGCGAAGAGCTCGCCGGAAAAGATCTGGCGGACGCGGCGCTCGTCGTGTTCGTCGGATTCGATCGCAACGGTGGACCCGTCGCGGTCCGTTCGCTCGTCGAGGCGCTCATGCGCCGCGGCCGGCTCGCGGGTGATCCCGCCGCCGCCATCACGCAGCTGTCCGCGTCGTTGCGGGCGGACAACCTTCGTCGCCAAGCCACGGGCCTCCGCCCGCGCTTTCGCTTCTCGCAAGGAGGTCGCGTGGGACCGACCGAGTGGCTGCTCGGCCCCGATTTTGCGCGCCTCGAGCAGGAGATGATGTTCGCGGTAGATCGCTACAAGGACGCCTCGCGTCGCGCGTTCTTGCGCCGCGTGCAGGAGCTCCCCGGTCATGCGTTCACCGAGCTCGCGCTCCTCGCTCTCGAGCGCGTGGGCATGAGCAACCTCAAGACCGTACGCCGCGCGGGATCGCCCGGCGGTGAAGCGCACTTCTCCGCGCTCCACAAAACGGGCACCGACGAGATCCGAACGGCGATCGTCATCCGCAAAGACGGCCGCGAGCTCGGTCGCGAGCGCGTGAGCGATCTTCGCGGCGCTCTCCACCACTACGGGCCGGCCACTGCAGGCTGGCTCGTGACAACGGGACAAGTGCTCTCAGGCGCGCGTGAAGAGGCCGTCGCGCAAGCCGCGGCGCCCATCGCGCTCTATGACGGTATGGCGTTCTGCAAGCTGCTCGAAGACCATGACGTAGCGGTCGCACGCACACGCGTGTCCGTCGCGATCCCGGACTTCGAGCTTCTCGAGACGCTCAGGGGCTGACCTTGATCGTCCTCGTGACCGCGGGCGTGACGCTCGTGGCGCTGCTGATGTTGTTCTTGTCAGCGCGCCGCGACATCACGCTCTGCGAGCTCGAGCTCGAGGGCGGCGACCTCGTAGTCGTCCGCGGAGGTCTTGCGCCGAGCGTGCTGTCGGACATGCGCGACGTCGTGCGCCGCGAACGCATCAAGAGCGGTCGCTTGCGCGTCATGCGCGTCAAAGACCACGCGCGCCTCGAAGCGTCTGCTGGGCTCTCGCAGAAGCAAGTCCAAGTGCTGCGTAACGTGATCGGTCAGGTGCCTCTCTCGAAGCTCCTCGCCGGGGCGAAGGCGCAAGGGCCGAAGCGGAAGAAGCGGCGCGCCTGAGGTTGCGGTATGGTGATTGCGATGCGAGCGCGCTACGTGGTCACCTTCATCGCGGCACTCACGGTGCCTGCCGTCGTCCTCGCCGCACCGAAGAAATCGGCGCCACCGCTGCCTCCTCCTCCGACCAATCCGCCCAACGTCACGCTCACGCTCTCGGCGAACGAGCTGACGCGCGATTGGTCGCTCCGCGTGACCAATGCGGGGCTCGAGCCGCTCCGCGTCGTCGCTGACGCGCAGGCGCTCTCTCTCGAGATCACTCCGCCTGGCGGCCCAGCCGTCAAGTGCGCGCTGCCCGCAGAGATGCGCCCGCTCGCGGACAACGGCCCGCGTACGCTCGTGCTGGTCGGCGGTCGCAGCTATACGGAGCGCTTCGATCCTCGTCTCTATTGCTTCGGTGAGAAAGAGGCGAACGCGCTGGTCGCAGGTGCGACCGTGATCGGCAGGCTCGGCTTTCAGCCAACGACCCTCGCGCCTCCGTACGAGGTGACTTGGGCACTCGACGGTACACGCTTCGACGCGAGCGTCGCGCCATCACCCGCGAAAGAGATCGTCAGCGCGCCGCTCGCGCTCACAGCTCCAACACCGGTCGTTGCCGATGGCGGAGCTACGCCGGTCACCACGACCGACGCCGTGCCGGTTCATCTCGGCGTGACGATGGCCGGGCGCACGGATGTCTCGACCACGTTCGAGCAGACGACGACCATCAGCGTGACGAACAAAGATCAGCGCGCCGTTTCGCTCCTTCTTCGGACCTCGACGGTGGGCTTCATCGTCGAGCTCCCGCAGGGAGGCGTCGCGCGTTGCGGCGGCTCCACCGCGGCGACTGCGATCCGCGAGCTCTTGACCACGCTGCCTGCGGGCGGACGCTCGAGTGTAACGGTGGACTTCGACGCCGTCTGCCCGGACGTGTTTGCGCGTCCGGGGCTATACGTCGTGCGACCCCGCGTCGATACGCGTCGCGTGACGGGGACCACATCGTCATTTCGAGGAGAGGCGATCGGCGATCCCGTGATCGTCCGCGTGCGTACGGGTCGCGGTGATGATCGACCGTCTCCTAGGCCCGATCCGGCGCACTGACTCGGCGGTCGCAACTTTGGCCCACGCCGGGCGAAGGGGAGCATGCGCGTCCTCGTGCTCTGCCTCTTGCTCTCTTCACTCGCTTGCGTGGGTCGCGCCCCGCTGCCTCCCAAGGCGATCGCGCTCAACGACGACGGCGCCGCTGCACTGGCCGCGGGCGATCTACAAACAGCGGAGGCTCGGCTCGCGCTCGCGGTGGAGTACAACCCGCGCTTCACCGAGGCTTGGGTGAACCTCGGGCTCGTGGCGCTCGAGCGAGGCGAGATCGATCGCGCCGAGCGAGACCTGGAGAAGGGGCGCGAGCTCAACCCCGATCTTCCGTCGCCGCACCACGCGCTCGGTCTGCTCGAGGAGCGACGCGGGAACCTGGAAGCGGCGGAGCATCACTATCGGGCAGCGCTCGCGGTCGATCCCGGCTTCGCCCCTTCACGCGCGAACCTCGGCAGGCTGCTGTTCGCTCGAAAGGCGTTTGACGACGCGCGCGAGCAGTTCTTGAGACTCACGGAGGTCGCGCCAGAGAGCGTCGCGGGGTGGACCGGGCTGGTCGAGTCGCTCCTGGCCTTGAAGCGAGAGATCGAGTCGGACGAGACCCTCGAGCGCGCACGCGTGCGGTTCGGCGACGTGTCGGATCTCGTGCTGCTCGTAGGTCGACAACAACTCCGCCGTGGCGCGTTCGAGCAAGCCGAAGAGACGCTCGCCCCGCTCACACAAGAGAGCGGTCACCGGCGCGCAGCAGCGTGGGCGTGGATCGGAGTGTCGCGGCTAGGGCGCGGAGACGTGACCGGCGCGCGGAGCGCGTGCTCTCAAGCACAGGCCATCGACCAACAAGAGCCCGTCGCGTTCTACCTTGAGCAAACGCTAGCGTCGCCGTGACCGAGGTCGAACTCCACGGGACGTAGCAACGCTGAGCGCGCCGGTTCGCCGAGACCGAGACGATTCCCGACGAAGGGATCGCGAAGGTATCGGGCGAAAACGCCGCGCTCAGCGCAGTAGCAGGAAGGCGGTTGCTCCGAGCAGCGCAATGACACCGACGATCAACGCGACGACGACGCCCGCAGGAACGTGTGTACCCGGGATGTCGACCCGCTCGTCTTCCATCTCGTAGCTCGCGGCCGCCAAGGGTGCAGCTGGCGAAGATGAGCCGGCCTTCTTCGGCGCCTCGGATACGTTGCGCGTCTGCGCGCCCGGCGACATGGCCGGAGTTGGGGGCGCTCCGACGCTGCGCCGACCGGGCTCGGTCTCTTCCTCTTGAGGGAGAGAGTACTTTTTGTACTTTAGCGGGTCATCATCGGAGGCCCTGAGCGCCTCGCCGTCGAACCTCGCAACGATCACGGTGATGTTGTCATGACCACCCGCTTGGTTCGCACGCTCCGTCAGCGTCTTGCAAGCGTCGAGCGGGTCGCTGCACGTCTTCAAGATCTCGCGGATCTCGTCGCCGCGCACCATGCCGCTCAAGCCGTCCGAGCACATCATCAACACGTCACCGCGAACGAGCTGCACGTAGGTGAGGTCCACCTGCACCGTGTCCGCCGTGCCCAGCGCCTGCAAGATGATGTTGCTGTGCTCGAAGGTCTCGGCATCTTCTTCGGTGAGTTGACCCGCTTCGATGAGCTGGTTCACGAGCGACTGATCTCGTGTCACCTGAACCAGCGTGCCCCCACGGAGGACATAGGCGCGTGAGTCTCCGACCTGCGCGAGGAACAAGTGATCGTCGACGATCGTCGCCGCCGTGACGGTGGTCCCCATTCCACGCCGCGTGCGATCGGCCTTCGCCTCTTGGAAGATGCGCAGCCCTGCGGTCTCCACGGCGCGCACGAGTCGGCGCGCTAGATCGTTGCGCGCGGCGGTAGCGTCCGGGTTCACGCCCTCGAGCATCTGCTGATAGATGATGTCAACCGCGAGCTGGCTCGCGACTTCACCTGCTGCAGCGCCGCCCATTCCGTCGCACACCGCGAGCAGGTGTCCGGCCTTTCCGAGCACCACATCGCGCGCGCCCTCTTGCAGGCCGCTCATCTTGCGTGTGAGGTCCGCGACGAGGAAATTATCTTCGTTGTGCTCTCGCACTTGCCCGACGTCTGTCCGAGCGAAGAGCTTGATGTGCACCTCACCCCCCACGACCTGAGGGGAGCTGGCGCTCGTGCCCGGCAACGGGCTCGACGACTCCGGCTGTGTCACTTGCCCACCCTCATTCACCCGATTGGCCTTCGCTGGCGGTACCGAACAAACGATACAGCTGCTGGCCTACGCGTAGCTCATCTCCTCGCGACAAGTGCACGGAACCTCGAATCTGAAGGAATGTACCGTTCGACGAGCCCAAATCGGCAAGGAAAAACGATTCGCCGCGTTTTCGTACGGCTGCGTGTCGGCGAGACATGAAGGCGTCTTGGGTAAAGACCACGTCTCCCGACTCACGGCCAAGCACCCACTCTTCTTTTCGAACGTGGCAGACGTCGCGCGTGACCCCTTCGGTCGTGCGCTGCGCGAGCCGCGCGTACGTCTTTTGCGACGGCGTCCCGAACAGGAGGGTCCCGTGTTGGGTCGCTCCGCCAAAGCCCTCGTCCGAGCCTCTCACGACCTCGAACCTTAGCACCTGTTGTCCTACAAGGATCAAATCTTGGTCGACGAGCGGAACCTCTGCGTCTTTGTGGACGCGGAGGTAGACCCCGTTCGCGGTGCCAAGGTCGACGAGCGTGACTTTGCCCTCCGAGAAGGCCAGTCGGGCGTGTCGCGGCGCGAGGTACGCGTCGTCGGGTACCTGCACGTCCCCTTCGGTGCGGCCGATGTCCGTCTGAGCGCCGATCGGGTGCCGCGCGCCCTCGCCGCCGTCTTGCGCGATGGAGACGATCGCGAAGCCGCTCGTGGCGGGCATCTCTCGTGTTGCCGCTTGCGAGACCAACGGCTCTGCGGCGGCCGCGATGCTAGCGGCAGGTATCGGGCTCCCTGCGGCGTCGAACGCGGGTGGCCCCGAGACGAGGGTCACGTCGAGACGCTTCGGTCGCTGGGGCTCGACCATGGGAGTCGTCGCTGGTGCTGCGACGGGGGCGGCAACAGGTGCCGTCGGCGAAGCCGCGGCCGGGGCCGTGATCGGAGCAGTAGTCACCAGCGGAATCGGCTGCGGCGCGGCAACGGGCTGAGGCGCGGTCGCGATGGGTTGCGGCACGGCGAGCGTCTGTTGAAGCGCGATAGGCGTGGGCTGCGGTGCAAGCGCGGCGGTCGCGTTCGCTGGCGCATCGCTGAGAGGTGCGCCGCAGAAACGGCAGAACTGTGCGTTGACGGCCACCGCACCACGGCAACGCCAGCAAGGTCGCGTGGCGTCGGGCGGCGCAGTCTTGACGCCAAGGTCCACGACAGGTGCAGGCGCGATTTGCGCGGTCGCGATCACGGGCGTCGGGCGCGGGGCGTCTGCGATGGGCGCGACAGGCGGTGCGCTTGGTGACGGCATGGGCGCGGCATCGAGCGGTCTGCCGCACGCGACACAGAAGCGCATCCCAGGCTGGTTGGCGACGCCGCAGTGCGGGCAAGACGGACCTGCCCCCGGCTCGACGCGCGGCGCGAAGCTGATGTCCGGCGCTGCAGGGCAGTTCGTCAACTTCTGCAGACGTGCACCGCAGTCCTCGCAGAATACGAGCTGCTCGCCGTTGTTCTTGCCGCAGGTGGCGCAAATCACGAGAGAAGGGAAACTCGGAGCGAGCCTCGCAGTCAAGCGGTCTCTACTGAGATCGCCCGTCGCGCTCCGAAACGGAGCCGCACACTCGACGCGTGGAGCCACACTCAGAAAGGGTCTCGCGCCTCGAGGACGAGCTCGAGTCCGAACATTTGCACGGGACCTGCGTCACGGTGTCGCGCTCCGTCGAAGAACGCCGCCGTGTACAGGGCGCGATACGTGAGTGCGACCCCGAAGAGCGTGGTCTTGGAGATTTGCGTCTCCGTCCCGATACCGACGCCGGCGCCACCTCCGCCCGTGTCGATCGACCACTCGTTGCCGTAGGCGACCGCGCCGACGTTGCCCAGCAAGTAAGGCTGCGTGTCGCGACGCACGTCCAAGAAATAATAGCGGCCCTCGACACGAAGCTGCTGCAGCACGGCGAGTCGATAAATCTCGCGCGCGTCTTGTTTGGAGAATTCGTACGCGATTCCCACGTAAAATGGGCCGTGCGTGCGTATACCGGCGCGCGCCGCGATGCCTCCGCCGCTTCCAAGGATGCACGGAGTCTGATTGCAGATCGGCCCTGCGAACGCGACGAATTCCGCGGTGAACGCGACGCCTGCCTGCCAATACTTTCGCGCGAGACTCGCCAGCGCAGGCTCCGCGCCGGTGCTCTGAGGAATCGCGGGCTCACTCGCGGCGGCGACGCGGGAGACGGACGCGAGCGCGAGCCCCAAGAGAATGACCACACGTCGCATGGCGTCAGTGTAGGCGCGCATCGAGCGGGACGACGTGAAATCGCTCGCGCCATGACGATGACTGCAAGTCGATGAGCGTGACCCATTGACACCATGCGCGCGCATCGCGTATTCGCCACGAACCTAAGCGGAGCGGCTGGAGACGTCCCATGGAGATAGTGCTCGACAAGCGTGCGGTTCGCCAAATTCGGCTCTCGGCGACTGATGCGATCGAAGAAGGCGACACCGAGACGCTGCGTGAGGACATCCTCGAAGCGTTCACGGAGGAACAAGTCGAAGAGATCGAGCGCCGTCTCGACAGCGGGGACTTCTTCGAGTTCTTGACGGACATGCTCGACGAGTGGAGCGGCGACGACGTGGATGAGCTCTTCGAGCTGATCGACACGCAGCTCGGCGACGTCGGCGTGGACATGAAGTTCGAGAAGAAGGCCGCGGCGCCCGCGGACGACGAAGAGGATGAAGAAGAGGACGACGACGTCGATGACGACGATGACGATGAGGACGAGGACGAGGACGAAGACGAAGAGCTCAAAGAGGACGAACCCGCCGAGGAGCCTTGAGTTTCGTAGCGCTCACTCGCCGCGCACGAGGTACGCGTGGCACTCGGCGGGAGCGTGGCTCGCTTCGGTCCTGACGATCGCCTTGCATTGCGCGATCGCACACGGAACGTAGCGGGAGTCGGGGAAGCGCCGGACGAGCGATTCGAGCTCCGCACAAGCCCCCGTTGTGTCGCCGGCTTTGTTCGCCAGCCTCGCGTCGTTCCAGAGCGCGAGATCCACTTTGGGAGAGTCCGTGAAGGTGCTCGTGAAGCGTTGCCAGGCGGCGCGCGCGGCTGCGTCGTCATGCAGAGCTGACTCTTGCAGCTTCGCCAAGCGCATCAGCGCGTCGGGGAATCTGGGCCGATCGTAGCTTCCGTTCAGCTGCGACTGTTCGCGCACCTCGAGCATTGTCTCGAGATCGGTCACCGCGCGCTTCGGATCGTTCAACCTCTCGGCCGCCAACGAGGCGCGCCAGAGCGCGTCGTCGAAGAGCGCTCCCTGCGGGTACGGCCACCGCAAGGCGACGTCCAGGTACATCGCGTGTGCGCGCAAGAGATCGCCCTTCTGCTCGACACGCGCCGCCTCCTGATAGACTACGTCTGCGCCCACCTCGGTGTTGGCCGTCGCGGCCTCGAGGCCTGCGAGGTACGCGAGGGCGACGTCGACTCCGCTCGTGTCGAGCGCGCGCAGCCTGAGCGCGAGTGCACGCCGCGCGAGCCCTTCGTTCGGGAAGCGGAGCACGAAGGCGTCGAGCTCGCCGGCCGCAGCGGGATCGTTCGCCTCCAACAAAAGCAGCGCGTGCGCCATCGCCGCCTCTTGTGCCCACTCGCCAGTTCCGGCCGCGATCGCTAGCAAGTCGCGACCACCGCCCGCGACGTCACCCGCATGCACCCGCGCGATTGCGGCGTGATAGCGGGCGTTGTCTTTCTGCCGCTCGTCGGTGGATGCGCTGGCGGCTTGGTCGTATCCGGTTGCCGCTTCTTGCCATCGCCCCGCGGCCTCCGCGCGCTGGCCGTTCGCGTACGAGACCGCAAAGGCGCTCGGCGCGCCGGCACCGCAGCCGAGCGCGAGCGCGGCGATCATTGTTAGAGCGAGCTTGCCGATCATCCCGCGGCTTCGACCAACGCCTTGGCTGCGCGTACGACCGAGTCAGTGTCCACGTCGAGGTGAGTCACCGCGCGCAAACGGCGCGGTCCCGTCGCGTTGACCAACACGCCGGCATCGCGGGCCTTTTGCGCGATTTGCTCCGCCGGCGCGTCGGTGTCGATGTTCACGATGTTCGTCTCCACGTGCTCCAGCGCCACGCGAAGCCCCTTCGAGTTGCCGACGATCTCCGCGAAACGGCGGGCATTGGCGTGATCGTCCACCAACCGCTCGCGGTGGTGGCGGAGCGCGTGCAGCGCACCGGCCGCGATGACTCCCACCTGCCGCATCCCGCCGCCCCACATCTTCCGCAGCCTACGCGCGCGTTCGACGTACTCGCGCGAGGTGCAGAGCGCGCTCCCGACGGGCGCACCCAATCCCTTCGAGAAGCACACGCTGACGGTGTCGAACGGCGCGGCCAGCGTCGCGAGCGGCAAGCCCAGCGCCGCGCTCGCGTTCCAAATGCGCGCTCCGTCGAGGTGCAGCGCGAGGCCGTTCGCCCTCGCTCGCTCGGCGATCTTCGTGATCGCAGATTGCGGAAAGATCCTGCCGCCCGCGCGATTGTGTGTATTTTCTACGCAAACGAGCGACGTACGCGGACACCAGTAGGCCTTGGGCTTGATCGCCGCCTCGAGCTCGTCCGCGTCGAAGAGCCCGCCCGATCCCGCTACCGCGAACTGCACTCCCGACAACACCGGCGCGGCGCCCGATTCGTAAAACGCCGGGTGGCCCCCTTCGCCGACGATCACCTCGTCGCCTGGACGAGTGTGGAGCGCGATGGCGAGCTGGTTGCCCATCGTCCCGCTCGAGACGAACAGCGCGGCCTCTTTGCCGGACAGCCGCGCGATCTCTTCTTCGAGCGCACGCACGGTGGGGTCCTCGCCGAAGACATCGTCGCCGACCTCGGCCTCTGCCATCGCGGCGCGCATTGCCTGAGTCGGACGAGTGACGGTGTCGCTGCGGAGATCAATGACCATGGAGACGTGCTTACCACCCACGCCCGCCAAGCGGACCTCGGGACGCGGCGCTTTTGGCGGAAAAAGTGCGCGTAGAACATTTTACTGCAAAATATATTGCGCATCTGATGTGGTCGAGTTATCTACTGGTTCAACCAGTTGGCCACTCTCGCTTCCCTCCCCAAAAAGCGCGTCATCGATCGAGAAAAGGTCGACGCCGCCACGCTGATCGGGCCCGTTGCGCGGCAGACGATCGTGGACGCCGTCGCAGATCGTCTGCGCGGCGAGATCCTCGCGGGCAGACTCGAGGCCGGCAGCAAGCTCCCATCCGAGCGAGAACTCGCCTTGGCGCTGGGGGTCAATCGGCTCACGCTTCGCGCCGCGCTTGGAAGGCTCGACTCTCTTGGCCTCATCGTCACGCGTCACGGCGCGGGGACCGTCGTGGCGTCGTGGCGAGAGCGCGCGAGCCTGGACGCGCTGCCTGCGCTCGCGAGCATGCTGACTCCGCGAGACGAGGCATGGCACGAGCTCTTGGCGTCGATCCTCGAGGTCCGGCGCATCCTCGCCGCGGAGGCGGTGGGCCTCGCGTGCATACGTCACTCTCCCTACGACGCGCTGATGATGAGAGAGCGCGCCCAGGAGCAGCTCGCGCGAACGCACGATCCGTTGGCGATGGCGCGCGGCGACGTCGCTTTCATGCGCGCGGTCGTTCGCGGCGCGCGCAACGTAGGCCTCGAGCTGATCTTGAACACGTTCGCGCGCTTCCCGGACGAGCACCCTGCGCTCATCTCAGCCCTCTACGACGAGCCAAAGCGCACGCTTGATTCGTACCCGCTCGTCATCACGCTCATCCAGCAGCGAGACCCCGAGCTCGCGCGCACCGCCGTCCGCAGGGTTCTCGAGGAGTTCGATCGCGAGCTCATCGCGCGCTCGCGCGTTCGCGCCGGGCTCCCGCGGGCGACGCAACCCCAACAAGAGTCGCGGGTACGCAAGTCGAGCGCGCCCAAGAAGAGGAAGGCCAAGCGATGACACTCATGAGCTTCGAGAGGCGCTGGGCCCACGCCGGCCTCGCCGCGATCTACACGGAGCGCGAGCGCGGTGTGCGCGTCGCGTTCGACCAGGTGGACGCTTCGCTCGACGAGACGATGCTCGTCGTCCCGTGGCGCAGCGGCATGGGTCTTCGCCTCGCGATCTGGATGGTTGCGCTGTCACCGATTTGGCTCCTCATGCGCCTCGGCACGATCGGGAGCGTGAGCGCCGCCGATCGCGAGCGCGCGCTCGGGCGCCTCATCTATCACCGCAACTACTTCGTGCGTCAGCTCGCGCTGCTCTTCAAAGCGTTCGGCGCGCTTTGGGTATTTCGAGACGCAGGGCTTCGCGAAGCGGTCCTCCGACGGGGCGAGCGTTTGGTCGTCTTGAAGAAGAAGGAGTCCGGCCATGTCGCTGCATGATGAAGAGACCGAGAGCGGAGTGAAGGCACGCTACGCGGACGAGTCGTACCCCGTGGGCTCGTGGGTCGATGGCGAGACGGTCACGAGGGACATCGACGAGTCGTTCGACTTCGTCGTCGTCGGTACCGGTGCCGCGGGCGCGGTCGCGGCGCACACGCTCACTTGCGCGGGCTTCTCGGTCGCCATGGTGGAAGAGGGCCCTTGGATCAAGACGCGTGAAGTAGGCGAGGACGTCTACGGCATCTTCAAGCGAGCGATGCGCGACGGCGCGACGCAGGCGATCGAAGGGCGCGCGTTCATGCCTCTCTTGCAGGGTCGTGCGGTCGGCGGCTCCACGCTCGTCAACTCTGCGATCGCGTGGCGTACTCCCGCGGACGTGCTGCACGACTGGTCCAAGGGCTTCGGCCTCGGCGACACCCTGAGCGAAGACGCGCTCGCTCCTCACTTCGAAGCTCTCGAGCGGGACCTCTCGGTCAAGCGCGTCGATGACGACGTCCTCGGCGAGAACAACGCGAGCTTTCTCAGCGAGGCCAGGAGACGTGGAATGCAGGCCGACGCGATGAAGCGCTACGAGAAGGGCTGTCGCGGAGCGGCGCGATGTCTCACGGGCTGTCCTCACGGCGCCAAGCAAGGCATGAACGTGAGCTACGTGCCGTGGTCGCTCGCGAAGGGCGCGCGCCTTTTTTCTTCGTGCCGCGTCGACAAAGTCATCATCGAGAACGGCTCCGCGACGGGCGTACTCGCGACGACCACCCACGTGTTCCGCGCGCAAGCGACGCGCAAGCGAGTCCACCTCCGCGCGCGCCACGGCGTATTCGTCGCAGCCTCCACGATCCAAACGCCGAACGTGCTGCGTCGATCGGGTCTGCGCTCGCGAGACATCGGAGAGCACTTTCAGGCGCACCCGGGCATCGCTTGCGGGGGCGTGATGAGCTCGCCCGTACACATGGAGTTCGGCGCGTCGCAAGGCGCCGAGAGCATCCACTTCCGCAAGACAGACGGCTTCAAGATCGAGACCATCTCCATGCCCCCAGAGCTTTGTGCCGCGCGCATGCCCGGCATCGGGACCGAGCTGATGGACAAGCTCGATCGTTATCCGAACGTGGGCGTGTGGGCCGTGCAACTCCGCGCCGAGGCGAAAGGCACCGTACGCAAAGGGTGGGGGGGCCGTGACGTCGTCAACATGACGCTCACGAAGAACGACCTGACGCGTGCTCGCAAAGCGCTCGCGCTGATGGCTCGCATGATGTTCGACCTAGGGGCGAAGGAGATTTGGCCCGGTGTCCACGGACTGCCAAGCGTGATGACCTCACCGGATCAGGTCGCGTTGATCGACGACGCGCCGCTCGATCCGCGCGCGTATGGCTTCGTCGCCACGCATCTGTTCGGCGCGGCTCGCATGGGCCCCGATCCACGGAGCAGCGTCGTCGGTCTCGATTTTGCGACCCACGAGGCGAAGAACCTCTACGTCGTCGACTCTAGCGTGTTCCCCACGAACCTAGGCGTGAACCCGCAACACTCGATCATGGCGATCGCGCGATGCGCCGCCGAACGCGTCGCCGCGGGCAGCAAGCGCAGCGCGGTCGCCTGAGCGTTTCGCTCAGCCCAGCCGCTTTCGCAGACCCGTGAGCTTCACGATGAGGGTGTGGACCATGTCGCTCGCGTGGTGCGCGGCGTCCTTGATGGCCGCCTCCACCTCGGGCTCGAGCTTGCTCCACTCGTCCTTCACATCCATCTCTCCGAGATGAATCTGTAGGCGGATCTCGTCGCGGAGCGATTGCAGGTCTGTCTTCCAGTGCCGCGTCGTTTCTTGGATGGTCATGATGAAACCCAACGATGCATGGGTTGCACCAAAGACTCGCCGACCGCGAAACGAGCCATCACACGCTCGCGGTGCGCAAGCCTTGCGAGGCCGCGAACGCCTCACGTGTGCTCTACTGCCACGCATGACGATCGCGTTCTTCGGGATGGGCCTCTTGGGATCAAACTTCGTGCGTGCGCTCCGCAAGCGGGGTGAGGCGGTGAACGTTTGGAATCGAAGTGCGGCGAAGGCGACCGCGCTCGAGGCCGACGGAGCCAAGGCGTTCGCTGATCCGGCCGAAGCCGCACGTGGATGCGCCCGCGTGCACCTCACGCTCTCCGACGACGCCGCCGTGGACGAAGTGCTCGAGCGCGCGCGGGGTGGCTTCGCTCCCGACGTCGTGATCGTCGATCACACGACGACGACTGCCCGAGGCGCGGCCTTGCGCGTGAACCTGTGGCGCGAGCGAGGCGTGACCTTCGTCCACGCGCCCGTGTTCATGGGTCCGCAGAACGCTCGCGAGTCGACGGGGCTCATGCTCACGAGTGGCGACAGAACGCTCACGGCTCCGCTCGAGCCCGCGCTCGCGGCGATGACGGGCAAGCTTGTCTACGTGGGAGAGCGCGTCGACGGCGCGGCGGCCATGAAGCTGTTGGGGAACCTTTTCTTGATGTTCCTCACGAGCGGCATGGCGGAGATGCTCGCGCTCTCCAAGGGCCTCTGCATGCCGGCGGAGCAAGCGGCGTCGCTCTTCGATCACTTCAACCCCGGCATGATGGTCCCCGCGCGGATGAAGCGAATGATCGAAGGTCAGTTCGCCGACCCGTCGTGGGAGCTGCAAATGGCCCGGAAAGATGCCCGTTTGATGATCGAAGAGGCGAACGCGGGCAACGTGCCGCTCACGATGCTCCCCGCGATCGCCGCGCGCATGGACGCCCTCATCGCGAGCGGCCACGGCGCCGACGACTGGACCGTGCTCGCGAAGGACTACATCGCTTGATGCATCAATCGTCGCTCGCGCCGCCGACGCGATCGTCGCGTGAACTTACCGGATTGGGATAGCGTTCTCCGGCAAGCCTTGCGTCCGCTCCCATCGATCGAGAGTCTGCGTTGCTTCGTGGAGGCCGCTCGCGCGCTGCGCTTTCGTGAGGCGGCGCGGGCGGTGGGCCTCACGCCGGCCGCGTTCGGTTCGCGCATCCGCCAGCTCGAGGACGAGGTTGGCAGACCGCTCTTCGCTCGCACCACCCGCGTCGTGACGCTCACGGCCGCGGGGCTCGCGCTCCTACCCGAGGCAACCGCATGCCTCGAGGCCGCGGATCGCGCAGTGCGCGCCGCGCGAGGGGAGACGCGTCCGCAGGAAATCGAGGTGGTGCTCGGCACGCGGCACGAGCTCGGGCTCTCCTGGGTTCTCCCGCAGCTGCGCGCGCTCACCGCAGCGCTGCCGTGGCTCCAGCTCCACCTCTACTTCGGCTCGGGCCCCGACCTGCTGCTGCGCGTCCGCACGGCGGAGATCGACTGCGCGATCACGTCGTCGCGATTCATCGATCCGCGGCTCGATGCCGTGCCGGTGCACCGAGAGGACTACGTGTTCGTCGCTTCGCGCACGCTGACGAAGCACAAACCGCTGTCGCGCGCCGAGCACGCAGAACACCACACGTTGCTCGATGCGTCCGCGGATCTCCCGCTGTTTGGCTACCTTCGTGACGCCGATGCCGCTCGTGGCATGCGCTTCGCGCGCGTCGTTCGGCTCGGCTCGATCGCCGCGATCCGACGCAGGGTGATCGAGGGCGCAGGCGTCGCCGTGCTGCCGCTCTATCTCGTGAAGGACGACCTCGCGCGGCGCAAGCTCGTGCGCTTGCTGCCGAAGGCCGAGCCGGCGACCGACTATTTTCGCATGGTGTTCCGCGCGAGCGACGCGCGTCGGAGCGTGTTCGTGCGCCTAGCCGAGGAGATGGCGAAGGTGCCGCTGCGCTGATCGAGGAAGGAAGAGTTCCGGCCAAGTGTATCGAGGGCACATACAATCGCGAACCGAAACATTGTTCGTGGATGCATCGGACGTCATGCGGCTGTCATCGCGGCTTCGGTGAGGCGGCGCGTCGCGCGGGGCGGACGCCGTGCATTGTAATGTTTTGCCATATAATTAGATGTCGGGCATTCGCATAGTTCACACGGCTCGTTCGCCGTACGCTTGGGGGATGAACCGTCTTGTCCTCCCTTCGCTTCTCCTCGCCGCATGCGCCTCCGACCCTGGGGCGCCCACCACACAGACCGACTCCGGCGCGCCTCCGCCCGACGGCTCCGTGAATCCCGCCGACACGTCGACCGCCGGTGACGCCAACACCGTCGTCACCTCGGAGACGTGGCAGGACGGCAAGATGATCACGACGTCGGTCGTGATTCCCGCGGGCATCACCGTCACGATCGCGAAAGGGGCGAAGATCGCGTGTTCGGCCAACGTCAGCATCACCGTGCTCGGGACCCTCACGGCGAGCAGCGCGAGTCCGACGCACGCGAAGCTGATGGGCACGAAGTGGATAGGCATCATCGCCAAGGGCAAGGGCACGGTCACGCTCGACGGCGTAGACATCACGGGTGCCACAGTCGCGGCCATCGAGGACGGCTCCACCACACCCGCGATCTACGACAACGGTACGATCGACAAGAGCGGCAGCGCGTTCGGCGTAACGCTCGGGGCCGCGCTCTCGACGCATCACGCGATCGTGACCGCACCCAACAACTACATCCGCGTCGAGGGCAGCTTCACGGCCTCGTATCTCGACTATGACGCCAACGGCATCTACTGCGTCTACACGGACAACCTGGCCGCCAAGGTCTCCATCGAGGACTCCAAGTTCCACGGTGGCGCGAGCGGCGATCCCGACCTGCTCAACAGCTATGGCGCCGCCCTCTTTCATGTCGCGTACACCGACATCACCGGTGCGCATTGCGGGTTTCACTTCCAGTCCGTCGACGTGCTCGAGGTCGATCACGTCACCGTGCACGGCGTCACCAACGGAGCGGATCTGTGGGGCTCGAGCAAGAGCGGCGCACACACGATCACGAACTCCAATTTCCAGAACCTCGCCCTCGGCTTCGACGAGAAGGGCTCCAACGGTCCCATCGATGTCGTCGGCTGTTACCTCGGCGGAGGCAACAACCTGACTACCTCTGCCGTGACGATCAGCAAACCTGCTTCGATGCCCATCGCCAACGCTGGCCCTCGTTAGAGTCGGGCGCTTGCGGGTGGCCCTGTCGTGATATCGTCTTACGATGAAATTGCGCGCGTCTGCGGAGCATCTGACTGGGCTAACTCTCGAGTCGGTGCTGAGGAAGCGTGGACGCTTGCCGGTGCCCGCGTCCGTGGGCTACGTGCTCGAAGCGATCGACGCGCTGGCCGCGACCAACACCGTTCATGGCAATCTTGCGCCCGCTCGCCTTTCTCTCGCGGCTCGAAGCGATGGCTCACACAGCATCAAAGTCGATACCGGCGTCACCAAGGTTGAGGCGAAGTACCGCTCGCCCGAGGCGCAGACGGGGCTCACGCTCGACGCGCGCGCGGATGTCTGGTCCCTCGGCGCGATCCTCTTCGAGCTACTCACGGCCCGCTTCAGCGCCGCGATCGCAGAGGCCGCGGATCCCAAGTCCCTGCGCACCATTCGAAGCGACGTTCCTCCGGAGCTCGAGAGCGTCGTCATGCGATGTCTGCGCACGGAGCTGGCGCTCCGCTATCCGAGCCTGCACGAGCTCCGCGAGGCATTGGCGCCGTTCGCAGAGATCGCTCCGGCCTCCAAGAAGACCACGCAGCATGGCGTCGCGCCCCCTGCCGTCTTGGAGAACAAGAACTTGGCGCCGTCGATCGCTCCCGGGGAGATCGATGCGGCGTGGGGTGACGAAGCTCCTGCGCCTGCGCAACCTGCACCTGCACCGCCGCCCGCACCGGCGGTTGTCGTCAAACCGGCGGCCGTCGTCGCACCGGCGCCTGTCGTAAGTCCGCCGCCGGCTCGCGTAGTTGCCACAACCCCCCAGTCTCCGCGAGCGCCCGCGGCTCCTCTCACTACAGCGATCCCCGCGGTGGCTCGTCCGGCGCCACGCGCGCGCTTTGCCACGCAGATGGGCCTCGCGCCGCCTCCGCAGACGCCTCCGGCCGAGACGTACGAAGCGGGATCGATCATCGCGGACCGATACGAGTTGGTCAGCGTGCTCGGCAAGGGTGGCTTCGGACAAGTGTGGATGGCGAAGAGTCGCGCACTCGACGCTATGGTCGCGCTCAAGCTGTTCAACCGCGCGACGAGCGCGGAGCCTCACGTGGGCGCGTCGCAGCTGCTCGCAGAGGCTCGCGCCGCGGCCCAGCTGAACCACCCGGCGATCGTTCGCGTGTTCGACTTTGGAGAGACGAGTCGAGGCGATTCGTTCCTCGTCATGGAGCTGCTGCGCGGCGAGAGTCTCGAGCAAGCGCTGGAGAAGACTGGTCCACTCAAACCCACGCGTCTCGCCGCGATCATGCTGCCGATCATCGACGCGCTGGGAACAACGCACGAGAAGGGGATCGTTCATCGCGACATCAAGCCGGCGAATCTTTTCCTCCAGCGACCGGACTCGCGACGGACGAACCCGGACATACACGCCCCGGTCTGGCTTCAGCCGAAGGTGATCGACTTTGGTCTGGTGAAGCGCCGCGAGCAGGGCAGTGCGATTCAGGACAACGCGTTCACGGGGAGCCCCGCGTATATGTCGCCAGAGCAAGCTCGCGGCGACGCCGTCGACGCGCGAACGGACATCTGGTCGCTGTCCGTCGTCATGTACGAGCTGCTGACTGGCCGCATGCCGTTTGCCGTCACGTCGCAGTACGAGCTGCAGAAGGCGCTGGCAGAGAAGGCACCCGAACCCATCACGGAGGCGATCGAGCGCGCGCTGGTCTCCATCGTCCTGCGCGGCATGGCGAAGTCAGCGGACGAACGCTGGCCGTCGATGCACGAGCTCGGCGTTGCGCTCGCGAAGTGGGCAGACGCGAACGGCGTGAAGGTTGACGCGGCAGGCGCCTCGATCCGCGCGACGTGGCTCGATCGCGATTGGACATCGGCGCCGCAGATGAAGGTCGCTCCCGCGGCGCTGCTGGTCGTCGAAAAGGCGTCTGAATCCATAGAGGAAATCGAGGCGTTCGAAGACGCCGAGGAGCCGCTGGAGTCCGGACAAGACATCGAGGTCTCTCTCTCCTCCGTCGCGCCGCCGGCCGCGATCGCGCCCCCGGCCCAGCCCTGCCGGGCGAAGGTCGATGTCGGGGTCGATCGGCTCGCGGGCTGCGGCGTCCGTGTCTTCGCTGCCTTGGCTGGGGTGCTGGTCGGGCACCGGTGCGACCTCCATACCTGGACGGGCTCGCAGGCACAAAGCGCAGCGAGGACAACAGGCAGGGACTGTTGGTCACCCAGGGCGGGTGACGGTTGGGTACGGCGAGCCCCACCGCCGGTCATCCGCGCCGAAGTTTACACAGACAGGGGATCCACCTGTGCCCGAGCGCCGGCTGTGCCTACCATGGGGAGTGGCACGGGGAGGTGAAGGTGACCGGAGCACAGCTTGACGACGCTTGGGCCAAAGTGACCAGAACAGTCCGTCGTTGGTTCGAAGACACCGGCGCCTTCACCGGTTTCGCGGTTGCTCTCTTCATGGTGGGTTCTCTGTTTGTTCTCGCTGAGGTCCAGAGCCCGAGCATGCTGCAGTGGACCGGAACGGCGGTCCATGACGTACAGAGCGGTGGGATCGCGTACTACTCCTTCCGTGGGCAGACCTACACCCTTAACGTGGCAACACCTGCGTCGTTTTCGAGCACGGTGTATATCGATCCAGCAGATCCATCGACGGCGATGTTCAGCAACACGCTGACGCGATGGACAGAGGCAGCCACCGTTGCGGGTCCGTACGCCGGATCGCTGCTCCTGCTGGCCTGCGGTTTTGCTCGCAGAGCGCAGCGAAGGCGCAGGCGCCTCAGGGGCCGCGCTTCTGGGCTGCATGCTGTCCAAGACAGCACCACGAGACAGAGGGGTCGGCGTGCAGCCGCGCATGATCGACCTTCCTGACTGAACAGTGCGAACGTCTTGAGGATCTCAGGGCAAGCTTGGCCCGCTCACGGCGTCGGCGGCATCCTCGTCGAGCAGATGTCGGACGCTCGCCGGCAGCGGTATGCCGGGGCGCAGCTCGGGGTCCGGGATCGGGGAGCCCCAGCCGGTCTGGAGGGGCAGCACACCCG
>ENA-OFCD01000630-OFCD01000630.1-metagenomes-genome-assembly--contig:-NODE-630-length-21348-cov-4.523411_pt1 | contig 21348 bp, 15 predicted proteins | sample MGYA00153392_OFCD01 | MGnify analysis MGYA00153392
GGGAATAGAAGGAGATGGCTCACTCGAATAAATCTCACGAATCATTTAGGATCGCCATAGTTAAATTAATTGATAATTGATAATTGATAATTGCGATCGGCTCCCCATTGCTCAATCCTAAATAATCACCTTGAAATCTTCGATCGCTAATCTTCAGCGGGCTATTTACCTAGTTTGGCAGAGTTCTCCCCGATGGACGGTAGTTGGGTTCGGATTGTTGCTGATTCAGGGCATCCTACCTTTGGGACAACTCTATCTGATGAAACGGCTGATCGATACCCTGACTCTCGGTGTTAGTGGAGCTACCCCCGAAACCCTTCAAGCCGCGCTGCTCTGGATTGGGCTAATTGGCTTAGTTTCGTTGCTCGGAGATGGCTGTAGTGCCCTGAGTAAGCTCACTCAGACCGTCCAAACCGAAGCCGTTAGCGATCGAGTCCATAGCTTACTCCATACCAAATCGATTCAGGTCGATCTGCAATATTACGAAAACACCGACTACTACAACACCTTGCATCGTGCTCAAGAGCAAGCCACCTACCGCCCGCAAATGGTCTTAGCTAGTCTCCTCCAGGTCGGGCAGAGTGGACTCTCTCTCCTGGGCATCCTCGCCTTACTTAGCTCACTAAATTGGATGGTGCCGCTACTGCTGTCGATCGCTACTATTCCAGGGATTTTGATGCGGGTGAGGTACACCGGAAAAGCCTACGGACGGGTTAGCTCTTGGACGGAGAGCGAACGTCAATCTGATTACTTCCATACCCTGCTCACCACTGAGCCACATGCCAAAGAAATTCGCTTATTTAATCTAGGATCTCTATTTAGTCAGTGGTTTCAAACGCTCAGAACCAAGATTCGGCGTGAGAAAATCTACCTGGCTACTCAACAATCGAGGATCGACCTGATTACGAATGGTAGCGCGACTTTGGCTGTTTGCGTCGCTGGTGGCATTACTGCTCATCAAACTATCCAGGGTGCGATTACTTTAGGTGGATTTGTGATGTATTATCAAGCCTTCGGGCGCGGTCAAGGTTTTTTGCGGGAACTGCTCACTCACCTGATTGGGCTGTATGAAAATAGCCTCTTTCTCCAAGATTTTTATCAATTTCTCGACCTCAAACCCACCATCGTCGAACCCGAAGATCCCAAACCCCTATCCCCAAGCTGGGAAACTGGTATTCGCTTGGAGAATGTCAGCTTTAACTATGCTCACAGTCAACGTTCGGTACTCAAAAATATTAACCTCACGATTGAGCCAGGTGAAGTTGTGGCAATCGTCGGAGCCAATGGTGCTGGTAAGACCACATTGATCAAACTGCTGTGTCGCCTTTATCAGCCAACAATGGGTACTATTACTCTCGATGGGGTAGATTTGGGCGATTATTCGATGACCGAGCTGCGTCGTCAGATTAGTGTATTATTTCAGGATTATATCCACTACCAACTCACTGTCAAAGAAAATATTTGGTTGGGAGATATCGAAGTGGAGCCTGACTCCGAGCGGATTTGGGCAGCAGCACACAAAGCTGGTGCCCATCCGACGATCGATCGACTCCCACACGGACTCGATACCCGTCTGGGTAACTGGTTCGAGCAGGGAGAAGAGTTGAGTATCGGACAATGGCAAAAAATTGCCTTGGCGCGGACATTTCTGCGCGATGCTCGATTAGTGATTTTAGACGAACCAACCAGTGCTCTCGATCCCCAAGCTGAAGCCGAGGTATTTGCGAGATTTCGCCAACTCGTCCGAGGTCGCACGGCGATTATCATCAGCCATCGACTATCGACGATCAAAATGGTCGATCGAATCTTGGTATTATCTGATGGACAGCTAGCCGAATCTGGCTCTCACGAAGAATTGATGCAGCAGCAAGGTTTGTATGCACGACTATTTACCACCCAAGCACAGCATTACCAACTCTGAGACGTTACCAATTTAAGGAAATAATTCCTCTACTTTTTCCCATCTCCCCGTTTCCCCAGTATCCAAATATGACATTAGCATCTGCGACACTTCCAGCCCAAAGCTCAGGGCAAGCTGAGATCGAACTGTTACTTTGTTGTAGCCATACTCATCCAGAGCCACATCAACTTACACGCATTCAAGCATTAGTCAGACAGCCATTGGATTGGACTTATCTAGTCGAGAGAGCAACGCATCACAATATCCTCCCATTAGTCGATCGACAATTACAGCAGATCGACTCTAGTTCGATTCCCTCAGAGGTGTTAGCACAGATTCACGCCAATTTCGATGGGAATTTTCAGCGCAATCTTCACCTCACAGCAGAATTATTAAAACTGAGCCAACTATTTGAGACTCATCAGATCCCCATGCTCTCCTTCAAAGGGCCAATCCTCGCGCAAATCGCCTATGGAAACTTAGCACTAAGACAATTCCTCGACATCGATATTTTAGTCCCCGAAGCTGACGTAGTTCGCGCCAATCAGTTGTTAGTAGATCGAGGTTATGAGTCACAATTTGCACTGACAGAAAGCCAACAAATAGTGTATGCAGGGTTACGAAACGAACAGTGGTTTTGGCATGAAGAAAAACAGGTATGTGTCGATCTACATTGGTCGATTTTACCAAAGCATTTTTCCTTTACACCAGATCCACAATTGCTATGGCTCAAAACCGAAAGAGTGGAGTTTGGTTCGCAGTCGATCGATACTCTGACCCCAGAACATTTGCTATTATTTTTGTGCGCTCATGGTGCTAAACACAATTGGTGGAGACTGTACTGGATCTGCGATATTGCGGAACTATTGCGAACTCATCCAGATCTAGACTGGGCAAATATTCATAGTTTATCAGGTCGATTTGGTACAAAAAGAATGCTATTGCTAGGACTTTACTTAGCCCATAAACTGCTCGGTGCAGTACTACCATTATCTATATTAACAGAAATAGAATCCGATCCGACACTACCGCTCTTATCGATCGAAATTCACGAGCGGCTATTTCAAATTCCAGCTAGTAGTGATGATTCAAGCTGGACATGGAGACATTATGCGATCTATCGTAGTACGATAACATCCCTGAGAGATCGCCTCTGGTATTGGGTAGATATAATTTTGCCGCCTACTCCTTTAGAGTGGGAGATCGTCACGCTACCTGAATCGCTGTTTCCACTTTATTATCTAGTTAGGTTAGTCAGACTAATTTTAAAACATCTGTTTCGGATTGATATTTAATTATCGATATCTTTCTTATCATTGTAGACATCGCGAGGATCGACCCCAATTCCTTGGAGATATTTATAGACAACCTGCAATCTTTGCTCCACCATTACCGCCCGATTTTCTAATCGATCGACTTTAGCCTTCATCTCTGTATTCAATCCGATTTGAGCTTGGAGCTTTTGTTCTAATTTTTTGATAATTTCCCAAGCTCGATCTGGATTAATTTCTAACTGCTTTTGGTGGATTTTTCTAGCCAAATCTACTGGTGGCGCAACATTACTTCCGATTGCAGCAGGTACTTTTTCTACATTATTTATAGTAGAGACATGCTGAATATTTACCGTGACACCTGCATTTTCTGGCGCGATCTGAGCTAGCCAGAGAACTTGCTGCTCGCGTTTTAGTTCGAGTTGCCCAGCGATCGTTTTAATAGTAAAGATCCCAGCATTAACAATGATATTTTGGACGGGATACCAGTTATGTTTGAAGTTTACCAATATCTCCATATTAAACCGCTGTTTATCTTGAAATTTTTCTGTAGGCCACCATTTTTTCCATAAAATCGCTGGTTCGGTATACCAAATTCTATATCCAGCAGGTGTAGCATAATGCTTGTATTCAATAAAACCAGCACGGCTACTAGCATTACCAAACATCACAAAATCTCGATCGATCAACAGTCGATCGATTAGTTTTAAAAATGGTGAACTCTGCTTGATGATAACGCTGCAAGGCTTATTCTGTAAATACATAATCGCGATCGGATCGCCATTTCGAGCTAGTAATTGAGACAATCCACCATTGACTTCGATCCGAAGATTAGCACTAGCCAACAATCGATCGCCACCTTGGACAAATTGCTCGATCAGTTTGTCATCATCTAGCTCAAAAACATTGAATATGCTCGATTGGCTCATCATAATTAGGCGTTAGGTGTTAGGGATTAGGTGTTAGGGTAAATTTTATATTATTAAATAGATAGATCTATACAAGCTACGCTTTAGACTAATTCTAGTGAGTAACTCCCAACTAAAATCTAGAATGGAGCGAATGCCGCACCCCGCTTCCCACAAGTCAAACCTTACGCAGGAGAGTTTGAGAGACAGCGTTCCGCCTCTCAACGGGGGGTCTGGGGGTCGGAGCGACGCGCGCTCCTCGGGTTCCCCGAGGGTTTAGCGCGTCAAGACAACCCCCAGATCCGGGTTCTGCCCACACTAGGAAAATCGCCGCCCACAAGTATATATCGTCTGCCGCTCTACTAAGTACAACAACTTACGGATCCTTTTAGATTAGCCAGTGTCAAGTATCAAGATAGAGAATAGACCCAACAGCCAAAATTAGCGATGTGCTAATCAAACGATCGTCATTTGAATCAATCATACCCGCGCGATCGAGCAATTCGTATCCGACAAAAGTCGGAGATCCACTCATGAAAATAACGATTATTCCCAGTGGCTCTAACCGCAGTAGAGATAATCGATCGATCGCCCCTACCTTTGCAAAAAGCCACCCTACTGACGACAGTAAGGTGGCTTGCTAGTTGGAAATGAGCCTACGCAGCTAAAGCGGGCTTAGGCTCAATCACCTCATTTCGACCAGTTTCTCGCTCGACAATTCGGCGGAACTCGTCTCCATCGATTGTTTCCCGATCTAATAATAGATCGGTGAGGATATCGACCAATTCCCGATTGCTACTGAGAATTTCCACCGCCTTGCGATGTCCAGCCTCAATTAGTTCGCGAATTTCATAATCGACTTTGGCGGCAACTTCCTCAGAATAGTCGCCATCTGATTCGAGCGAAAATTGTCCCAGACTCGACATCCCATATCGAGTCACCATATTACGCGCAGTCTGAGTCACCGACTCGATATCACCACTGGCACCAGAAGTCACCTCCGAAGAGCCAAAGATCACCTCTTCTGCTGCTCGTCCGCCCATTGTCACCGCGATATCGGCTAAAAATTCAGCACGAGAGACTAGACCCTGTTCTTCATTGGGCAAGTACCAAGTGGAACCCTTCGATCGACCGCGTGGGAGGATCGTCACTTTCTGGAGCGGATTGTAATTGAGGATCGCACCGACGAGGGCGTGACCGATCTCATGATAGGCAATCAACCGACGACCTTTACTATCAGACAGGGAACGACCTTCCATCCCCGCAACAACTCGATCGAGCGCGTCGTTAATCTCCAGCAGCGTAATTGCTTCTTTGTGGCGACGTGCCGTAAAAATTGCCGCTTCATTCAACAAATTGGCGAGATCTGCACCTGTAAATCCAGTCGTACGTCGGGCGACAGCTTCCAGCGATAGTTCTGGATCGATCTTTTTGTCGCGAATATGCACCTTCAAAATCGCCAGCCGACCTTTGTAGTCGGGCGGATCGACTTGCACCTGACGATCGAACCGACCGGGACGCAGTAGTGCGGTATCCAGGACATCGGGGCGGTTGGTAGCCGCGATAATAATTACCCCATTATTGCCCTCAAATCCGTCCATTTCGGTCAGTAGTTGGTTGAGGGTCTGTTCGCGTTCGTCATTGCCCCCACCCATACCTACGCCGCGCTGACGACCCACTGCGTCGATTTCATCGATGAATACCAAGCAGGGAGCATTCTCTTTGGCTTTTTTAAATAAATCGCGGACGCGGGAGGCACCTACCCCCACGAACATTTCGACAAATTCCGAACCGGAAATACTAAAAAATGGTACGCCCGCCTCACCCGCGATCGCCTTAGCCATCAGAGTCTTACCCGTTCCTGGCGATCCGACTAGTAATACGCCTTTGGGAATTTTGGCACCGACGGAGGTGAAGCGTTCTGGTTCCTGCAAGAAAGTCACGACTTCTTGGAGTTCTTCCTTGGCTTCTTCGATTCCCGCTACATCGTCAAACATTACGCCCGTTTTTGCCTGCATTTGAAACCGCGCCCGCGATTTGCCAAAACTCATCGCTTGTCCGCCTGCATTTCCAGAGCGGCGGATGATTGCCGATAGCACTGTTATGACAAAAACTAACAGCAGTACGTTGCCGAGTAGTCCAAAGATGGCATTTTTGTCAGCCGACTTCTGCACTCCAAATTCAACGCCTTTATTATTGAGTTTGTTATACAACTCCGCGTTGTCATCTAGCAAGACGACCTCTTTGATCTGGATTTTGCTATTAGCGGGTGTATCCTTGAGCGTTACCTTAGCGATTTTAGTGACGGGATCGAGTTCTACTTTTGAGACTACCCCTCGATCGACTTCCTTGAAAAGTTCTCCATAGGTGAGGATGTTGGGATCGCCTTTTGCCAACACTGGGCTACCCCAGACAACTCCCAAAGCGATCGGCAAGCTAGCCGCAAATCGCCAGAATGACTTAGAAAATCGCTTCGACTTGAGTTGGGAACTATTACGCATATATTTAATGTTTGTCCTTATACCTGCACCTGATGCTGAGTGTCTGTATGTAGTAGTTAATTCGTAAGTCACTTGCCATCGAGACTTATATCTTCTAGTGTAGCTTCAGTTTTATTATTGCCATATTTGCGTGGGGAATTAACATTATCGATGAGTATATTCACCACGTCGAGCAATTTACTATGCTACTTTTGCCAATGGAGAAATTTGCTTGACATCAGTATTGAGGTTGACAAAGTAGAGTTCGATATTTAGATCTGGGTAGCGTTCGCGGATCGCCCAATACGCTCGACTGAGGTATTCGGTGTGGGTAGACAGTTCCAATTCGGGATTGTCTGCCAGAGTGGGGTCGATTTTATATTTATAGACAGCACAGTCTTGATGATCGAGGATTAGCACCTTTTTGATCTGGTGGAGTCGATAGGAGATATCCAATTGATCCCAAAATGCTTCAGCATCGTACTGATGCGGCATCCCACTTAGGGCTAGAGACGCCCCCGCTAGAGCCGTAAAGTCATACTGTCCGCCCAGATTTTGGAGCGATAGAAAGTAACGTTCTGCTTCTAAAATTCGATAATCGATACAACTGAGCACTAGAGCTTTGGGAACTTTTTTTTCGGCTCTGGCACTAGCAGGAGCGATCGTCAAGGCTGTAGTCAGCACTCCCGCACCAACGAGATGGCGGAGAAATTGACGGCGACTGGTCGTAGACGACGCTACACAATCGTGCTGAAAACACTGACAACTATCCCGCATGTTAATTTACTCTAATTTAGAAGACTCAGGTACTGCTGTTGCTGGCGGTGCGATTTAGTTGGTGGTGGACAGTTTGCTTCTATATTCTACCAAAAGCTAGCGTCCACACGGCAGGTTTGTAAATACAAACGATACCTAAAACCGGACGATCGAGCGTGGTGATGTCGATCGTTCACCGCCAATTTCTACAGACGATCGATTACAGCTTGGACGATCGTGCATTGAGACCGATCGTGCATGGGGACGACATTATGATACAATTGCCGAAATCGCAGATGAAGTTTAACGAACCTTAATACTGTCTCAAGCATTAGTCGAACTCACCATCAGCAACATCATGGCTGGCGTCGCAACATTTATCGTCTCAACCGCTTCAGTATGAGTATTTGGTACTTCCGCAATCCGTCGTCTTTGCTAGCCTACCAGCCCTGCGGCGAATTGGTGCGATCGCTCCCTCAATCCTATGTTGTCTATCCACATGATGCCTGCATCAAACCCCAAGCTGGATGATTTATTACTTAAATCGCTCGACTCATCCCAACTCAACCAGATCGCTACAGAGCTGGATTTGGTCGCAATCGCGATCGCCGCACTGACTCGGATCGAGCGGATGGAAATGCGGCAAGTCGCCCAAGATTTGCAGGTAGAATCAATCGTCTCGGAGTGGATAGATGAATGGTCGTCGGCTCGATTTAGATCGTCCAAGCAGCTCGATCTCGACCAGATCCGAGCGGTAGTATTGATGCTCAGTCGTCTAGCCCAAACCCATCACACCTTAGTCCGTCAGACGATCGATTATTGGCAGCAGACCGTTCAATCCGATCTATTACCACTGCAATCTCCCCCCATAGCCGACTATCTGAGTAATTTTATTACCATTTATCAAGTTCAGCTTGGGCGTGAGGCTAGTCAGTCGATGGAGGTACTCTCAGCAGCAGCTCTGACATTACTGGTCGAGCTATTATTCTATGGTGGAGCCACCGGACATCAACGCCTTTGGGGAGCATTATTACAACGATCTGAGTAGTCACTCTCCCCGATTCAATTTAAACTAATTATTTTTAGGCATAACCATGGAGAATAACTTGACAACACGCACTTATACCGCCCCCACCTGCACGCTGATTGTATCGAGTAAAGAGCAGCCGCGATCGGGCGATCGACAGCAGCCCCAGCCGATCGATTTTATCCTTCATTTGGATCGCTCCGATCGCGACAACCTAGACGATATTACTTTAAACGGACAACCTCAGCAGTTGGACTATCTGCGCCAGCTCGTGAGCCAGTATATCGCCGAGCTCGTCGCCAAATTCCCGATCTCAAATCCAGGTCGGAATGCGCCCGCACCAGCCGATCTATACCAACTCGACTCAGATGACACTGCTGTGAGTAGTCAGCCAGAGCCGAATCTCGACGATCGATCTTCCAGATTTGGCATCCTCAAAAATTTGCCTGGATTGCGAAATAGTTTGGCAAAATTAACGCCAGCTAGCAAAGTCCCGAATGCTGCCAAACCGAGTATCTTCAAATTACTCGGTGGCAATAAGCCTAACGATCGCCAGCAGGTGCACCCAGATCGGGATCGATCCACTCCAGAGCGTCCAGAGGCAGCCATCGCGCCATATTTTAGTGGGGGTAGCAATCGCGCTCTCGATCACCAACTCTATCTAGGCAACTTAGCAACAGTAAGCTCGGGAGAAGTACTGACCCTATCAGCCATCCAACTATTCGATCTCGCCACCGTGTTAGATGAATATGTCGCCGAGCATCAAATCCTCAGTGGCGACCGAGATCGTACAGCGACATTTAGCCGAGCCGATATTCCAGCTCGTGGCGATCGTGTCGCCGAGTTTAACCCGATCTCTACGCCACAATCTCGATTGCCAAATTTACCAAATATCCCTGGGGAACCAGCAATCGATCCAGTCTATTATCGGACTCGACGTTCCCAGTCATCGTTTATATCGGCGATCCCTTGGGCTGTAGCAGCGGCTCTAGCTGTTGGGGTACCATTATTAATCCTCGATCCCAATCCCAATCCAATCAAAGACGCTGTTAGTAAGGTCAAAATATTCAATCCCACTCAAAAATCCGACTTAGCCACAGCGAAAAAACCCGCAGCCACACTCCCAAGTACCCCAACGAACCTCGATCCTACTGTGCCCACAGCTACGCCGACACCATGGCAAGCGCAACCAGTTCAACCACCCCAAGTCATTCAGAAACCGCCAGTAAGCATCAACACCCCTCAAAATCCCACACTGGGAACTGCTCCATTGCCAGAGGCGATCGCCAAAAAACCAGCCACCGCAGCAACCACAACAGCAAGCGGGGAAAACGTGCTTTCAGGCATCGCCGCCAATCCACTCAATTCAACTCAGCCACCAGCAATTGAGAAGATCGACAGCACCGTCGAACGGAAAACTACGCCCCCAGTCAAGCTCGGAGCCAAACCCGATCGGGTAGCCACACCATCATCAGTTGTCCCCAGCCCAGCTACCACCAGACAACCAGGGCAGCTCCCCGCCACCACGGTGACTAAAAATCCGGCGGCTCCTGGCAAGCTATCGGTTTCAAAAAGACCGATGTTAATCCCATCACCAGATCTATCGCCGATCGTCAATCCGCCGATCGCCGCCCCAATTCCCTTCAATCCACCAGTACTCGAACCCAGCGAACAGCTCCCCCAAACTCCCAAAACTACCAACCAAAAAGTCAAGCCGACTCCAATCGCCAGCAAAACCAAGCCCAAACCAGCCAAATCGATCGCTCCAGTCAGTACCCCAAGCTTTGAGCCATTAACACCAATACCCAGAAATCCCAATCTCATCAACCCCAACCAAAACGATTCAGAGCCAGCCGAGTCTCAAGCTCCGCCGATCGTCGTTCCCGACAAGCCCTTACAATCTAATGCTGGGGGTGCTAACGCTGAAGCAGCCGATGTAGCCTCGCTCCAAGAAACTAAACGCTACTTCCAAGGTAAGTGGAAAGCCACGCCCACCCAAACCAATTCGCTTCAATATGTAGTCCAAGTGAGTGGTAAAAGTGGGATTGTGCGGAATGTATCGCCGCAAGGTGAAGCAGCAACAGCCTATCTCCAGCAAACTAAATTTGTCAAACCTGGGCAAAAGCTGATTTCTCCAGCAGCAGCGGGGAGTAGCGATCGCAAGATTCGGGTTTTACTCCAGCCTGATGGCAATGTCGATACTTTCACCGAACCATAATATATGGTGCAAGTTTGTATTAAGATCGACAAGACCAATCGTCCATAATTGAGAGCAGTTTGTGTTATATCGTCATCGCTGGGTCATCAATCTAGTTGTAGCTGTGTCTCTGCTGGCTCTGACTGGATTTTCATTATTTCCGATTTTCAATCTAGTCCTAGACGGTGGTGCCGCAGTCGCCACCGAACCAAACAGCCTTTCAACCGCGCAAGCTAGTCAAATTCAAGCTCAAGCGCAAGGTTATACCCAAGTCCTGCAAAAAGAGCCAGACAACCAAGTCGCGCTCAAGGGCTTGCTCGATGCGCGGCTACAACTAGGAGATATCAAAGGTAGCTTATTACCGCTCGAAAAAATCGCTGCACTCAACCCTCAGACTCCCGATTATACCGTCCTGCTAGCTCAAACCAAGCAATATTTGGGCGATCGAGAGGGTGCGACAGCTAGTTATCGGATTGTATTGGCGACGAGTCCCCAAAACATCAACGCCCTTCAGGGACTCGTCAGTCTACTCCTTGATGCAAAACGTCCTGAAGCAGCAACGGGCGCGGTAGAGGCAGCTTTAAAGAGTGCCACAGCCAATACCGATGCCACTGCACTCAAACTACTTTTGGCGCAAATTTATCTTACCCAACAGCGCAATGCTGACGCACTCGGTATTTATGATGCCGCGATCGAAATTAATAAAGCAGATTTCCGTCCAGTCTTGGCTAAAGCTCTAGTATTCAAACAGATGGGCAATCTGACTGAAGCCCAATCTCTGATGACTGCTGCGGTAGCCCTGGCTCCGGCTGAGTACAAAGATCAGATTAAACAATTGGCTCAAACTACTCAACCGCCAAAGGTAACAGTAGCCCCAAATCTAAGTACTCCAGCACCTGCGGCACCGATCGCACCCACTCAGCCCACACCTACTCAAGCGGTGAAATAACCCGATCGCTCAAACATCCAAAAGTCCCAGCAATTCATAAATTGCTCGGACTTTTTTGGCATCATAATCTAAGATTTCTCGATCGCTAATTCTAACGCGTGGAATTTAAATTGACACAGAGGCATCAGCAGCGATAATTAGCTAACGTCAATCTCAAAGGAGAAACTGATGTTAGTTAATGTACATTAACTAATTATCTGTCAAATTAACACACTGATGTCAAATTGAATTTAAGTAGGCTCTAACCTTTGATAGATAGGGCTTATAGCTTTTTTTCAAGCTATGCCGATCCACCGATATGATTCTGCTTGAATTAACAGATTAAGTGTCTATTCTCAGGTATTTAACGAATTAATCGTCAACTATCAGAATAGTAATTATTGACAGTATTCCCACTAGATTTCTAGACGGCTTATTCTAATCAGATAACCTTATTCTACTGGTCTTCAGCCCGAATAGATTACCTCCGGTAGGCTTCGCCAACGGGAGAAAATTAACATATTAATTGTCACAAGTTGAACATAGTTGTTTTATACTGAAGACAGTATTAGTAATCAATCGACTATGCTCATCCATAACAACGACTCAAATCTAAGTCCTCCTGACCCAATCGCATCGAAGACTGATGCTGATGCAAATGCGCCAGTAATTCCATCTGCATTATCACCAGAGGCTCAATTAAAGCTGAAGGTAATCGAAAGTTTACTGGCAGCGGAGAATAAGCAGGTTTACGCAGCAAGACTCAAGGAAGCTGCCGTTAAGCTGGATAAATCCGAGCGGACAATTCGGCGACTAGTAAAGAAGTGGGAGCAGGATGGTTTAGTCGGATTGACTGAAACGAAGCGGACAGATCAAGGTACATACCGAGTTGATGAAGATTGGCAAGAGTTTATTCTCAAGACTTACAAGGAGGGAAATAAGGGCAGTAAGCGGATGACTCGTCAGCAGGTATTTATTCGGGTGCGGGCAAGAGCAGATGAATTAAACGTCAAGTCACCATCTCACATGACGGTATATCGGATACTAGAACCAATTATCGATCGACAAGAGAAAGCAAAAAGTATTCGTAGTCCAGGGTGGCGGGGTGAGCGGTTATCTGTTAAGACTCGCGATGGTCTGGATCTAGAGATCGAGCATAGCAATCAAGTGTGGCAATGCGACCATACACGAGCTGATGTGTTGTTGGTAGATTCAGAGGGTAAATTATTAGGTCGTCCGTGGTTAACGACGGTGATCGATAGTTATTCGCGATGCATTATAGGAATTAATTTGGGCTACGATGCGCCGAGTTCTCAAGTGGTGTCATTAGCACTGCGTCATGCAATTCTGCCTAAGCAATATGGTGTGGAGTATGGGCTACATGAACAATGGGGGACTTATGGCTTGCCCAAGCATTTTTATACTGATGGCGGGAAGGATTTTCGCTCGGATCATCTACAACAAGTCGGGGTGCAATTGGGGTTTCCGTGCCATTTACGAGATCGACCATCCGAAGGTGGTAGTGTTGAGCGTCCGTTCGGCACTCTCAATACTGAATTGTTCTCTCTCTTGCCAGGATATACCGGATCGAATGTGCAAAAACGACCAGAAACCGCCGAAGCTGATGCTTGTTTAACGTTGCGGGAATTGGAACGACGAGTAGTGCGCTATTTTGTGGATAACTACAATCAACGGCTAGATGCAAGGATGGGCGACCAAACTAGGTTTCAACGGTGGGAATCAGGGTTGATTGCGATGCCTAAATTGCTGTCGGAACGGGAGCTAGATATTTGTCTGATGAAACAAGCCAGACGACAAATTCAGCGCGGTGGCTATCTGCAATTTGAAAACTTGATGTATCGGGGAGATGCGTTGGGTGGTTATGGAGGTGAAAGTGTTGTCGTTCGATTCGATCCCAGAGACATTACGACGATCTTAATTTATCGTCGAGAGGGGGAGAATGAAGTATTTTTAGCCCGCGCCCACGCTCAAGATCTGGAGACGGAAGAATTATCTCTCGATGAGGCGAAAGCGATGAGTCGGAAGATACGAGAGAAAGGGAAGGAGGTTACTAATCGATCGATCTTAGCGGAAGTACGCGATCGAGACATCTTTGTAAATCAGAAGCCAACGCAAAAAGAACGGAAAAAGTCAGAACAGGCAAAAGTTAAGCAAGTACAGGTATCTGTATCTGTGACACAAGTAGATGATGAAACAGATATAGAAATAACCGAGACAGAGACAGAGTGGGAAATGCCTGCATTGGTTGATTACGAGGAGATGCGTCAAGATTATGGATTCTAAGAATATGAGCGATCCAACTGCTACAACTGTTGCCCAGCAACTAGGAAATCTTCCGGTGATGACGGCTGAAGTTCAGGAGGCAATCGAACGATTGAATCGGAAAGGTTTTATCCCTCTCCATCAGGTACAAATCGCCCATGACTGGCTCGAAGGTAAGCGACAGTCTCGTCAATCGGGTCGAGTGGTGGGAGAGTCTAGAACAGGCAAAACGATGGCGTGTGATGCTTATCGGTTGAGGAATAAACCCCAACAGATAGCGGGGAAACCACCGACAGTACCCGTAATTTATCTGCAAATACCACAGGAATGTGGGGCGAAGGAGTTATTTGGGGTGATTTTGGGTCATTTGAAGTACCAAGTGACAAAGGGGACGATCGCAGAAATGCGCGATCGAACTTTGCGGGTAATGAAGGGATGTCAGGTGGGGATGCTGATTATCGATGAAGCCGATCGATTTAAACCGAAAACTTTTGCGGAGGTACGGGATATTTTCGATAATTTGCAGATTTCGGTGATTTTGGTAGGTACCGATCGATTGGATGCGGTGATTAAGCGAGATGAGCAAGTCTACAATCGGTTTCGCGCTTGTTATCGATTTGGAAAGTTGTCGGGGAAGGATTTTGAGCGAACGGTGAAGATTTGGGAGCAGCAGGTGTTACGGTTGCCGACTCCTTCAAACCTGACGGGGAAGACGATGATGAAGACTTTGGGAGAAGCTACGGGCGGTTATATCGGGTTGATGGATATGATTTTGCGGGAGGCGGCAATTCGATCGCTCAAGAAGGGTTTGGCGAAGATCGATCTGAAGACTTTGAAGGAAGTTACAGAGGAATATAAATGATGGAAGTCGAGGATATTCAAGCTTGGTTATTTCAAATCGAACCTTTGTCTGGAGAGAGTTTGAGTCATTTTTTGGGTCGATTTCGTCGATCGAACGATCTAACTCCAGGGGGATTAGCTGGAGCTGCTGGATTTGGTGGTGCAATAATTTCTCGATGGGAAAAGTTTCGGTTTAATCCACCACCATCGCTTAGTCAATTGGCTGCTGTGTCTGTGGTTGTGGGTATTGAGGTGGAGAGGTTGATGGAGATGTTGCCACCAGCGGGAATGGGGATGAAGATGGAGCCGATTAGGTTATGTGGGGCTTGTTATGGCGAATCGCCTCATCATCGAATTGAGTGGCAGTTGAAGAGTGTCGATCGATGCCAACATCATCAATTGAGGTTGTTGTCGGAATGTCCCAAGTGTGGGGCGCGGTTTAAAGTTCCGGCTTTGTGGGTTGATGGTTGGTGTCAGCGGTGTTTTACCCCATTTGGAGAGATGAAGGAGTGCCAAAAGTCGATTTAGATCTGATGATTCTCCTTTAGACTGTAGATCTTTGAGACTTTTCAACCCACAATAGACCAAGGTGAGATTGGTTTAAGGGAAAAAGCATCATGCTATCGTCAATTTTAGATACTTGTACTCCACGAACAGAAATATTATCGGGAGAGCTGTCTCTGGACTTGTTTGCAGCCAAGCTCAAGCTGGTTGTTGATGGTAATGCGCCGCCAGTTTATCAAAACCCAGAACTTTTCTTTGCTAACACTTTTCCCACAGCAGGTTTAAAGACTTTAATTGCGGAAGTTTTTGGCAGATTAACTAGCACAACGGTAGGATCGCCAGTGATTCGGTTAGAAACTAGCTTTGGTGGTGGTAAAACCCACGATGAAATTGCGCTCTGGCATCTGGCAAGGCAAGGAAGACAAATTCCAGGGTTGGATCGATTTACCGATCGATTGGAGCAGATTCCGATTAGCCCGATTCAAATTGCGGCAATCTCAGGGCAGGATTTAGATCCGACGAATGGTGACTTCCATGCTGATACGGGCATCTCGACTTATACGCTCTGGGGTGAGATTGCCTATCAAATTGGGGGAATCGATGGCTATCAATTATTAAGGGGTTCAGACGAACAAAAAGTCAGTCCTGGCACTAGTGTATTGCAAAGATTGATTGGCGATCGACCAACACTGATCGTACTTGATGAAATTGCTCAGTATCTCCGTAAAGCTAAGGCGGTAAAGGTTGGTAATAGCGATTTAGCCGGACAAGTAGTAGCATTTTTGTTCGCGCTGATGGATTTAGCAGGCTCCTGTCAGAACCTAGTATTTGTCTATTCGTTAGCTTCTGCTAGTGATAGTTTTGCCGATGACACCACCGAATTACAAGAAGCGATTAAGGCTTCGGCGCGACAGGAAAAAATCCTGACTCCCAGCACCGATCTAGAGATTTACAACATTGTTAAACAGCGGCTCTTTAGTAGCGTCGATGATAAAGCTGCTAAAAAGGCTGCTCAGGAATATCTGCAAGCCTATCGATCGAGTCGCTCCAATCTCCCCGATGGCTGTAAAGATGCTGCTTATACTCAAACGATCGAAGCTAGCTATCCGATTCATCCCGAATTATTTAATTTATTAACCAAAAAGATTGCCTCAATTCCCAATTTCAATCGGACGCGAGGGGCACTGCGGCTATTTGCGATCGCGACTCGTTATCTGTGGCGAGAGGGAATCGCTTTACCGATGATTCATCCTCATCATTTACCTGTAGGTATCGATGATGAGATTACTAATGAACTGACTTCGCGGCTACAACGTCCACTGATGCGCCTACCGATTCAGGCAGATTTGTATAATGCCAGTGGGCGCGAGGCTCACGCTCAAATCCAGGATCGGGAATGGTTAGCCGCTGGAAAGTCTCCTTTTTCTACTTGGGTAGGGCGAACGATTTTTCTCCATTCGATCAATCAAGGGATTGTCGCTGGGATTCGCCAAACCGAGTTAAATTTATCCTTGCTAATGCCAGGAGGCGATACTAATTTCGTCGATCGAGCATTGGAGCGATTAACTGAAGTAGCTTGGTATCTGGATTTCGATCCCATCTTAACGATCGCTCGATTCAAAGAAGAGCCATCGATCAATAAGATTGTGGCAGAGGAGAAAGAGCAAGTTGGACGTGGTGAGGCAAAAGAGGAACTGCGAAAACGTCGAGATTCGATCTTTGCTACCCGCTATTTCCGCCTTGTACCCGCCCCTACTAGTCCAGGTGATGTAGATGATGGTGCTGATGAGATTACCCTGTCTATCATCGATTTTCAGGAGGCGATGGTGACATCTTCGATCGATCCTGCGCCAACAATTATCGAACAGATTTTTCAGCAAACGGGAGAATCTGGTAAGTTTCGGATCTTTCGCAATCGGTTATTGTTTCTAGTTGCTAATAAAGTTGACCTAGAACGAGCGAGCGAATTAGCACGGGAGTTTCTAGCAATTAAAAATATTCTCAAATCAGAACACCGACTAGCCGATCTTTCTGAAAGTCAGCAGAAGCAACTGAAAAAGAAGGAAGGTGAATTAGATTTGGGAGTGCGAATTGCCTTGGCGAATGCTTACCGTCATCTGTTTTACCCAGCCCAAGATCTAGTCAAAGCTCCTAAAGGGTTGATGCACTATACTTTACCCGTGCAGGATACTAGCGATCTCAAGGGTAAAAATAACCAAGATATAATTCTCAAAGCGTTAAAAGATTGTCAGAAAGTTCGGGCTGATGATGCGCCTAACTATGCCCCTGCTTACATTTTGCAGAAAGTGTGGTCGCCAGGATTGGAGTCAATTACCACCAAGGGTTTGAAGGAAGCTTTTGCTAAAGATTTGGGACTCAACTTCTTTGTGGAAAGTGAGATCCTTAAACTGCGATCGACTATTCGCGCTGGTTTAGAAGCTGGACAGTGGGATTTAAAGATGGGCGATCGCGTGTATATCAATACGCCCCAAGCCAAGGTGGTTATTCCCGATAATATCGAATTTTCCGATCGCCAGGTATTGTATCGACGCGGGATTCTCCAACTACCAGTCCCCCGTGAAATCGAACTTAGTGCCCAAACTTTACCAGGGGAGCCAGCTAGTCAGAAAGTACCTGTCAGAGTCAAATGGCGAGCGATCGGGGCGATCGGCGTACAGTTGTTTCAAGATGGAATCTTAGTTCCCAATAGTTTCCGTCCGGCGGATGAATATACGGGCGAGATAACCAGTACCAGCTTATTTAAACTGGTGGTTGATTATGGCGATGGGGAGGTGCTATCTCAGGAAGCTAAGGCAGTACAGTGGACTTCCTATCGCAGTGATGGGGAGATCGGCGATCCTCTCGTGGCAACTCAATTGGGTGTCTATGCGGTGAAAATTAACCCTGTGGAACTACCAGTAGGTAGTTTGAATAGTATTTTCAATGAGTGGCGCGATCGAGTCCACGATCGCAAAATTGCCGCCGTTGAGAGTTTGGAGTTAACAGTTTCCGAGATTGTAGACTATCGCAAGCTGACTACCGCCTTACCCCTATTGATGCGCTTCCCGATCGAAATCGACGAATTAGTCACCGTTCAAACTGGCAAGCGGTTTCTGCGGTTGGAATATCAGGGGGAGATTAAGGGCTTCCAAACCTTAGCTAGTTCGGTGAATACCTTTTTGACCGATCCAGAGATGCGGGCGGAGGTTTCGCTGAAGATGCGGCTGATTTTTGCTACTCCAGTTTTACCAGAAGGGACGGAAATGCAATCGATCGAGCAGACATTGGGCAGGAACCCGATCGAACGGGGACATCTAGCGGTGACGGTGGTTTATGACTGAAGGTCTGGATGACAGGCATCTTGCCTGTCCCACAATCATCTGTAAAACAGGCAAGATGCCTGTCTGAGTCAGGCTTAAATTTGTTTGCATTCCCCTAGACCAAAGGACGGGAAGGGGAGAGAATAGAAATGTTACCTAGAGAGTCTGTCGTGCAAGAGTTTCAACTGCGGGTTGTCCCGATCGACAATAATAATTTTGCGCTGGAGCTATACCAATGCGCCTATAAGCAAGCGGGGGAAAAACGTCGCCCTGCCGCCAAGCGAGTTGGACGGCTGAAGGGGCAATCTTTGGTACAAGCACGGCAAGCAGTGTATGACTGTCTGAAGGTTAATAACTACGATCCCAAGACATTAAAACACTCTCGCCAAAACGCCTATGTTCTGACTGAGTTGTCGGGTGTAAATTTGGCGTTGCTGTTTCAAGCTCTCCAACCCTTATCGAAGTTAGAACGGATTGCCAACATTACAGCGGGAGTAATGGCGATGAGTAATGAGGAGGCGCATTATTGGTTTGCTAAAGTGAGTAATGGCGATCGTCACCGCGCTTTACGGGCAATTCGGGTCTTATTGGGCGATTAACATTTCATGTACACAGAGTCAGATATCATCCAATGTTTCGATGCTTCCACTTGGGACTACTTGGGTTACAAAAACCGAGGCGGGATTAATGCCCAGAAGGGCGGACGGTATGAAGATAGTTTTGCGATCTACAAATTAGTGACGCTGGCACAAGCTGTAATTAAGGCAGGATCGATCATTCAACTACATAGCCAGGTCAAAGCCTTTGTGGACGATTTAATTATCGATTTAGACGGCATCAGAGAACATTATCAACTCAGGAATGTTCAGGCTATGACTTGGGGCGGTGGGAAAAATCCGATCGAGCGTGATTTTCAATGCCAAAAACAGCTTAACGAGTATCTTTCGATCGACTGTAAATTATTTCTAGTTGTTTCTGCCCAAGGATTACAGCAAAGTCTCCAGACGACTATGCCATCTGTCTTGCACAATTTCACAGAGGTCTTATATTTTCCCTACGAGCCAAATATAGTCAGATTGATTCAACAAAGCCCTGAGTTTCGCGCCGGATTATCGGGTCTTTCCGCATTCGAGCAGCCTGAACCAGACAAGCTAGAGTATTTAGCAACATCCTTGCTCTCGATTTGGTTGACTTGTACCGATCCGTCAGTGCGCGGCATTCTCAAACAGCATCGGCGTTATCATCCCGTATATATTCGTATCTTCGATCGTGACATGGAGATCGATCCTCAAGTAAACTTAGTATTAACTCAGATCTCAGACTTTAAGTTTAGCTTTGCTAAAGGAGTGTTTGAGTGGGATTACTTCGATGGGTTGGAAACCGGACACTTGCCTTACAGTGTGGATTCTCCAGACTTTGGGAGATTTGAAGCACGGGTCAAACAATATCAACCTCAGAGTTTTGAAGATTTAGAGAAGTTACTATGACTCGAATCTACTCAGATTTCACCGGAGCGGAAACTAAGCAATTACTCGATCGCATTGCCGATCGGGCAACTTCGCCTGATGATTATAAACAGGCAATGTTATCCTTGGGGCGGAATCTGGGAGATGTTTTACTAGCTAAAATCGATCCGCAGCGATCGAGGGTTTATCTAGCTGCAACGGTAGAAGATGCCGATTTTCTCGCTCAAGGGATCTTGGAACGTCTAGAAGCTAAGGTTGCTCATCTTGATTTTGCTTGCTTTTGGAATCAGCGCGAAGTTTTTGACGATTTGAAGCTGACTGTGGCACCCATTCTCAAGAAGTACCAAGAACCAACGACAGAGCAGGTTAATTACTTAATTGTGGTTAAGTCGGTAATTTTTGGAGCTTGTGTCGTTCGGACTAATCTAGAAAATCTGATTCAAAAAATCGATCCGCAAGAAATTCTGATCGTCGCGCCAGTTATTTATCACCATGCCAAACAAAGTTTAGCCGAATCGTTTAATCCCGATCTTGCCAATAAGTTTCAGTTTTTCTACTTTGCGGAAGATGACTGCTGTAATGAGCAAGGGGAATTGATACCTGGGATTGGGGGTTCGATCTACAATCGCTTGGGTTTTGCCGGACAGGATGAGAAGAATCAGTATTTACCTCAACTAGTCAAGACTAGACGCGATCGCATTGTCAAGCAGCGTCAACTGATACATTAGATGGTTTAGATGGGCAGGATGCTCATCCCACAGAAGTTTCAGGTCTTGACTATAAAAGATCTGTGTTGGGAGGAGATTGAGGGACATAGTTCCTATCGAAGGTTATGATTCAGATAGGCTGAATTGCCTTTTTTCTGTGCCTTCTCGGATTCCCCATGACTAAACGTAAGCCTGTTTTCATCGAAAAGATTTTCCCGATTAAGTTGCTCAACGAGCAGGTATATTACGAGAATGGGGGGAATCCATTTAAGGGTTTGCATCGGTGGTATTCGCGGAAGCCGTTATCTTTCAGTCGGGCTTCGGTGTTGGGTTCGATTTTGCCTGCGGATGTGTCGATGGAGGAGTTTGAGTATCTATTGGGCTTGGAGAAGCGGGAATATCGCAACAAGGAGACGAAGCTATACAAAACGCCGCCTTCACCAGATCGCATCAAACAGGTTCATGCTTTGTGTGAGGGGATGTGGGGGACTTCTACGCCAACGGTGTTGGATGCTTTTGCTGGGGGTGGGAGTATCCCGTTTGAGGCGGCGCGGTATGGGTTGAATGTGCTGGCTTCGGATTTGAATCCGGTGGCGGTGGTGACGATGAAGGCAGCTATCGAATTTCCGCTCAAGTTTGGCCCCGATTTACAGCAGGATATCGATAAGTGGGTAAAGTGGGTTGGAGATGAGGCTGAGAAGCGATTGGCTGAGTTTTTTCCGTCTGAGCCGAATGAGACAGTGCAGAATTATTTATGGGCG
>ENA-OFCD01000631-OFCD01000631.1-metagenomes-genome-assembly--contig:-NODE-631-length-21347-cov-5.679974_pt1 | contig 21347 bp, 14 predicted proteins | sample MGYA00153392_OFCD01 | MGnify analysis MGYA00153392
GCACACCGACGGCGCGAAGGTATCCAATGGCGCATGAAATCCTGATCGTCGACGACGAGCCGGAGATGGCGCGCGGCTGCTGCAGCACGCGCGTCGGCGAGCGTCAGCGAAACGAGATCGGGTGCGTCGACGGGATGCATGCCGAGCGAGACGACGAGTGCGACGCTCGAGTGAATGGGCACGCTCGTTCCCGCCGCGGGTTTTTGCGAAAGCACCGTCCCCTTGGGCGAAGCATCGTACACGCTCGAAATGCGCGGCACGAGTTTTGCAATTTTGAGATACCTTTGCGCATCATCACTCGAGAATTGGCGCACGTCCATGAGCGGAATCCTCGGTGGTCCGGCACTGACGGTGAGCGTCACGAGCGTTCCCGGTGCGATCGCGCCATTCGGTGCCGGTGACTGCTTTATGACGAGATGCGCTGCGACACGTTCGCTCGAGATCGTTTCGATCTTCGTCGTGAAGCCCATATCGGCGAGCGCGCGCGAGGCGTCGTCGGCGCGCGTTCCGACAACATTTGTAAGCGCGATCGTCCGCGGGCCCCCGAAGAGACCACCCGGTCGACTCGTCGCGAAATAGCCGAGTGCGACGGCAGCGACGAGTACGAAGATCGCGAGCGTTACGAGCAGCACGCGATTGGGACCCTGACGCACGCCATCGACCGCCGCAACCTCGCCTGCGGGAACGGTCGCGCGATGATCGGGCTGCGGGGATGGCCGAGGCTTCGGACTAGGGATCGTGCGCGCGACGGCGGGGCTCGCGCTCGTCGCCGCGGCGCGGACGTCGAACGGCAACGTGACCAGCGGGTTCTCGCGTGCCTGCCGCAATGCACGCGCGACGTCGATTGCCGATGCGAAACGATCGGTCGGCGTTTTCTGCAAGAGCTTGCGCACGATCGCCGCGAGTGCCGGTGCGACGGCCAGCGTTTCGAGATCGAGTTCGGGTACGGGGCTCGAGACGTGCTTGAGCGCGATCGTGATCGGCGATTCGCCCGTATACGGTAACGAACCGGCGAGCATCTGATACAACACGACGCCGAAACTATAGAGATCGCTCGTCGCGGCGAGCTCGTGGCCCTGCGCTTGTTCGGGCGAGATGTAATAGACGCTGCCCATGACCATGCCGGGTTGCGTCATGGAAACCGTCTGCGACGACACCGCGCGCGCGATACCGAAATCCGAGAGTTTTACGACATCGTCTTTGGTGACCAAGATATTCGCGGGCTTGATGTCGCGATGCAACAGCCCTTGTCGATGGGCGTACGAGAGACCGTTGCAGATTTGCGCACCGAAATCGATCGCGACGCCCTCGGGAAGGCGCGTTCCATTTTCGAGCATTTCGCCGAGCGTCGCGCCATCGACGAGTTCCATCACGATGTAATACGAATCGCCCTCGCGGCCGACGTCGTAGATGCTCACGATGTTCGGGTGCGAGAGTTTGGCTGCGTGCTGCGCTTCGCTGTAAAAACGCGCGACGAAATCAGCATCTGCCGCCAGATGGTCGCGGAGCATTTTTATCGCGACGCGACGGCGCAAAACCGTGTCCATCCCTGCGTACACGATCGCCATGCCGCCTTGGCCGATGCGGCCTTCGAGGCGATATCGATCGGAGAGCGTTCGCTCGGTCACGCGTCGTCAGCCCCGGTCCGTCGCAAGCGCCGTCGCGATGACGCTACGCGCGATGGGAGCGGCGTACGTTCCACCGTAACCGACGTTTTCAACGACGATCGCCACGACGATACGAGGATGCGCAGCCGGCGCGAAGGCGACGAACCATGCGTGCGACCTTCCCGCCGCGTTGGTCGCGGTCCCCGTCTTTCCCGCGACGACGACATCGGGAAGCGCCGCGGCGGTCCCCGTCCCGCGCCGCACGGTCGCAATCATGAGATCACGAACGCCATCGGCAACCTCGGGTGTGATTGGCGACGCGAGCACCTCGGGCGCTGCGAGCGTGATCTCGCGGCCATCCCGCCGGATGGCGTGCACGAGATAGGGTCGCGGCGTGTTCCCGCCGCTAGCGATCGTCGCCGTGATGAGCGCCATGCGTAGTGGCGTCACCAAGAGATCCGCTTGACCGAATCCGAGTTGGGCCAGGACGCCGGGCGAGACACTCGCGCGCGTGGGTAGACGATCGCGCGCCGACGGCAACGTAAAATGAATCGGGCGACCGAGTTGCCATGTTGCGACCGCATCGAACCAGCGGTCGACGCCGAGTTCGAGCGCGATCTGTGCGAAATCGACGTTACTGGAAAGCGCGAAGGCCCCGGCAAGATCTTGCGTGCCCGTTGCTTCGCCCTCATTATCATGAATCGAAAAGTTTCCGACGGAGAGCGTACCGTTATCATCAAACGTCGACTGCAGCGTCACCACTCCCGATTCTAATGCGGCTGCGGCGGTAAAGATCTTAAACGTCGAGCCGGGCGGGTAGAGCCCATCGAGACTGCGATCGAGAAGGGGGCTTCGCGCGTCGCGGACGAGCGTCGCAAAATCGGTATCGATCGTTGCGGGATCGTAACTCGGCACGCTGCCCAATCCGAGCACGGCGCCCGTGCGCGGGTCGAGTGCGACGCCCGCCGCGCGCGGATATGCCGCGAGCGCGCGCGAGAGCGTCGCTTGAATCGCTGGGTCGATCGTCGTAATGATGGTCGCGCCCGAGACCGCAAGCGCCGGAGGGCGCGCACCGAAGAGTTGACGGATTTGATCGATCGGATCGGCGGCAACCGAGCGCGCCGAGAGATCGCGGTCGTACGCCTCTTCGAGACCGGTCGTGCCATAGCGTGCTGAAGCGTAGCCGAGAGCGTGAGCGAGCGAACGCCCGAGCGGATAGATACGACCGCGCGCCGTGGAGTGCGCGAGCACGGTGCCATCACGCGCGACGATATCGCCACGATAACGTGCGAGCACGGCGATGCGCGGATTGTGAACGTTGGTCGCAAGGCGTGGCCCCGCAACGAGTTGCACGTACCCTTGTCGGACGACCAGGAGCGCAAAGGCGACGATAAAGAGTCGGGTGAGGCGTCCGATCGCGCCGTTGACGTTCACTTAACCCGTGGGCGTCGCGCGCTCGCGCAAGAGCGTGAGTCCTTCGTCCGTGCGCACCGCCAGATACGCGCCGTCCTTGTCCGTGCCGATCGCCGTATTGATGAGAATCCGCATGCGATCTTCGGGCAACCCTGACACCGCGAGCACCGGCTCGACCTGCACTTCGTGAAGCAACCCCGGCGCGACATACGCGGCACGCGGCAGCGTATCGAAGAAGCGCTCTTCGTAGGGCTCTTCGCGCCACGGACCACGCTTGCTGAAAACGGTCGCATGATAATCCCACGCACAGAGTTGACGCTCGTTCCAAATAAAATCGTCGCGAACGCACATGCGTCGGCAGACCGCGCATTGCGTCAGCGCGGCGAGCGGGTGGTCGAGTCCATCGAGCACATCTTCGGGAACGTCTTCGGGATTGACGAGCATCGATTCGGCGAGCGTTTGCGGGACTTCGGCATGCCATCCGACGCGCAACAACATCTCCAAATCCCGTAGCGGTGTGACGAACGAGCGATCGTCTTCGGGCGGAAACGTCTGATCGACCCAACCACCCATGTTATCCGCTGCGATGTTGACACGTTGCCAGCCATCACCGAGCGTCACGCCAACGGGCGTCCACGCCATCGGCACGAGCCACGCCGTCGTCTGCCCCTTTTCGGCGCGCAGGGACGACACGAAAGCAAGCGTGCTTGCATTCCCGCCCAAGACATAAACGCGGCCGTCGCGCGCGGGGGCCGCTTTGGTTTGAGAACGATCCATCGCGCGGTCAATTAGCCGGGCGAGGTCTGCGAAGCCTACTCGGAGGCGTTCATCCCGGCGTCATGTCGATCGCCTATCGTCTGCGGCGATACCGTCGCGAGCGGGACCCGAGCGATGGCCAGGCGGAACGTCTCGGGACCCGCGCCCAAACCGAACCACCTCGGAGGCACTCCTGAAACTCGCGCGCTTTGCTCTCGGAAACGATAAGGTCATCGTGTTTCTCGTAGCCGTGCTCGCGATTTTGGGCGTGCGGGCGTCCTTCGTTACCCCGCAGAGCATTTTTCCGACGATGAGCTTCTCGCGGATCGACGTGGTCGCCGATGTCGGCGATCTGCCGCCGGAACAGGTGCGCGTCGGCGTCACGCGTCCTCTCGAACAAGCCTTTCAGACGCTCCCGTCCGTCACGGGCGTCCTCGCGACCTCGAGTCAGGGGACGGCCGAACTCTTCGTGAATTTCGCCGCTTCCACCGATCCGCGGACCGACCAACAAGAAGTCGATCAAGCGATCTCTCAAACGCGCGCTACCATTCCGAGTGCGAAGAACGTCGTCGCAGTCATCGTCAACCCCAATAGCGAGCCCGTGCTCTCATTCGGCTTCACCTCGAAAGACCTCTCACAGGCGATCTTGCGCGAGATCGCGCTCGCGCAAATCGTCCCGAAACTCTACGGCACACCGGGCCTCGGGCAACTCTCGGTGACGGGCGGAGCGACGACGGAATTTCACGTGATGCTCGATCCCGCCAAACTCGCCGCGCACGGCGTGAGTGCGGCCGACGTCTCGAAGACGCTCGCCGATGTCAACAACGTTCAGGCCGTCGGCGTCTCGCAACACTTCTATCAGCGCTACGCGCTTCTGGTCGATTCGTCGTTGCACGATCGGGCATCGCTCGAACGCGTGACGGTGCCGACGCACAATGGATCGTCGGTGCCGATCTCGAGCCTCGGCACCGTGACGCTCGGCGTGTCGCCGATCACGTCGCAAACATCGCTCGACGGCGTGCATGCCGTGATGGTCAACGCGTATGGCCTGCCGGGTGCCGACGTCGTGAAGATGGCCGAGGCCGTTCAAAAACGTCTCGCCGGTGTCGTTCCGCAGTTGCCGCGCGATATCGTCATCAAAAAATTCTGGGACCAAACGACGCTCATCGTCGAATCGCAGAAGGCGTTGCGCGATGCGATTCTGCTCGGCGCGTTGCTCGCGATGGTCGTCATCTATGCGTTCTTGCGCGATTATCGCCTGACGCTCGTTGCGGCGGCGATCATTCCCCTCGCGCTTGCGATCGCGATCTTCGCACTCGGGCAGGCAGGGCAGACGCTCAACCTCATGAGCGTTGGTGGGCTCGCGGTTGCCGTGGGCCTCATCATCGACGACGCGATCGTCGTGATCGAAAATATCGCGCGCAATCGGCGCAAAGAACGCGGAGATGCGGCGATCGAGATGTCGATGGCGCAGCTCGCGATTCCGATGGTCGCGTCGACGGCAACGACCGTCGTCGTTTTTCTGCCACTCGCACTGTTGACGGGCGTGACGGGATTCTTCTTCCGCGCGCTCGCGTTCACGCTTTCAGCTTCGCTCATCGTCTCGCTTCTGCTCGCGCTTTTCGTCGCGCCCAATATCGCACGCGTCTTGCTGCGAGACGAGGGAGCGCATAGCGAGAAGCGGGACTTTTTCGGAAGCGTTTTGGAACGCTACGATCCCCTCTTACGCTGGGCGCTGGGTCATCGTGTCATCGTTGCGATTGCGTCGTTCTGCGTGCTCGCCGTGACGATCGTCCTCCTCGCGCGTTTGCCGAGCGACTTTCTTCCAAAAATGGACGAGGGGCAATTTGAAATCGCGTACACGCTCCCGGTGGGCACGACCCTCGAAGCGAGCGACGCCGCTGCGACGTCGATGGAACGAATCATCACCGCCGACCCGGCCGTGGCGGATATCGGTCGGCTTACGGGCATGGATTCAAACGGCTTCACGCCGACACAAGCCAATCAAGGGCTCATGCGCGTGCGACTCGTCGCGCCCGAAAAACGGCCATCGTACGATATCGTGAGTGCGCGACTGCGCGACCGGATGTCCTCGACGGTTCCTTCAGCGGTATATGATTTCCATCAAATCCTCGAAGACCTCATCAACGGGCTTTCGGGGACCCCCGCACCGATCGAGATTTCGATCAAGGGTCCCGATCAAAAAACGTTGATCGAACTCGCGCAAACCGTCAGCGGGAAGATCGCGAAGGTGCCCGGCGTCGTCGACCCTAGTAGCGGCGTCGTCTACGATAGTCCGTCGCTTCGGATCGCACCACGCGGCGGTGCACTCTCCGCACTCGGCCTGACATCGGCCGACGTCGGCGAAGCCGTCGCCGCGCTCGGACAAGGCACGATCGCCACGAGTCTCCCCGGTTCCAACGCACTCGTCCCCGTGCGCGTGCAAGTCGCATCGCAAAATCCGGCGGGCGCGGGACTGCTCGACGCATCGACATCGCTCTTCGCGAGGGGCTCGTCGACAGCCGTCGGCGACGTTGCGACGATCACCCCCGTGCGACTCTCGAGCGATATCACGACGCAAAACGGACAGACGCTCATCCGCGTCACGGCAAACATTGCGGGCGCGAGTCTTTCCGCCGTCACCGATGGCATTCGTGCCAAACTCCGTGGGATTGCCTTCCCGCCAGGGTACGCAATCGAGATCGGCGGTCAGGCGCAGACACAGGCGCAATCGTTCGGCGAGTTTCTCAATGTCATCGCCATCGCGATCGTGCTCGTCTTCGCGGTGATGCTCGCGACGTTTCGATCGTATCGTTTACCACTCGTCATCCTCACGGCGATTCCGCTCGCACTCATCGGCGTCGCACTCGGCCTTTTCTTGACGAGCACGCCGTTCAACGTTTCATCGTTTATGGGCTTACTATTGCTCGTCGGCGTCGTCGTGAAGAACGGCATCTTGCTCATCGACGTCGCCAATCGTGCGCGTACCGCGGGCGCCACCGTCGAAGAGGCGCTCGTCGAAGCGGGGAAGACGCGTCTGCGACCGATCGTCATGACGACGCTCGCGGCGATCGGTGGTCTCATTCCGCTTGCGATCGGGCTCGGTCAGGGCGCCGAAATGGAGAAGCCGCTCGCGATCGCGGTAATCGGTGGCCTCTCGACCGCGACGATCTTCACGCTCGTCGTCATCCCCGTCCTCTACAGCGCACTTTCCGGTGCGATCTCGCCGGCGGCCGCGCTGCGCACGCCCGATCGGGCGCTCGTCTGATGCGCGTCGTTGCATCGGCGCTCGCCCTCTCGATCGGGCTTGCTGCATCTTCGCCGGCATGTGCGCAATCGACAATCGCGGTCGCGCGCGCGTTCGTCTTTGCCGACCTCTCGCTCGACGCTGCCGAGGCCGCAGCCATCGCGGCATCGCCCGATCTCGCGGGCGCCGATGCGCGCGTCGCGCAGAGCCGTGCCGCGCTCGTCGCCGCACGCGCGGGCATCGTCCCGGCACTCGTCTCGTCCTATACGCAAGCGCCGCAGGGGAACCCGCCCGGCCCCAACATTGTTTCACGCCAACTCACCACGGGTCTCCAACTCACCGTCGGCGATTTCGTCGCGCATGCACCCGCCGTGCGCGAGGCCGCATTCACGCTCGCAGCAACCGAAGCCGATCGTGGCGCCGCACTCGCGACGGAACGCAAAAAAGTCGTCGGACTTTATTACGATGCGCTCAAAGCACGTGCCGTCGCGAGCGCGCGCCGCGATGCGCTCGCCCTTGCGACATCGCAGTATCACGCCGCACAGTTGCGCGCCCGTGCCGGAGATGCACCGCAGCTCGACGTCTTGCGCGCCGATGTCGCGGTCGCGAAAGCGACAGCCGATCTCGAGCTTGCCACAGCAGCCGACACCAATGCGACCGAGGCGCTGCGGAGCGAAACGGCCGCGGGCGACACAGCGCTCATCGCAACGACCGAATCCCGATTCACCGCTCCCGAATCGCCATTGACCGATCCCGCGATCGCCGTCGCGCGCGCGCGCGCGATGCGTCCCGAATTGCGCGCGACGAAACTCGCCATCGATGCGGCACGTGCCGCCACGCGCTCGACACGTGCCGCCGGCTTTCCGATACTGACTGTAAGCGGTGGGTATCTCGTCGGCACCGACGGCGGCGTACCCGTCAACGCCCCGTCGATCAACGCGCAATTCACGCTTCCACTTTCCGGTGCCAATCGTTATCGCATCGCGATCGCAGCGGCGAAAGTCACCGAAGTGCAAGCGAAAGCGATCGGCGTCGATCGCCAGATCGCACTCGACGTCGCGGCATCGGCGCGCACGCTCGGTGCATCCGAGCGCGCCGCACTCGCGACGACGCGCGCGCGACAATCCGCCGATGCAGAACGTCGCGCACTCGAACTCGGCTATCGCAACGGCGCGTCATCGAGTCTCGAACTCGAATCCGCCCGTGCGTCGTATGCGCAAACCGTCCTCGACGAACTTGCGGCGCGCTACGACGTCGAGAAAGCACGCGCCACCTTAGCCATCGAGGTAGGATCGTGAAGCGCACGCGCGTCTGGCTACCGCTCGCGGCCGTCGCCGTGCTTGCAATCGTTCTCGTCGCGCTCTGGTCGAGCGCGCGCCGCGGTCAAGGCGACGCTGTCGCCAAAGACGCCGTACCCGCAAGTGTTCCGAGCGTCTCGCTCGTCACCGCGCGTCTCGGCGATTTCGTCGAACGCGTCGACGCGCAGGGCCGCATCGGCCCGCCTGCGGGAAGCAGCGCGAAGCTCGCATTTGCGCAAGCGGGCATCGTGCAATCGGTCGACGTGCGCGTCGGAGAAACCGTTCACGCCGGACAAGCGGTCGCCGAACTCGATCGGGCGGCGCTACGTGCGGCCGTCGCGCAAGCCCAAGCCGACGCACAATCCGCGCGCGCGGCTTACAGCGGTGGTGCCATCTCGACCGCCAGCGTCGATAGCGCCCTCGCAAAGCTCGCCGTCGCTCAAGAAAAACTCGCGACACTCGAACGCGGTGGGCCGGCCGCTTTGAGTTCGCGGATCGCCGCGCAATCGATCGCGCGCCAAGCAACGCTCAAAGTCGATGCAGATCGCGCGACGCTCGCCCGCGACCAAACGCTCTTCGGCGGTGGCGTGCTTGCGGCCAAAGACGTCGATGCCGCTCGCGCGCAACTTGCGAGCGACGAGGCCGACGCACGCGCGGCGGGCGCCAAGGTCTCTGCAGCAAATACCGATTTTAGCGCTGCCGTCAAACAGGCTCGCGCCGACGTTGCTTCCGCGCGCAACGACTTGGAGGCCGCACGCTCGCAACGCGGCGTGCTAGGCGGCGCGGCGGCATCCGCACGAGCGAAACTCGATGCCGCGCTTATCGCCTATGCCAACGGCGTCCTCACCGCACCGCGCGACGGTATCGTGCTGACGGTCGCGAAACATCCAGGCGAATCGGTCGACCCGACACAACCCGTGATGGAAGTCGGCCCCGGGCTCGGGCGAAGCGTGACGCTTACCGTTCCAGCGGGCGTCGCCAGGCGAATCGCCGTCGGTGATCCAGCAACGCTTGCGATTCCGCAAACCAAAGAGCGCGAGACGCACGGCCGCGTCATCGCCGTCGTGCCGGCCGTCGATCCCACCACGCAACTCGCGACGGTGATCGTCAGTGGCGCACCCGCCGACGTCGTTCCCGGCGACGCCGTCACCGCAACGATCGACGTCGGCCATGCGCGCGGCGTTATCGTTCCGAGCACCGCCATCGTGCAAGATCCGCAGACCGGAAAGACGGTCGTCTTCGTGCGTGACGAGCATCCCAAGGCGGGCGAATCGGGCTTCGCGCTACGTGAGGTGACCGTCCGCGCGAGCGATGCGACGAGCGCAACGCTTTCGTCGGGCCTCGCCTCTGGTGAAAAGATCGCAGCAAAGGGCGGCTACGCTCTGCTCGCGCCCGCCGGAGGGTAAGTCGCGTACGCTCTGCTACATTGCGCGCATGGCGACGAACAGGCCGTGCCGCGAGCCGTGGTCGCCGAAGTTCGCGCGCGTTACGCAAAACGAAACTTTTCGGAGTTCGTCGCGCGAGCCCTCGCGCACGAATTGGTACGCGAAGCTCAAGACGCGTATCTTACAGCCTCAGAAGACGAACGACCGCTCGACGATGAACTTTACCGCACGTTTCGATCGCTGCTTCGTTCGTGAAGCGGACGATCGTTTTCGATACCGGCGCCCTCATCGCAGGTGATCGCAACGATCCGAAAATCCGCGCTATCATACGCGCGGCGCGAGACGAACGAGCGACGATTCTCGTCCCGGCTGGTTGTCTCGCCGAAGCGTGGCGGGATGGCTCATCTCAAGCGAATCTCGCCCGCCTCATGAAAAGCGTTCACGGCGTACCCGCGCTCGACGCCATCGCAGCGGTGCGCGCCGGTGAACGTCTGGTGCGGGTCTCCGCATCGGTCGGACCGATTGACGCGAGCGTCGCGAATATCGCGTGTTCGCACAGCCCATCGATCATCGTGACATCCGACCCAAACGACATGGCATCGCTCCTGGCTAGTGGCCCGCCCCGAGACGTCCTCGTGTTCTCGCTCTTGAGCGGAGGTTAAGTCATGTACGTTCCATACATTTCGCCGTCCGCATACGGGACGAAATGCGAGACGGGCACAGTCGAGCCGATGTGGGATGACGTCGAGCGCCAACGCGTGCGAACATTATGAGCGAAGCTGAGTGGGACGAGCGGTATCGATCACGCGAAGCGCTCTGGAGCGACGAGCCGAATCCAACGCTCGTCACGGAAGTCTCGTCGCTCGATCCCGGGAGCGCCGTCGAACTCGGTTGCGGTGAAGGCGCCGATGCAATTTGGCTCGCGAAGCGCGGTTGGCACGTAACGGGCCTCGATATCTCACGCGTCGCACTCGCGCGCGCGGCGACCGCCGAACAACGATATCGCAATGAGATCGCGACGCCGGTCGTCTGGCAGCAGGCCGATCTCCTCGCGTGGACGCCCGGCGAAGCGCGCTTCGATCTCGTCACCGCGCATTTCATGCAGTTCCATGAAAAAGAACGCGCCCGATTTTTCGCGACGCTCGCCGCGTGCGCCGCTCCCGGCGGTACGTTGCTCATCGTCGGTCACGATCCATCGGATCTCACGACGAACGTCCGGCGGCCGCCCGACCCGGCCGTGTTCTATACCGCGAGCGATATCGCAGCTGCGCTCGATGCGCACGAGTGGGATATTGTGGTTTGCGAAGCACGACCCCGGTCGGCAATCGATCGTAACGAGCGACCCGCAACCGTCAACGACGCGATCGTCAAAGCGAGGCGGCGCGCGACGGCGTTCGCATCGTCGTCGCGAGTGAGGCTCGCTACCGTAGCCGCGTTACGATCGCGGTTCGAATTTATCGCACCAGCCTGAAGCGGAGACCGGACCGCAAACGTAATCGCACACACCGCTCCGTGCGTGCTTCGTCTCGCGGTGGAAACGCGTGCAACTCCGGCATGCGGCGCGTCCTTTGGGATGGTTTTGGTAATCGACATCGGGTTTAGCGATCCAACCGCCGACGCAATTATCGGGCGGTAACAGATACGCATCCGCCTCGAGCGCGCGAAGCGCCGCGAGCGCACCGATGACGAGCGGCGCGACGGCAGCTTTGCGGAAAAGATCGCGGCGCGAAAGCGACATCCGAACGTTCGTTGTCATCTTAAACTCGCACGCGAACCATGGCCCGATATTCCTGTAACGAGCGCGGTGGGCCAAGGTCGTACGCGAGCGCTTCGGCAAGCGCGCCTGCCGTATCGAGACTCGTCAGACACGCGACGCTCGCTTCAACCGCCGCTCGGCGAATGCGATAGCCGTCGGAGATCTCGCGCGCACCGACGGCATTGTTGATGACTAAATCGACCCCGCGTGAAGCGATGGCCTCGAGCACGTGCGGCGATCCATCGGCAATTTTATTCACGAACTCCGAAGCGATCCCGTTCTCCACGAGCAGGCGGTGCGTGCCGCCCGTTGCGACGAGCGTGAAGCCAAGGTTCGCGTACGCGCGCAAGACCTCGATCGACTCGTGTTTCTCTTCATCGGCGATCGACACGAGGATGCGGCCGCGTACGCCCGCGAGGGTACGGTCGGGTAATCGCACACCCGCAGCAATGAAGCCCTTGAGGAGCGCGCCTGCAAAGGTCTCATCGATACCGAGCACTTCGCCCGTCGATTTCATCTCGGGCCCGAGGATCGTCTCGACGCCGCGCATCTTCGCAAACGAAAAGACCGGTACTTTTACGACGACGAACGGCGCGTCGGGTAAGAGGCCCGTTCCATACGGCATCTCCGAGAGTTTCTCACCGAGTGCGACTCGCGTTGCGGCTGCAACGAGATTGATGCCCGTCGCTTTCGAAATGATCGGCACCGTGCGACTCGCACGCGGGTTCGCTTCGATGATGTAGAGCTCGCCCGCATGGATCACGAATTGAATATTAATGAGGCCGCGTGTTTGGAGTTCGTGTGCGATCGAGCGCGTGACCTCGACGATACGTGCCTGCATCGCCGCGTCGATCGTCTGCGGCGGATAGACGGAGATCGAATCACCTGAGTGAACGCCCGCGCGTTCGATGTGTTCGAAAATACCGGGCACGAGAATATCCGTGCCGTCGTAGACGGCGTCCACTTCGACTTCGAGTCCGCGCAAATACTTATCCACGAGCAACGGCGCACCGGGTGTGATCGGCGGCGCGGTCACGACGTAGCTCGCGAGTTGCCCCTCGTTGTAGACGATCTCCATCCCGCGCCCGCCGAGCACGTACGACGGGCGAACGAGCACGGGAAATCCCAGTTCGCGCGCGATCGTGCGCGCCTGACGGAACGACGTCGCGATCTTGCCTTCGGGCCGTGCGACGCCGAGGCGCTCCAGTAACGCTTCGAATTTTTCGCGATCTTCGGCCATATCGAGACTCTTGCGATCGCTCCCGACGATCGTCACGCCGCGCCGATTGAGTTCGGCTGCGAGATTGATCGCGGTTTGCCCGCCGAAGGCGAGCATCACGCCCGTGGCGTTGGTCGCATCGTACGCGGCCTGGACTTCATCCGCTCCCGGCGGCTCGAAGATCAGGACGTCGGAGATATCGAAATCAGTCGAGACGGTTTCGGGATTATTGTTGACGACGACGGCCGCGCGACCGGCTTCGCGTAGCGCCCACGCCGCGTGGACGCAGCTATAATCGAACTCGATGCCCTGGCCGATGCGAATCGGGCCGCTCCCGACCACCACGATCGCTTCTTTTGTGAGCGGCCGCATCTCGTTCTGCTCGCCGCGCGACAGATAATAGTATGGCGATTTCGCGGGAAATTCGGCCGCTGCCGTATCGACCATGCGAAACGCCACAGCCGATGCGTGGCCGGGATCGCTCTCGCTCGTGCGCGCCGCATTCCAGAGTGAGATGGTCGCATCGGCATCGGTGAGCAACGCGATGCTGCGGTGCGAGTAGCCCGCTTCCGATGCGAGTCGCAAATCGTGCGGCGTCGGCTGCGCGCGCAAGCGCTCTTCGAGTGCGACGAGTTCGGCGAATTCGTGGAGCCAGAACGGATCGATCGTCGAGAGCTTCGCAAGTGATTCCACACTCGCGCCGCGGCGCAGGCGCTCGCAGACCGCGAAGAGCCGCTCGTGCGTTGCGGTGACGATCACGCTCTCGAGCTCGTCGTCATTCCAGCCCGCAAGCGACGTGCCGGTCAGCGTCTCGCGACCGAGATCGAGCCCGCGAACCGCCTTCATGAGTGCGGCTGCAAACGTGCGCCCGATGCCCATCGCTTCGCCCGTCGATTTCATCTGCGTTCCCAAACGCGTGTCGGCGCGCGGGAATTTATCGAACGGAAAACGTGGTAGCTTCACCACCACATAATCGAGGGTCGGCTCGTAGGCGGCTTTCGTAACGCCCGTGACGGGATTCGCGATCTGGTCGAGCGTCATGCCGAGCGCGATCTTCGTCGAGATCTTCGCGATTGGATAACCGGTGGCTTTGGAGGCCAGTGCGGAACTGCGCGACACGCGTGGGTTCACTTCGATAATATTGTATTGACTGCGCCCGGGGTGCAACGCGAATTGAATGTTGCACCCGCCCTGGACGTTGAGCGCGCGAATGACGTTGATGCTCGACGTGCGTAGCATCTGATATTCTTCGTCGGAAAGTGTCTGCGACGGCGCGACCACGATCGAATCGCCCGTGTGCACGCCGACGGGATCGATGTTCTCCATGTTGCAGACGATGATGCAGTTATCCGCACCGTCGCGTAGCACTTCGTACTCGACTTCTTTCCAGCCCAAAAGCGACGTTTCGACGAGCGCCTGCGTGATCGGCGATGCCGCGAGGCCCGTCGTGAGGATCTCAATCATCTCCGACTCGTCGCGCACGATGCCGCCGCCCGTGCCGCCGAGCGTGTAGGCGGGGCGCACGACGAGCGGGTAGCCCATCTCGCGCCCGAAACCGACCCCTTCTCCCACGGCGTGGACGACGAGCGAATGCGGCACGGGCTCGCCGATTTCGATCATCTTTGCTTTGAATGCGGCGCGGTCTTCGGCGAGCACGATCGTTTCGAGCGGCGTACCCAACAGTTCGACGCCGTACTTTTGCACGATGCCCGCTTCGGAAAGGTCGACGGCGAGATTGAGGCCGGTCTGGCCGCCGAGCGTTGGGAGAATCGCATCGGGTTTCTCACGCGCGATGATCGCTTCGAGCGAAGCGACCGTCAGCGGCTCGAGATAAACGGCATCGGCGACTTCGGGATCGGTCATGATCGTCGCGGGGTTCGAGTTGACGAGGATGACGCGATGGCCTTCTTCGCGGAGTGCGCGGCACGCCTGAACGCCTGCATAATCGAATTCCGCCGCTTGCCCGATGACGATCGGACCCGAACCGATCACGAGAATGTTACGGCGAACCACGAACCGACAAGTACCAAGGATCGGCCGAGATGGCCTCCCGCTTGCTCGAACCCACGCGTGGAGGAAGCACTAGACGCGGCGGTCTTCTCTTAGATGGCGGCTCTTCCAGAGTGCGAGCCAAAACGCGCGCCCCGCGTGTTCACCGTAGCGGGCGAAGCGACGTTCGATCGTACGATCGGCAACGATTTTCTTTCCGACGAGTTGCGCGTAGCGCGGCCGCGTCCACGAATCGAGCACGAGTCGCGAGCATCGACCGAAGAGCATCATGATGTGCGCGACGGCGTAGGGCCCGCATCCGGGAAGCGCGTCGAGCCGCGCAGCGAGGTCGTCGTCGGAGATCTCGTCGCGCGAAGCGGCGCGCCAAGCTTCGAGATCCACCTCACCCGCGACGACGGCACGCGCGATCGCACGCAGATACCGCCCGCGATAGCCCGCACGGACGATATCTTTGAAGAAGGCATCGTCGGCGCGGGCGATCTGCGCGGCGGTCGGAAATGCGCGGCCTTCCCATGCCGGCGTCTCAACGGACCTCGCGCGGGGCGTTCGCGACACAGCGGCGGGCGTGCCCAGGTGCGCGACGAGCGCCGCGATCATGCGTTCGGTCGCCGACCACGCGCAATTCGTCGTGCAGATCGTACGCACGACATCTTCGAATGCCGTCGCGCTACGCAAGAGACGGCCCGTTCCGTCGCACGCGAACGCGAGCTCAGGATCGTCGCGTAGGCGTGCGAAAAAGGGCGCGAGATCGTCATCGAGTCCGAACATGTGCCGAACTTGCGCGACGAGCGCCGCGCGACCGCGCGAACCGGGCGCGCGACCCGCAATCGCAATCGCAAGCATGCCCGGCTGCGCTTCCGAGAGCACGACGCGCCGCGCGGTGCCATCGGGTAGCACGAGCGTCGTCGCGAGCGACGACTCGTCGGTAGCGATCGCATTCGGCGGCAACCATGCGAGGCCGTGCGAACCGATCGTGCCGCGAAACGAGACGGGTTCCCCCCCGGCGCCGCGGAGCCGCACCGTCAGAAGCGTGCTCGGTTGCCGCGCATTCATCGCAGTCTCGTTCGCGCGGTGACCCGCGCATACCGTCGCAAATCCAATCGGTATGGGCGGCGGTTCGGCTCGCGGATCTTGGGAATACGCCAGGCGATGCGTTTCCAAATTCCATCAGCACTGAGCCGAGCCGTTTCGGCATTGCGCCTCTCCGAACGGGTTGGCGATCTGCCCAATCTCGATTCACCGCGAACGCGCGCGCTCGAGCCACGTTCGCGCCGCGGAAAAGCGGTGACGAGCATCTGCCAATACTGCGCGGTCGGATGCAGTACGCTCGCCTTCGTTTCCCCCGAAGGCAAGTTGCTCGACGTCGAAGGCAATCCCGAGAGCCCGATCAACGCGGGCAAACTCTGCCCCAAAGGCTCGGCAATCTTCGGGGCGACCGTGAACCCACGTCGGTGGACGACCGTGAAATATCGCGCGCCCTACGCGACGCAGTGGGAAGAAAAGCCGCTGGATTGGGCGCTCGATCGTATTGCCGAACGCTTCAAAGCAACGCGTGACAAGACGTTCCGGCGGACGATGCCCGATGGCAAACGTGTCAATCACACGCTCGGCATGGGGTCGCTCGGCGGCGCGACCTTCGGCGTGGAAGAAAACTATCTGCTCCAGAAGCTGATGAAGGCGTCCGGCGTCATCTCCGTCGAGAATCAAGCTCGAATTTGACATAGCTCGACGGTGCCGGGTCTCGGCACTTCATTCGGTCGCGGCGGTGCCACGACGTATCTTGAAGATCTCGTCAATGCCGATTGCATTCTCATCGAAGGCTCGAACTTCGCCGAAGCACATCCCGTCGGATTTCGTTTCGTGATGGACGCAAAGGCGCGAGGTGCCAAGATCATCCATGTGGATCCGCGTTTTACGCGTACCTCGGCGATGGCCGACGTCTACGCGCCGATTCGCAGCGGCTCCGATATCGTGTTCCTCGGCGCGCTCATCAACTGGGTCATCTCGAACGAGCGCTATTTCGACGAATACGTGCGCGCGTATACGAACGTGTCGTACATCGTCAACGAGAACTTCGTCGATACGGAAGATCTCGATGGTCTCTTCTCCGGCTTTAACGACGGACCCGATCCGAGCGTCCACGCTTTCGACGGGGACTCGCAAGGAAAGATGGGCGCGGACAAACATCTCCGCGTGGCTGGAACCTACGATCCGGCATCATGGGCTTTCGAGACAGAAGACGTCCCGCGTTACGATGGCAAGGGCACCGTTAAGGTACCGAAGCGCGATGAGACGTTACGACACGAGCGTTGCGTGATGCAGATTTTGCGCAAGCACTACGCGCGCTATACACCGGAGATGGTCGAGGCGACGTGCGGCATGCCGCCCGAGAAGTTCTTCGCCATCGCCAATTTACTCGCCGATAATAGTGGCCGCGAACGTACGACGGCCTTTGCCTACGCGGTCGGCTGGACGCAGCATACCGTCGGCGTTCAATACATTCGTGCCGCCGCGATTTTGCAGACGTTGCTCGGCAATATGGGGCGGCCGGGCGGCGGCATCATGGCCCTGCGCGGACATGCAAATATTCAAGGTGCGACCGATATTCCGACGCTGTACGATCTCTTGCCGGGATATCTGCCGATGCCGTCGGCGCTGCGCGACGAGCAGACCCTTGCGGATTATCTCAAGACGTGTAGCGTCGCGACCGGCTGGTGGGCGAATACGCCGAAATACATCATCTCGTTGCTCAAGGCATACTACGGCGATGTCGCAACCGCCGAAAACGATTACTGTTACGACTATTTGCCACAGATCATCGGCGATCATTCGGCACTCCCGATGCAGATCTCGATGAAAGACGGCAACGTCGATGGCTACTTCGTGATCGGGCAAAATCCGGCGGCATCGGGACTCAATAGCGAACTCGCGCGCGCCGCCTTCGACCGCCTGCAGTGGATGGTCGTGATCGATTCCTACGATACGGAGACGGTCGCGTTCTGGGAGCGCGAGGGCGCCGATCCCACGACGATCGGGACCGAGTGTTTCTTTTTGCCCGCGGCGACCGTGCTCGAAAAAGAAGGCACGATGGTCAACACCAGTCGGCTGTTGCAGTGGCACGACCGCGCACTCGCGCCCGCTGGTCAATCGCACTCCGATCTCTTCTATATCTACGAACTCGGTAAGCGCATCCGCGCACTCTACGCAGGCTCGACCGACGCCAAAGATCGGCCGATCCTCGATCTCACGTGGGACTACGAAAGCGACGGCGCGCACGAACGCGCGCTCGGCGAACCCTCCGCGATCAAAGTCTTGCACGAAATCAACGGCTATACCGTAGCACCCGGCCGCTCGCGTGACGACTCGCCGCAGATTGCCGCATTCGACGACCTGCGCGACGATGGCACCACGGCATGCGGATGCTGGATCTACTCCGGCGTCGCGCCGAGCAAAACTGACAACGCCGCACGACATCGCTCCGGCGACGACGTCGCGTCCCTGGGTTGGGGATTCGCGTGGCCCGCGAATCGCCGCATGCTCTACAACCGCGCCTCCGCCGATCCCGCGGGTAACCCATGGAGCGAACGCAAGCGCTACATCGCATGGGATGCGTCGACGAGATCGTGGACCGGGCCCGATGTTCCCGATTTCCCCTTGCACAAGGCGCCCGACGAACCGGCGCAGCCAGGTGCGGGTGGACTCGACGCGCATAGTGGCGCGGATCCGTTCATCATGATGGCCGACGGCCTCGCGCAACTCTTCGTCGCCACATCGCTCAAAGACGGACCGCTTCCCACGCACTACGAGCCCGTCGAATCGGTCGTTCGCAATCCGATGTACGGCCAGCAAAATAATCCGGCACTCCGGCAATGGGATCGCGACGATAATCGCTACAACGGAACGGATAATCCCGAATTTCCGTACGTTCTCACGACGTATCGCATCACGGAGCAATCCGGCATCATGACGCGCTACGTGCCGTGGCTTGCCGAATTACAACCCGAACTTTTTGCTGAGATCGATCCCGAACTCGCGGTCGTCTGCGGTATCGTCAACGGTGGCTGGCTCACGATTCGTACGAAAACGGGCGAACTCGAAGCGCGCGCGCTCGTGAGCGGTCGCATGCGTCCGCTCACCTTGGGCAAGGGGCGACGCATCCATCAAATCGGCGTACCGTATAACTTCGGCCACCTCGGCGTCGCGACGGGCGATTCCGTCGGCGGCCTCATTCCGCTCGTGATGGATCCCAACGTGTCGATCCACGAAGCGAAGTCGATGACGTGCACGGTGCGCGCGGGTCGTCGCGTCGCGTTCACGCAAAACCAAATCGATGCAAACGTGCCGACGCGGCAACAAACGCGACACGGCGAATCGCAAGCGCACGGCGCGGATGCAGGACGGTACTAACCATGGCGAGCGGCTTCTTCACCGACACGACGATCTGCATCGGCTGCAAGGCCTGCGAGGTCGCATGCAAGCAGTGGAATCAGTTACCCGGCGACGGCTATGCGTTCACCGGGAATTCCTACGATAACACCGTCGCCCTCGGTGCGACGTCGTGGCGACACGTCGCCTTCGTGGAGCAAATGGCGCCGCCCGATGAGCCCGTCGGCACGAGTCGCTGGCTCATGATGAGCGACGTCTGCAAGCACTGTACCAATGCGGGCTGTCTCGAAGCATGCCCGACGGGTGCGATCGTGCGCAACGAATTCGACAACGTCTTCATCCAGCCCGATATCTGCAACGGCTGCGGCTACTGCGTGCCGTCGTGTCCCTTCGGCGTGGTCGATCTCATCGGTCATTCCGACTATCCAGCGACGCGCGGGTTCGAATCCGATGGTCGCACGTCCGACGACGCGCTCCAAGATCGCGGCGGAATCGCAGGCAAATGCACGCTGTGTTACGACCGTCAGAAAGACGGTCTCGTCCCCGCGTGTGCGAAGGCGTGCCCCACGGACTCGATTCATTTCGGCGACGTCGACGAACTCAAAGTGCAAGCGCGCGAACGCGTCGCGACGTTGCGTGAAAATGGCGTCGATGCGTACCTCTACGGCGTCGATGAGGACACGTCGGTCGGCGATCTCAACGCGTTCTTCTTGCTCACCGACGCGCCCGGCAAGTATAACCTTCCCGAACGCCCCGTGCTTCCATCGACGCATCAGCGCGCGGGCTACACGAGCGCAACCATCATCGCCGCGGCCTTGACACTCGTAGGCTTCGTACTCTTTCGGACGACGAAATGAGCATCGATCGCGACATCGCATCCGTTCCGATCGCACCGATGCACGATTCGGGCGTCATCGACGCAGCACGCCGCGAGATGCGCGACCTCGCACCCGACAACGCGCGCTTCGGCGTGGCCGGTGTCGGCTTGCCGCCGCGCGATTCGGCAACGTATTACGAGCAGCCGCTCCTGAAAAAGCCGCATTGGGAATGGGAGGTCATCGTGTACCTCTTCCTCGGCGGCATCATGGGCGGCTCGGGTATCCTCATCGCACTCGCCGACGAAGGCGGCGAAGACGCCGAACTCGCGCGCAATGCTCGCTACGTCGCGTTCGTCTTGGCTTCGACGTGCCCGATCGTCCTCATCAAACATCTCGGTCGGCCCGAGCGATTTCTCTACATGCTGCGCATCGTGAAGTTCAAGTCGCCCATGTCGATGGGCGTGTGGGGACTGATCGCTTTTTCACTTCCTGCGACTGCGGGTGCGCTCGCGCAAGCCGCACGCGATAGTCTACTTCCAAAGCAATTTCAATGGGTGCGTTACCTCGGCCCGCGAGCGATGATGAACCCGCTCACAGCGCTTTTCGGCGCGTTCATCGCGGGCTACACGGGCGTGCTACTCTCGGCGACGGCAATTCCCGTGTGGGCGAAAGGCAAGCGACATATCCCTTCGATGTCCGCATGTTCCGGCATCGCTGCCGCGTGTGCGCTCAATGCGGCGCTCCTGGAGCTCGGGGGCAATCCCAATCCCGTCACGAGGCAGCGTCTCGAACGCCTCGAACTCGTCGCCTCGCTCGCCGAAGCCGCCATCATTCTCGATTTTCGCCGTCACGCGGGCACGATCGGCGATCCGATGTTCGTCGGCAAACACGGCAGAAAAATGGAGATCGCCACGCTACTCGGCGGCATAGCGATCCCATCGTTGCTCGGGCTCCTACCCTTCAATGCGAAATGGAAGACGTTGCTCGGCTCTGCGCTCACGCTCGTGGGCGGCTACGTGTTGCGAGAGACGCTCATCGAGGCCGGAAAAGACTCTGCCGACGACCCGCGCGCGGCTGCACGACAACCGGAGTAGCTCAACGGTGCGCCTTCATAACGCGCATGCGACACGAGCGAAGGTGGTCGGGAACGGCTAGGTAATCTTTGATATATGGATCGTCGCACGCTCCTAGCTATCCTCGGCGGGACCCTCGCCGCAGCCGCAATTCCGGTCGACGCGCTCGCGGAGATCGTCTCGGCGCGCCGTACCACCCAGCGCGATCTCTTCGATGCGCTTACTCGGCCCAAGGCCGGCGACTGGTCGCGTATCATCATGGGCTCGGGCGTCGATTATCAGAAGCAAATCGGCATTGGCACCGAGCTTGCGCAGAGCGGCGAACTCACCTATGTCGAGACGCAGATCGGCATACCGGGCGGATCGTGTAATCCCAATA
>ENA-OFCD01000632-OFCD01000632.1-metagenomes-genome-assembly--contig:-NODE-632-length-21323-cov-6.192919_pt1 | contig 21323 bp, 29 predicted proteins | sample MGYA00153392_OFCD01 | MGnify analysis MGYA00153392
TTATTTGCCGCAGCGCTGCGCCCTTGCTGATCTCTCCACTGATGACCTTCTCTGCGAGCTTAGGATCAGCCCGCTCGATGGTTCGTGCGCGTTCGATTCGGGCCGGGGTGCTTTGGACCATTGCGGCGGCGGATGCCACCCCAATTCCCGCATTTTGCGGGGATTGGAGGTCAGGATTCCCGGCCTGCATCGTCACCAGCCGCGCCCCGATCTGATCACGCTGTTCATCGGTAAGATGCCGACGATGTATGTTCGTGCTGATGATATAACGGATCACTTCCGACTCGTCACCGAACTCTGATTGCATCTCCTTCGTCCACGGAGTTACACCGGCGATCTTGCATGCCGCGTAACGATTGCGGCCATCGACAATGTAGGTGCCATTCAATATGGCGATCGGCACCGCCTGCCCATTCTTGGCGATGTCGTCGGCAAGAATGGCAAGCTCGGCATCCGAGAGCATCGGGAAAATGTCTGCGGCTGGGTGTGGGAGGTAATTCACTGGCGGCGCTTTTCTGTCTTGACTGAACCAGTCAGACGATTGACCCAGGGCGTGCCCTTGACGGTGACGCGAATTGGACCGCAGTAGACGCGCATGAATCCCAATCGCTTATCATCCACATACGCATTCCATGCCAGCGCAAGGCATGCGAACTGTTCTGCGACGGAGATGTCGCGTCCGATACTCCCGTTTAATGCTCCATAGGCAGTATGCTGAGGCATCCCCTCAAAAAGTCCGTCATTGCGCAGGATCCCATTCCAAAAGGTGGCGGCTTTGGCAGGCTGATACCGAACTGTCAGGAAGAGAAGGGCAATGGCCGCTGAACGAGAAAAAACAGCCTTGTTATACTTCTTGCCAGCAAGCAGATCATTACAGGGGCGACACCATTCCTTCCACCGGCCGATAAGTTCCTGCTTTTCCGCGCTATCAATGAGGCGATGAGTCTTTGCAGGGAATCCGTCTTCGAGTGCAGATAGGCCGATGGTAAATCGAGCGAGCATACTTGGACTGACGCCGGTGATTTCGTCGAGTCCGGCGGCGATCATATGTGCACCGAGGGTCCGCTTCCGCGTCTCGAAAGTGGAATAGAGAACCGCTGCCTCGTCTTCGTCGGCGACCTGGCGATACTCAATCGTCAACGGGAAGGCACTTCCGAATTTCTCGACTGCCAACAGGGTGTGGTTGCCATCTACAATCCAGCGCGACTTATTGGCAACCGCGATGGTGACGACACTGCACTCCTTGAACGTGCCGCTCGCCATCGCCGCCGCGTACTTCTCAACATGCCGGTTAGAGATTTCGCGCTGCTTACGGAATTGGCAGGTGTCATAGACGGACCGGGCTGCTGCCGGAGTGACCATCACGTTCTTGCGGCCCATCAGCGGCCAGCGTTCGATAGCGGCTTCTTCAAGATCGTCGAACAGTGTGATATTGGGCATGAGAGTTCTTTTCGTGGTCTGGGTATTGATGAATGCGCAGATCTCGTCGTTGAGGTCTTCGCGTTGGTCGAGATAGGATTGTTTCATTGGGGGCTGCCGTTGACGGGGGTCATGCTGCCACCGCCCGGTGATGCCGCAGAAGGTGGGCCGCGCTGCGCAGTTGGCTTGATTGCATAATGCACGAATATCATAGAGATATTTAATGTTGCAAGTTAAATTCGTAACTTGTTAAATTACATATGAATACGACTGATATTTAGACGCTATATCATACCGCTATATGACCGATAACCACCATTGCGTCAGGTCGGGAGGGGGTCCATATCGATTCGATATTGACAATTGTTAAGACCTCTTCTGATGGTCCTGTATGAATAAATCTTTACCAATCGTTCAAAATGCAGTAACAAAATTATGCAACAATGAAACGAAATGCATAGTCCTTAAAAATAATCATGAACAATGTCCGATAATGTATATTATGAGTACGATAAAAGATACTCTCGAACTACGACTGGATAACTTAGAGAAGGGGGTCGATGGTGTCGAGCGGTTTCTTATTTTGCTCGATGCCGCTCTCCCAGCGCGACCCACTCCCGCCTGAACTCCGTGTCGTTATCTATCAGGGAAAACAGATGCTCTATCTCGCCATCGCTTGCAGTTGGGTAGACCCTCGCAGCAAGCGACGCGCAGACCCTCAGCATAGCCCTTAGCTTGAATTCTAGCTTGTTGACACGTGCGCGTACCCCGATCGGAGCATGTTGGAGAAGGACTAGCTCGCGAAACTCGCGAGCATCATCGCCGTGCAGCTCTAAAATATCAATCCAGTCATCCACTTTTAAGAGGGGGACTGAACGCTTGCCACTGAGTACATAGGCAACAAGCCCATTTGTTTTATGGCCAAGCTTTTCCGATAATAGCTTAGGGTTTAGGTCAAGACGGGTAAGCCCGGCTTGGATTATTTCGATAACGGTTTTCATGCGTTAAGCCTTTCATTAGTTGACATTCCTGACAATGAAAATATCTTAGAGATATGATTATCAACGGAAAAGCTGTAGACATCCCTCATCCGATGCCAACTCCAGGCGCTGCAATTGAGGCGAAGGGGGTCAAGCAAAAGGATCTAGCACGTCTCCTAAAGACGAAGCAACCGAACATCTCACGCATGGTAAAAGGCGAAAAATGGCCAGTGAATCGCCATCTTTTCAATAAGATGGTGGCCTTCCTGTTTGACCCAGCGGCAAAGATTCCGCCAGAGCGTAAGCGCAGAGTTAAATCAGCAGCCTAAATTGTGTGACACACGAATATCAGATAGATATGAGTTTAGACTTTTCCACATATATCTGTTTGATATTCTTAAAGTCGTAGCCCCAAGCCAAACGGAAGCCCCACTCATGCCCCCCACCCACCTCGCCAAACAAAACCTAACCGACTACGAAGCCCGGATCATCAACCGCGTAATCGACGGCACCAACTTCCTCCCAGCCGGAACCCAGCAATGGAAAGCCGAGATCTGGCACAAGGGCGACGACAAGCTGGTCGGCGACGGCTCATGGGAAGCCACACTGAAATGGGCCTGGGTCGATGCCGAAAAGATGTTTGCCAACCTGTTGGACGCGCTGGTGGCGGAGGCTGAGAAGGATGCGGCGAAGGAAGCGGAACTTGGAGACGTGGCATGACCGATACTCCACAGTCCCTGCCCGTCGAAATCCGTAGCCGCTTTGGTGGTGCGGCGCTATTCACTGGTAATCCAGGGGAGTCGCATAGTCAAGCCTTGGCAAGGGCGGTTAAGTCCGGTGCGAACCTGTCCGGTGCGAACCTGTCCGGTGCGAACCTGTCCGGTGCGGACCTGTACGGTGCGAACCTGTCCGGTGCGGACCTGTACGGTGCGAACCTGTCCGGTGCGAACCTGTACGGTGCGAACCTGTCCGGTGCGAACCTGTCCGGTGCGGACCTGTCCGGTGCGAACCTGTCCGGTGCGAACCTGTCCGGTGCGAACCTGTACGGTGAAAAAATAATTTCAACCGCATCCATTGCATTCACAGGCCATGGCGAATGCGGGCGTACGCTCCTGGGAATAAAGACAGAAAAATCGGTTCATCTGCGCTGCGGCTGCTTTTCTGGATCACCGGAAGAACTCATCGCCTACATCGCCAAGGGTGATCAAAAATACAAGCACGCCCGCAGTCTCGCGCTGACTCTGATCATCATCCTTCTCGAAGCTGAGGACAAGGTTCCGTCATGAGCCCCTCGATCATGCAAGACGATGTAGATGTCGATACCGACTTCCTCACCACACGTTGCGAACTGCGCATGTCCGACTGCGTAAAGCGGTCCGAGTCCGGACTAACTCCATCCGAACAACGAGGGAGACACCTAGCTGCCATCGCGGCCCATGCCGACACGGACATCCACCCCGCGATTAAAGAGCCGCAGTACGGACCGTGGCTGTGCGCCGCGTCCATCTGCGTCTCCGTCGTAACCGTCCTGCTCTCGCTCCTCGTCGTTGCGCAAGTGTACCTGCTCCCCGACGCAACAGTCTGGCCGCTCGGTGTCGCTGCGCTGATCTGTGCCGCCGCGGCTGCTGTGCTTGGGTGGGTTGGTGTGCGGGGTCGGTCGTGATAACCGCCAAATGGGACGGCTCCAAGCCGATGTCACAAGAATACGTTTTATTGCGTGCGCTATTCTCTGCCGCTCGCGAGGACGCCATCAGAGCGGGAAAGTTTGGTTCTCCATTCTATTCGACGGGGAATTGCAGCCTCCGGGCACAGTACGTACTAACGGAATATATCGGCTTAGATGGGACGAGAATCCGCTCTGAACAATCGGGCGAGCGGACCAGAGACGGATCACTGCAGGTCCAGACGTTTAGTTTTTATCCTGACTGAGCCAGCCTGAGCAGCGCCGCGTTAAGGCGCATCAGTAAATAAACAACCCAAAGGAACCGACCATGACCACCGATCTAACAATCAATCCCGAGCGTGTCCCTGCGGCCCGCCACTCCCTCACCGCGTTCACGCCCGACCAAGCGGACCTCATCAAGCGTACCATCGCAGTTGGGGCCACTGACGATGAACTGGCGCTGTTCATGGGACAATGCAGCCGCACCGGGCTGGACCCATTCAGCCGCCAGATTTTTGCTATCAAACGGTGGGACTCTAAACAGAAAAAAGAGGTGATGGGCGTTCAGGTCAGCATCGACGGTTTCCGTCTCATCGCTGAGCGCACCGGGGCCTACGCTGGCCAAGTCGGACCCTGGTGGTGCGGTCGTGATGGCGCATGGAAAGACGTGTGGTTGGCCGAAGAGCCACCTGCAGCCGCCCGCGTCGGCGTCCTGCGCAAGGGCTTCTCAGAGGTCATGTACGCAGTGGCGCGATTTGACGCCTATGCCGCCAAGAACCGCGACGGCGAGCTGGGTCCGATGTGGCGCAAGATGCCAGACGTGATGATTGCCAAATGCGCCGAGGCATTGGCCCTGCGGCGCGCATTCCCGCAAGAGCTATCTGGCCTGTACACCTCGGACGAGATGGCCCAGGCGGGCAATGAGTCGGTACCGGAAGAGGCCGCACCAGTGGTTCGCCGCAACGTCACCCAGGATGCCAAGCAGCATGCCGCAAAGCCTCAGCCTGAGGCCAAGCCCGCTGCCGCGTCATGGAGCTCCGATCAGAAAGCAGAGTACGCCAATATTGCAGCCCACATCAAAGCAGCCGGTGGCGAGAATGATCTGTCAAAACTTCTTGCTGGGGCACGCGGAGAGGCCCCTGACGAGGTGATCGACGCCATGCAGGCGCTGTTGATGCGTTGTAGCCAGGTTGTTTTGCAAGGGGTGGAAGAATGAACGCGATTACAATTCCCAACCCATTACCGGCCGTGCTGGTCGCCATCTCGGGTGACGCCCTGGCGCAGATCGCCGCCCTGGAATCCCAGGCAACAGGCATGACCACCATCGACACCATCGACGCCTACAAGGCCGCTGATGAGGTCGTGGCACAGGTCGTGCGCGTGCTCAAAGATCTGGAAGCCGAACGCAAGCGCATCAAGGCCCCGATCCTGGAACTCGGTCGGCAGATAGATGAGGCGGCAGGCGAGGCCGTCACCGGCTTAACCATGGTCAAGTCACGGCTGGGAACGCTGCTACTGGCATATCAGCAAGCGGAGAACCGCCGTCGTGAAGAAGAGCGCCAACGGCTTGCAGAAGCGGCTCGACTAGCTGAGGCTGAGAATGCGCGAATCGCGGAATTGAACCGCCAGGAACTGGCCCGTGTGGCCGCGCTCAACGCATCTGTGACTGAGGTCGCCCCATGGGAAGAGGCGGCGGGATACGAAGCCCCGGCCCTCATCCCCGTTGTCGAGATCCCTGGCCACTATGAGCGGCAGATGGCGGTCGCGCCGCTCAAATCGTCTGCGGTGGTCGCGAAGACTATCAAGCGGGTTGAGATCACGGATGCGTCTCTGGTGCCAAGGGAGTTTGGTGGGGTTCAGCTTTGGTCCCTCGACTTAAAAGTGATTGAAAGGCTCGCGAAGGCGGGCGTAACGATCCCTGGAGTTGTGGTTACCGAAGTGCAAATAACTGCGGCGAAATCATGAAGTATAATTTAACGCAAGAGTTCATGGCCAAAATCCGCCCATGGCTGAAAGTTGACGAGAACGGATGTTTTCTTTGGCAGAGATGTGTAGAGAGCAATGGATATGGAGCGTCGTATTTCCAATATAAAAAAATCGGAGCGCACCGACACGCCTGGATTCTAAACAATGGTCCTATCCCGTCTGGCATGTTCGTCTGTCACCGTTGTGACGTAAGGTCATGCTGCAATCCTGCCCACTTATTTTTAGGGACGCATGCGGACAACATGGCAGACCGTGATGCAAAGGGACGCACCCCCAAAGGTGACCGACATGGGGCTAGGCTGCATCCAGAGCTGATGCCGCGCGGTGACCGGCATGGATCTCGCACACATCCAGAACGATATCCGCGAGGAGATATGCATTATTCCCGTTTGCAGCCTGAGAGGGTAATTCGCGGTGAGAAACACGGAAACGCCAAGCTAACGTCCGCGCAGGTTGTTGAAATTCGGTCCATGCAAGGGCGACTGTTGCCGCGTGAAATTGCGCCACTTTTTGGCGTTGATAGAAAAACAATATGTATGATCCATCTTAATAGAACGTGGAAGGTATCATGAGTAATTATCAATCATATTTAAAGCGACATACAATAGAAAGTCCGATGGCAACAATGTTTGTCGAGAAACTTGCAAAGGCTGGGGCACAAATCCCCGGCGTCACTATCACCGAAGTCCACATTACTGCCGCGAAAGGCTAATCACATGACCATCCTCAAACTCCAATTCGCCGGGAAAATCACCAAGGCCGAACACCGCAAGGCAGGCGATAAGCCAATCTGCGAAGTCAGCATCTGCAAGAAAGTGCCAGCGCGCGGGCAAGACGAGGAGCGTTTCGATTGGGTGAAGGTCACCATCTGGTCGCCGCCTGAATGGGCAGTTCCGCGCCTGGTGAAGGGCAACTACATCACCGGATCGGGCGACCTTGCATTGCGCCCATATGAGAAAGACGGCGTCAAGAAGTACAGTATGGAAGTGCGCTGTAATTCGTTTGATTTTGAAGTTGAAGAAATGGCCGCACGCGCATCGGACACCACCACCGACATCGCCCCAGTACCGAAACGTCCTGCGGTACCATCTGGCGCAAGTGACGATCAGCCCCCGTTCACCCGTTCAGACCTGGAGTTTTCGCCATGATCGTACGCGTTACATTAAAAGACCCCGACGGTTTCTATGAGGCCATAAAAGAAGCTGTTGAGGCGACCCGCCCAAGCAGCATTACAGATCGGGAATGGGAGACACTTAGCGAAGACAGGCGCGTCAATGTAGGGCTGCCATTCGTTAAATATGGCGAGTATGTAACGGTTGAGTTCGATACCGGAAAGGTCAGGTGTCGCGATCATGAGCAAATTTCAACCGATTCGCCTAAAGTAGTTTTAATCAGCGCGGAACTGTCTGATGCGTACGTCGCGTTACTGCGGGCTGCTGAAGCGGAGGGAGGCGACTGTGTTCCTAGAAGCCCACGGCTGACATACGCTAAGAACGCTGTCCTTCGTGCAGGCGGTGGGGCTAAATGAAAACGCATTGCATTTTTACCAAGCACATAATCAAACTGCTAAATGGGAAAGCCTTAACCTTCAAAGGATCTGCGTGCGGCTACGGAGACGGGGAAGGATCTAGCAAAAAATCCAAAGTCACATGCTCCAACTGCAAACGCACCAAAGCATACAAAGAAGCGTGTGCGCGGGTTAGCGGGAAGGTGCGGAAATGAGCCTAGACTTTTATCTCGAATCAGACGCACAACCACACGCGTGCTCAGAATGCGGCCACAACGGCATGAAATCCACCGAGCTATTCTGGCGCAACATCACGCACAACCTTGGAAATATGGCAGAAAAGGCCGGCATCTACCAAGTGTTGTGGCGGCCTAATGAAAACGGACAGGTCAGGGCAAGGGACATTGTTCCGACGTTGAAAGCCGGGCTATCCGACCTCATGAATCGTCGTGAATATTACGAACAATTCAACGCGACTAACGGATGGGGCACGTATGAACATTTCGTTCCGTTTGTTAAAGAGGTGTTGCGTGGATGCGAGGAGGACCCTGAAGCACTAGTGAAGGTTTCGGTATGACCTACCTCTCCCAATTCCCAAACACCGAACCCCTAGCAATCCTCACCCTCATCACCATGGCCCTCGGAGTCATGGCGGGACTTTATTTAGATTGGCTTGAGAAATGATCGATATTCCACGCCTGCGTAAAGTGGCCGCAGACACCGACGCATATACACAGTGCCGCGCCATCCCTACTCAAGACATGGACGCGCAGCAACTTCAATTGACAGCTGATTACTGGAAACGCCAATGGGAAACGCGCAATGCGCTACCGGAACTTCTTGACGAGATCGAGGCGCTACGGAAACAGATCGCCGAACCTGTGCGGAAGTTTAAGTTGCCAGAGCGTTACGGACATCCTGAAACAGGCTCATTTTACGATGTTGAGGATGTGCACGAAGCTCTCAAGGCCGCTGGTATCGAGGTGTCATCTTGAATCATTCAACTTCAACAGATTTGTTCGGATCAGAATACGCACAGATCCAGCGTAACCGGCAGGTCGCGATTAAGGCGCTTGCTGCGATGCCGAATAAGCCCATCAGAAAAATGGGCCCGGCTGACTATGCGCCAAAGAATATCAAGCCATTGCCTAGCTACGAAGAAACAAAGCACGACCAATCAAAGGCGGACAGGAAGTTACTTGCAGCACGTTGTGTTAAACTTTTACATACGAATGGAGCGCAGACGACAGCTCAGCTAGCAAGGGAGCTGAAAGTCGGATCGCGGCTGATCGCATGCGCACTGGCTGAGGTGACTGGGATATTACGGGAAACGCAGGTTGCGAAGTATGTTGGTCAGGGTGTGCATCGTAGCCGTGAGACACTATGGGCAATGCCGATAAGGCATTGATAGGTATTTTTCAAATGGACAACAGTATGATTAAAATAAACGTTATATCATTTAGGCCTAAATGGGCGGAAAGATTTCTATCGAAAGTATCGGCTCAAAACGAGAATGGATGCATGCTGTGGACAGCATCAAAATTCCAAAACGGATATGGAAGGATAAGGGCCGGAATTCATGTGAGCTCACACCGTGCTGCATATGAGTTAGCGTATGGGGGAATACCTATAGGTTTAAATGTATGCCATAAATGTGACGTGCGAGCATGCTGTAATCCAATGCACCTTTTCCTTGGCACTCATGCTGAAAATATGGCTGATAGAGAGGGGAAGGGTCGCACCGCCAGAGGCGAAAAATCCGGATCTAGACTTTACCCCGAGCGACTACCGTCAGGTGAGAGACACTATAGATGTAAGTTAACCTCAGAAAAAATTATGGAAATTATTGCAATGAGAGGCACGGGGATAAGTCAACGCAAGGCAGCCAGACAATTTAGAGTTTCAAAAACACACATCGGTCAAATTTGGTCGGGTAAGCGTAGAAAAAAAATACATCAATGTCATGTGATGCCGCATGTTGTGGATGGTCCCGGTGAGGGCAGGAGAAGCGACTAAGGAATAACCAAATCAAAAAACGAAAGCTTGGCGACAACACACGTATAATTAGCAAACGCACCGTTGAACATGTTCACCGGCCAGATGTTCAGCGTGGCAGAAATTACAGCATGTGCCGCGTGCGGAACAGGGACAAACTTAGCCAGTTGCAACCTCGTGGAAGTCGAACCTGACGGGCGCTGGTTTAAGAGCCCTAACTGGCCAACGGTAGATTGTGCGTTATTCCAAAATGTTCCGGTTGTGTTGTAAAACGGGCCAATACTTCCGGGTGCATCAAAGCTACACTGGACCTCTGCCAGCGCTCCGTTTGTTATAGGAGCGCCGTACATTGCAGTTGCCGCTAGGGTTGGCGTAACACCAGTGAGATTGATGTTGATGCGGATCCCATCCCATGACGCAGATGGCGATCCACTCCATGATGGGGTGCCGATCTGCGTCTTGGCTGTCTGGACCCATCCCGCAAACGACACAGGGGTACAATCAGCATCGGAAACCAGCCAGGGCGGTGCCTGTACGGCGAATGGGTAGCAGGGAAGTCCGACTTGCGTGGTTCCGTAAACTCTACCGCCAACGGTCCAGGCGGACCAAGAACCGGCGAAATAGCGGTATTGAACAACCCACGAACCAACCAGATAGCCAGATGGAAGCACCGGCACTGAAACCGAGCCTGAAAGCTCGTAGTCATTCGATGATCTGTTAATGGACAGAGCCGATGCTCCCGTATTCACATACCCCGCAGAGACGCAATCGTAATACGCCCATGATGCCTCTGCGGCGGTGATCACAGTGGTTGAGGATGCGTAGACGGTAAAATTAGACGTACCTGTCGGAAGCGTTTCCCAGGACACGGCACCGTAGCTAGGCTGTGTGCCCTGATTAACAGAAACAAATGGGCGTAGTGGGTATGGGATCGCATCAGTGAAACTGAATTTTACACCTGTGCCTGTTGTCTGCGATTCGTTAAAAGAGGCCGATGCTTGCGGGCGACCGTTTAGATTGGAGACAGCACCGACATAAGGGGCAACGGTATCTGAGGTCCGTTTGCAAATCGCCGGTATTCCCTGCGTGTAAACGAGTCGGCAAGCGCCAACCGGATCCGGAAGCGTAACATCAATAGCAAAGTCAAGGCAGTCAGAGACAGTGCCGATACTCTGGCGCGCACCTAAGATCGGGAGCACTACTCGCAGCTCATCGAATGAGATGCTTGGCAGTGAAACGAATTTAGCCGTGTTCCAGGTAAACGAATGCGTCAGAGATCCGAATCCCAGCGCAGGTGTTCCATGATAGAATGATAACTCTTTAACCGGCGCTGATAGACCAAGTGCCGCATCAGCGTTACCTATCAGCTCACTGCTGACGCTTGATGCTGACATGAGCGCGCCAGCACCAGTTCCACTAATTGCATTTACAGCCCCGACGTATGACGGCAAGGTGGTCGATTGGGTAACGGTAAAAGCAGATCTAGCCGCGTCACTATAGATTATATCGCCAAGTCCCGCACCGGAAGGAAGTGGGTAATTCGGCTTTGCGTTAATGCCGCTAGACGTGCTTTCAGATTCGTAATAAAGAACAGCTACTATCCAATTGCCTGAAATTTGCGGATCTAAAACAAATGCACGACCGAGAATGTAGCTTTTGACGGTAGCCGCGTTCGCCACTGCCTTCGTCTTAGTGTAGAGAATACCAGACCCGTTATTGTAGGCATAAATTACCTGCCCAGATACCCACGACTCAGCTCCACTGGAAGCACTTACAGTACTTGTGATTGCGGTCTGTGCTCTGGACGAACCCACGATAGAAATATCACCGACCCCGCACTCAGAGCCGATGGTATACGTCTTGATCCGCTTGGCCTGGAATGTCGGAACACCACCGGCACTTGCTGTCGTTACCTGTGCCCCAGACACCGATGAGTGAAGGAAGCCGCTTCCTGATTTCCAAAGCTCTCCGGCAGACGTGCGCTTGGACACGCCAACAATGTCACCGACTGCAAATATGTCGGCGGATAATTCTTTATTGAGCGTCTCGACCAATCCCAGATCGAGGCCGGGCACCGTCAGCGTATAGGTGGTACGGGTGCCAGAGCCTATCGCCGCAGTGGTGATGACCCAGCCCATCAGTAGCCCGCCATGATCAGCAGGCACACGTATCGGTACGTGATGCCGCCGCTGACACGGTCGAGGTTAACCGTCCCGGCAGCGTAGGCGCGCCGATTTATTGGCAGGTCTGAAGCGTAGCTGGCTCGGCTATCGAGCAGCAGGAAGGAATAAGCCCCGGTGATGCAATGAACGCCGACGCCTACACCAGGTGGTAAGTTTGCCGGGATGGGGTTTGCTAGAACTGTTACCGTATCGCCCGGAGCGCCACCAGTACCGACAGGCATTTCAGTGCCAGCAACAGCGTCTGTGCGTTTGACGATGCCGACGCTGAGGCCGCTGACGAGGAGGTTTCCGCCTGCGATGAAGTAGAGGGGAGGGGTTGAGGATGCGCCGCCGCCGCCAGCAAACCGCGACGGGATGCGCCGGGTTAGTTGTTCTAGATCCTGAATTCGCGACTCTAGCAAACGTTGATTATTTTTTGACTCGGCGTTCATAGGAAGCTGTCGATTGATGGAAGGACACGGGCCGTCGTGATCGTGACATTCGGCGTACCGACAAAATTCCATTCACGCCGGGTAACGACCTGATTGAGCACAAATGTGCCCTGCGGAATCACCGCAGTGGTGATCAGCACACCAGGCGGCGGCGCGTTATTGTCACCCCATGGCGAGACGAGGCCGGAGATGGAATAAGTGAGCGTCTGTTCCTGGCTCGCATACCAGAGCTTCATCAACGCCAGGACGGCACGCATGCGGCTGGCACAACGCTCTAAAACCAGTTCGTTGGTGTTGGTCTTGATGACGCCGTTTTCGATCCCCAGCATGGTGCCTGGAGCCAGGGTTGATTCGACTGAGGATGTGCGCAGGGTCAGTGTCCGCGATGGCGTTGCGTTGGCCTTCCAGGAGACGCGCACGGGGTATGGAAGTCCGACGCCGATGGTCAGCACCATGCGTAAGTTCGATGTCGCCCATCCCTTGATTGTGAATGCATCAACGGGGCCATTACCGAGCACGATGCAGCCGGTTTCCTGGTCGACCGTGATGCTCATTTCATTCGTGGAGCCGGTGATCGGCGTGTAATTCCCTGCGCCGTCTGAGAGGGCTAGATAGGGCGGGATTGGCGGCTGTTGCCTGGACCGTGCGTCGAGCCTATCAATCTCGGACTGGGTGATGGCTGAATTGAAATTGACGCCCTGCCAGACGCCCGTCATGCGCAGTGGCTGGAAGAATGGGCCGGTGACGCCGTTCGAGTATGGGCCTGGTCCCCATTCGCCGGTTTCACCGTATCCAGCACCAAACGGATCGGCATTAGAGGTATTCAAATAGTTTGAGATCTGCGACCCGCCGCGATCTGTGCCATCCCAAGAGCCCTTGAACTTAAAGGATCGCCAGACGTGATCCAATTTCGGACTCGCCTGAATTGATTGCGTTGATGCGGCGGCATCCCACGCGGCTTCGTCTGCAGCGGTCCATCCCTTCACCAGCTGTAGACTGTCGTCTGATTTAAATTCCAGCGCCATCGTCCTCACGCGCCTGGCGCTCACCAGGATGATCTCGTCATAGGCCCCTCGCGCATCCTGGGTCAAAGCGCATGCCGTTACGCGGTGATCCGCATTCTGTGGTAAGCGTGATGCTGGAACGAGATTCAACGTCTGTTGTGTGCTGGCTGGCTTGACGATGTAGTCTTCTCCCTGGGTGTCGTCCGAGGTCTTCTGAATCGTTATTGGCGTTGTGCCAGGGAGGTACGAATCAAAGACAATGCGGATGCGCGGCGATGGGTCAGCGACATAGACTGGCTTCCAGCTCGTTCCGCGCCGGTTGTTAGCGAGCGTCGAGAATATCTGCGAAATATTCATCCCACGGAAATCCCAGGAGTCGGAATATTTCATCAGGTCGCGGGACTGCGGATCAATTTCAAAAATGATCGACTGCCTTAAATTTAACAGTGCGACAATCATTTCGAAGACATCAATTGCCTGCCAACGTTTTAGTGAATAAGGCTGGATGGCGTAGACTGAGGCAGTACCGTAGGTGACCTTATCCAAACTTCTATTACCGAATCCGCCCGGATTGAATGGCCCCAACTCGCCACATGTAATTCCAACACCAACCGCCGCACCAATAATCAGCCCAGACGGCAAAAAGATCTGATCAAGAATAATGCCCAGCCCCGCCGTGGTGATCCCGGCAACCAGTCCGATTTCCTCAGATGCACTAAACGCACGTTTCAACACACGCCCGTAGTGAATAGCCGTGTAGCGGTCCTTGATGGGATTGCCCAGGGAGTCAACAGCAGGACCACTATCGGGATCTACCTTGATTTCCCCGTCGCTGGTTTCGACACCTACGCGGACATAGGCTTGATCGGCCACGGCGTCAGCGGCGGTCAGGACAGTCGGAAAATAGACCTTTTTCCCAATAGGCAGCACTGAGCCGAGGTACTGCACAAACGTCGCGCTGCCCAGTTCATTGCCCAGTGATTCGCTGACGGCGTTGGGAATGTAATTCGGCACCGTGACCCATGACGCTTCAGACGTGGGCCATGCGTTGGAGTATTGAATTACGACACGCTGTTCGGCGCGTGCGCTGACGGGGACAATTGACATCAGGTATTCTCAGGAAGAGCGGCGATAAAGGTCCACTGCGTAATGAAGTGCCAGACGTAACCCTGCGTCCCTTCGTTGGTTTCTCCCTGCACGCGCATAGGCTTGGAGCACTGCACGTCTTTGACGAACAGGTTTGAATAGGTCACATTCTCGTCGTCATTGGCGGTGATGAGGAATCCGAGTAGCGCGTAATAGTTTTTAATGCGGGAATCGGCATCTGCGCGGGTCGCCACGAATGAATGGCACACAATGACGGAATCGGGAGCGCGCTCTGGTAAAATAGTTGCCCCGGTTCCGCGCAATACCGGGCTGTCAAACGTGACGACATTCCGGCGTGACGGGTAGATGATCCCGTTCCACGTCGCGAACGTGTAACCGGCAATGATCGGGGTTCCCATTTAGTTTTTATTCCCGTTAGCGATAACGACTTTTGAACCGATGTTTTCTCCGAATAAGTGTGTCTGATCGAACCTGCGCAATTGCGTTTCTGACGATCCATTACCGACGCCGAACGTGTCTCCAACGTCACGAAAAACTCGCAGATAGTTGGATTCCGACTCCTGCGCCTCTTGCAATTTGATGCGCTCTGCCTGGGTGGCATTGTTTTGCAAAACGCGCGCATTGAGTGCGGGGTTGCGCCGTAGAGAAGACTGCATGCGATCATAGCGCCCCTCCTTGGCTCCGGATGACTGGGAACTAGGAGATAGTGCGTCCAGCGCAGATGTTGCCTTGCTGCGTACGCGATCATTTATATCGCCCGCTCCCTTTTGGCTGAGATCAAATGCCGCGCCCGTTGCCGCTGGCGACATAAATCTGCCCTCTTGGCTCAACAAAAACGACGCCATTTGATTTGGGTCACTCATGTTGACATGGCCAGATCGGAGCTTTTCGCCGTATGCTGCGGCTGAACCGCCCGAGATCGCGGCGGCCATGGCAGCGGCTTTTTTTTGCCCGTCTGAAAGTCCGCTCTTCTCCATCGAAAGCGCATCACCGGCGCTTACGCCTGGCAGTGACATCACGGACTTCCGGGCCGCTGCTAGCGCATTCGGATTCCGAGATTGAGCAGCGACAAGCATTGAGCCGTTGCTGTCCATTGCAGCGCCACCTTCGCCGCCCGCCGCATGATTGGCATCGCGTACAAATTCAGCAGCGTGCCGCACGCTTTCCGCGAGTGTTTTAGCAGACTCTTCCGCGTGATGCATAGCGGCGGCTACTGCGGCCACCGATAAGCCAATGACAGCTGCGCCAGCGGCAACGGCAGCTACACCGCCGCCTGCAATGAGGCCGGAGGCAATTGATCCGATATCGGGAGTTCCGCCAGAAAGTGCGCCTGTGACAAGCCCGGAATGACGACGAATACCGCTAGTGAATCCGCCACCACTATGATTGCCACCACCACCGCCATTCCCACCGCCCCCATTGCCGCCACCGCCCAGTTTTGAGCGTTGGGCGATGATGTCGCGCATCTCCATCTCTGCGGCTTGACGTGCGGCTGCGCTTTCCTGTTTGATTGCCTCAGTGGTCGCCTTGACGGTTGCTAGGCGGTCTTTATCGGCCTGCGCCATCGCCTTAGAGGTCGCAATGGCTTCGCGCCGGGCCTGTACGACAGCGGTTGCGGCAGCGCGTTCCGCATCCAACCCCTTCGCCAATTTAACGACGGCGTCAGCAGCGCGGTTCAGGTCATTTGCTGACTCGTTCGCACCTGGCGTGCTGACTGGGATTACGATGGAAGTCATGACCGCAAGGGCTCCAGGGTTTGCGCGTGTTGTCGATACGCCGCGTCGGCAATCAGTCGCTCTTCGTCAGGGGCCAGCTCAGGGTCTTTGTTCAGCCCGGCGAGGACGAGGGCGAGGTATCTGCGCCGGGCTGGGGTTTTGGGCCTTGAAAGACCGCAGCTAAAACGTTGTCCACGTCCTCAATTGAAAACATGGCCATGTCATCAATCAGTTCAGGAGTTGCCCGGTAGACGACGCCGACCGCTTCAATCCATAAGGCCAATGCCTCAGGGTGGGCGACACCTTGCGGGTCTTTGGCGAGCAGTAGATCCATCACGCGGCGGGCACGTTGGCCATGCGCTGTGATTGGCGACCCAATCACACCGGTAGAAAAGATCCGACGCGGTTCGAGATAAGCCGGACGAATGATGATCCGCTGACCATTGGCAAGCTCGACCTGGTTGCATTCCTCAACTACGATCCGCTTGCGTTTAAGCTGCGAAATGTCGGCAGTGGTCACCGGAGGCCAGTAGGTCAGGCCATCGGCGGTTTGCCGTGGCTCGCCAAAGCTTGAGAATGGAAAATCAACGGCGGTGAGCAGCGCGCCGTTTGGATCGAGCTGAGCTGCCCACGGACCGAATGGCCGTAGCCGCTCAGGTACGCAGTGGGGGAAATCATCTGCACTGCCGGGGACGAGGTAGCGCACGATTAAGTCAGCGTGTACAGGCCAGCTTCAGTGCCGTCTGTGCTGTGCAGTTCGAAGGTCATCGTGGTCGGCGTCTGACCGTCAGTGACTGCATTGTCACCGATGTTCACCAGGGTTGCCTTGGTCGCCGTCAGAGTGACTGGCGTGGCTGTGCCCTTTAGGCCTTCGTCCTGCAGATAGCCCTTTAGGACAAGTGAAGCCATTTTCATGGTTTCGCCGCCAAGGGTATCAAAGGCGGTGACCTGAATCGTACACTTCAGGTCTTCGATGTAGCCGAATCGAGCTGCCACATCGCCGTCACTGCGCACGCGGTTGTAATTGCCGGAACGGGACACACTCCACGTCAGCGCGGCATTGATAGCCACGGCGTTGAATAGGCAGCCGGTGTTGGCCTTGTAGATTTTAGTTGCCATAGCCGATGACTGTGACCGGCTATGACCTATCTACGACTCAGAGGGAGTTGCACGGAACTTACGCGACTACACGTGCCCGGCTGCCGATGGCGTTTCCACTGGCTGCGAAATTACCGGATCCGCCAGAGATGCCGTCCAGGTATTTACGGACGGCGTCTTCCATCAGGATGACATCTTCAAATGACGGTTCTACCGGACTGCGTTTCGGCATGTGCCCAGTACCGGTGTGCAAATAATTAGCGTAATCAGGAAGTCCTGAAAAAGTTATGTGGGCCGTGTCGCCGCTTTGAGCAATCGCATGCAGTGTACGACTCGTTACGCGCTCGCGCAGTAGCCCGGTGCGCACCAGCATGGGCAGGTTCGCCATCATACCGATACCTGAGACAGTGCCGGTAGACGAGTGAAATGACGCGTTACGATCAACCTTTACCTTGCGACCAGACTTAAGCGTTTGCAGCTCTGACGCGGTGCCCTTACGGTTTTTGCTGAGGCCCTTTGCCTTGGCGAGCGCGTAGGATCGGCTCAATGGTGGCCAGCCGTTACGCTGATCATTGCCAGGCGTGAAGTGCGCTTCGACGATAGGACGATCACCAAACTTGCCGTTGGCGTATGCTTCAGCTGCAATCGTCGGCAAACGCGCCATTGCCGACGCCATCTGGCTCAATTTCCGCAACGTATCCTTGGTTGGAGCATCCATGCCATCAGTAGGGCAGACAGGACGCTCCGAGCAACTTCATGGGAGTTGTTTAGCGGCAGTATTTGGCGCGATTGGATTCGCCGAATAAGAATGCCAGGGCCAGCGGCTCGTTGTTCAATTTCGCATAGGTAATGAAGAAGTCGTCCATCGAGTTCCATTGCTCACCTGTCAAGTCCTTCCACCCCGGTGCTTTTCTGCGCTTCAATAATTCAAGGCCAGTTCTATAATCGGAAGCATCATCTGAGCCAGCTGGATAATTAGGAAGTTTCGTTAAATTCGCCGTTTTTGCAAAATTATCCAATGCCGCCTCGTAAGCTTGCTTGTATTCCTCCTCGGCCTTATGTCGCATGGTGGCGAAAGCGTTTTCCTTGTCGTGCTTTTTCTCCAGTTTGCGCCATGGCGCAGTGTCCCCCCAGGCGGCTTCCTGCTTCTTCGGTAAATCCTTCGCCCACCCCGGCAACTCCTTCCCCGTCGGCAGATGAATATCCGGCTCAACAGCAAAAGCACAAAACGACATCAGGATGAGTAGGAGAAAGCGCATACCATGAGTATACGCATATTCTCTCCAATTATCAATGGCAATCGACTATCCCATGCAATGACAGCCATTTACACAGGCGGCAGGTTCTCTTCAGCTCGGATGCGCACGTAGGTAGCCGGGTATTTCCGCTTCAGATCGGCGGCGGCTTGCATGTCCCCGGTACGCCAACGCTCAACCAGGATGCGACCGGCACGACCGACGCCAGATAGTGGGCCGGTACCGAGGATGACCTGTGGCGGTGGCGGTTGCACGTCCAGGGCCATGCGGGCGATGTCGCGGGAATACCCTAGTGATTTCGCCGTGTCATAGGACGTGGCCACCGCCTGAGCCGGGGGCGCATCTGCGGCAGCCTTGGCGACCTGTTGCCACTCTGGTGCATGTTCTTCAAGATATCGCCTTGCTGGGGCCTTCTGGCTCGTTTCGGGGGCGGCTGGGGCTTCGTCTAGGACGCGAGAGGCGGGTGTGTCTGGCTTTGCTACGAATTTCATCGCGCACCTGCAGCCATAACTTAAGGGGGGAATAGGTGCCCCAGGGTCATCCAAGCGCCAGATGGTGCCATGCAGGCACGCATGTTCAGGACGAACGCGATCATCTGGAGCACTGTGTGGGTCGTGAGCACCGTTACCGGTTGAGCACACGAACTGGAAATAGACTTGATCGGAATCGAGCGGGCCGCCCCGATCTTCAACAGCCTGTGCTGCATCGGCAATGGAAGCGGAGATTGGCATTATGCCGCACCAATAAGGGCAGCGCCTACCGCACGCAAGGCCGCTTGGCATCCGGCTGCGTGCGCCTCCTCTACACCACCAGCAACGCGAAGTGAATGCGCGTTGGCAACCTCGGCCAGGGCAGGCGGAATAGTGGCAGGATCGATACCGGCGGTTAACGGAATGGCCAATGCGCGGTTGATCGCCTCTTCAAGCTGACGCCGCAGGGATTGAGCCCATTCGCTGGCAGTGAGCCCAAGGATCGGGTATCCATCCAGGTCAGCGCGGTCCTCTTCCGTTAGGTCGACCGTAATGGTGAGCCCGTCTCCGTTGATGGTTTCGGCGCGGTTCTTTGCAGCGGTGCGGAAGCCGACCCAGAGTGCGTCGCCTATCAGGATGCGGGCTTGACCCTCGGATACATCCATGTCACGGCGCAATGCCACCAGTAAGCGTTGGTCGGTGCGGATCTGTTTGAGGTCGGCAACTGGCTCGCCAATAACGCCACGCCGTTGGTCGGGCTGGATGGCACGAATGACCGCCGATGCAGCCGCAACCGTGGTCAGGCTCAGACATGAGGCAGAAACGATGGCGGCGGTGGCGGCCAGGCGCTTCCGCTCAGCCTCCTCTGCCGGACCAAAGCCACCGAGGGCATCAACCACGCTGGAGCCTAAGGCTGGAAGCGCCACCAACGGTATTGCGTTCGACTTCCTTCCACCATTTCAGGAATCGCAGCTCTTCGGGAATCCATGAGCCATCTGACAAATTTTCCAGTGATTCACTGAATGACTTTTCATATTTATCGACCAGCAACCATTCTTGATTTGCTTCACTGTAGAGCCTACTGCCAAGCTCAGACGCAGCGCCACGGACAGCCATGCGTGCGAGCGAAGGGGCTAAATAGCTCGCATTGGTGACATCTACGTCATAGGTGCCATACATCTGATCGTTGGCAACCATTCCATTGTTCAGCGTCACAACCCCGGTGGTGTAGTTGATCGAGTATAACGTCGGATCCAATTCAATGCGCCCGATGTCCTGAAACTTTGCTGGGAATTGCTGCGGGCGCTCTTGGAATAGGCTCGGCTGATTTACCCAGATGCGACCGGTACCAGCAATGCCAGGCAGTAGCGGGAAGGTCGCGGCGGTCTGGCCAGCGGTAGCGCGTTGCACGAGTAAGATCAGGTCAGGGCTGGCAAGTTGATCATGGACCATTTGCGGTGTCGCGGCAAGGATGCGGTCCACAGCCCTATCGATTGCTTCTTCAATAGTGACCTGCCCGCCGAAATCCGCAGCAGCAGACCCAGGATAAAGCGTAACGACGCTGGTAAACACCGCGCCGAATCGATTAAAGGCCATTATTGAACCCCATAGGTATTCTTCTCAAAGACGTGGCGGAAAGTGATCTTGAGGTCACGCATAAGCCCCCATGGGCCTGCCGCTAGACCGTCAAGGTGCTCACCACCATCATGAAGGTAGGTGACGGTGGATTTGTCGCGGATCTTTTGCAGACAGGTCAACAGGATGGCAGCTGATTGATCCATGGCGGTAACCTGGTCTTTAGCGCCTACATGGCAGCGAATAGTTGCAGATGTCGCAACGGTTCCGCCTTCGGAATTATGCGAATCGAACTCCATGTCCTCGACTGCGACTTCTAGGAATGGTAAGCGACCACGATTACGCCCACCCATGTATCCCTGCAGCGCATCAAATACATGCGGAACTGTGGTGTCAGCCCAGGCTGAGGCACCGAGCCCGGCAGCAGTGGCAACCGCTGGGTCACGGCATGCGGTTACCACATCGATGCGGATGAGGGATGGAATCGTGGGCATGGCCTACCCGCCGTTACCCGGTTCACGCACAACCGAGGTAGCGCCCAGCAACGACACTTCGCCGCGCACTTTCTCGATGATCCCAGCCACGCCAGATTTCACCTGCTCAGCGTGTGAAATTACCTTTGCAACTTCAACTTCGGTATCAGTCGAAGCTGCTTCCATACGGTCGGCATGCAGGGCCGTAAGCTTTAAGGCCACTCCAGTCTTCCAGCGAGAGTATGCTAGCCATGCAGCGCCACCGATGACAGTTACTACCGCCGCGATGAGGATCCACTTCACAGCCGCAGCGATAGCAGGCAGCAGCAAGAACACCAAAGCAAGGCCAGCCAGAGCGGGCCCGCCAATGAGGGCTGCTGCGTACTGCTTGAGCAGGATTCCGGCTGCAACGCAACCAATGGCTGCAAGTCCAGCGATGAATGCGAGGCGGGCAACGGTGG